>Ga0160422_10001987_pt1 | contig 12792 bp, 14 predicted proteins | sample Fk160mmetaG_FD_108192 | JGI IMG/M metagenome (GOLD analysis project Ga0160422, IMG submission 108192) | Marine microbial communities from the Central Pacific Ocean - Fk160115 60m metaG | ecosystem: Environmental > Aquatic > Marine > Oceanic > Photic zone | place: The Central Pacific Ocean...
AGGATAATTTCTTGCAGTTCCATCTTCTGTTTGTAACCTTCCATAGTATGTTTGTGCAACACTAGCTTTTACCCAAAAGGATAAAGTAACAAAACTGCTTGACGAAACATAATCCCAACCACTGTTTGCAATATCTTGTGCTTCTATTGTTGTCTTAAATCTTATAAACTTAGCAGCACCACCGCCAGCTGTCTGGTTTCCATTTGTTATCTTATATGCTTTTCTGTGTCCCTCTCGATATGGACCAGGTGCAGATGTTAAAGTCACTTGTCTTTGTTCTGGTGCTTCGTTAGTTCCAGTAAAATTTACTTGAAATCTATCAACTGTATAAAAACCAGAAGAAGTAGATGACGTTCCGCGCTGGGCCACGTTCATGGCTCCGTTGACTATGAGATTGCGATGAGAGAGTTGTCCAGATGTTGGTATAAAGGCAGTCGCTGTTACAATACCAGAGGTGTTAATACTATCAGCAGTTCCAACACCTACACCAGTCAGTGCAGAACCATCAATAGCTGGAAGTGTGCCAGTTATATTAGCAGCAGGTACGTTTGTTAAATTCGCAGCATTAATCGCAGGTAGTGAACCACTTAAATTACCAGCAGGTAAGTTAGTAAGATTCGCACCTGATCCAGTATACACTGTTGCTGATACAATACCAGAAACAATCGCACCATCATCTGTGAAGGTTACAGTCGATAACCCACTTCGGTTTATTATTTTATTTACTCTAATTTCTGATGCCATTATGTATCTCCTATTCTTTTAAAAATTGCACTTGTTCTTATACCATTACTTAGGGCAGTTCCTTGTAATGTGGTACTACTTTCAACATTAGTCCAGAATCTTACATGATGAGTTGATGTATTAGTAACATCAAATAAAAACACTGCACTTCCAGAACCATACGCTAATGCATCATCATTAGGGATAGCACTTGTGACTTGTGATGCTCCTACATAATCACTATCAGCTGTTCCAGATGTATTAAACATAATACCAAAATTAATATATCTACTCGTGTTATTTGAATATGCAATACCAAGAAACCTTATTTCATATAATCCTGTAGCGGGAAAGGAAAAATGTTGACCACTCTTTGTCATACCATTACCATTCAAATCAATACGACCAAAACCAGTGCCAGTGGCTCTACTAAAATTAGAATCTAAGTAATAGACATTGGAATCAATATTCGTATTAGTTGTTAAATAATAAGTATCATACATCGTTATTCCAGATGTCATACCAGTTAAGTTCGCACCACTACCACTAAATGATGTTGCGGTTATAATACCAGTGGTATTAATAGAAGGGTTGCCACTTAAACCTGATGCGGTGTCAGCATTACCAGTGACATTACCAGTGACATTACCAGTGACATTACCTTCAATGGGACCTACAAAACTACCAGCAGTGACTGAACTAGCAACAGAAACACTATTTGTGACACTCGCAATTCCAGCGATGGTTATTGTAGAACCACCCCCGACTGGATTTATTTTATTGACGTTTAGTATGCTCATATCTTAGTTATTTATGAGTAAGGACTTGATCCTAATATGTCAGTTTTCCATTGTGCTTTTAGTGCTGCCTCATCAGAAGCTGCTACAATACCAGAATCAGCAGGAGCATCTCTTAATGCTTGTTTTTTAGCAACAATATCTGTTGTTGAAGCACCAGTTTCTAATGCTTTTTGAAATTCAATATCAAGTTCTGCAAGTTTTGGTGATCTTGCTCGCCTAATATTAGTTTTATGAATTTCTCTGGCTTTTGCCATATCTGTTTTAATAATACTCATGATCCAACTCCATCAGTAAGATCTGCTTCATCAACTACCCAAGCATCACGGAATGATCTGTCTGTTGAAATTTCAGAGTCTTCTACAATTTTATATTTCTTTCCTGTAGGTACATCCTTTTTAGCTATTTCTTCAATAGTCCAAACTTTACCTGTCTCTGGATTTATCTCTTTAAACACAGGATCCATAATACAAACATTTCCCTCTTCTCCTATAAAAATTATTTTCATTTTTATACCTCCTATGTATCTGAAACAACAATTACATTAATTAAACTATCGTCAATAGCTTCATTGCCACTATTCATGTTTAATATTCTTATTGCGAAATAAGTTGTTGTCATTGTTGCATCATTATTAATTGCTCTTCCACTAGTTGTAGTGCCAGTTACATTTCCTGCTAGTGCACAAAATGCATAATCATTATTCGGAGCAGCAGTGGCTAAATTAAATCCTAAACGACCTGTCCCAACATCAACAACACTAGTCATATTGTAAGAATCTCTCATAGAAACGGAATCATGATTTGCTTGTGCCCAAGCGAAGATTGCATTTTCTCCAAAATAAGCCATTATGATACCTCCGTTAGGTTAAACTTGTATTTTTTACCACTGCGATTATTTATTAAGAATAAATCACTTTCACCCTCTTGAATTGTGAAATCACCCCAAGTATTATCTACACTATTTGTTGTACCTTGATTAGATAAATGAAGGTCATTAGTATAAACATCTGACCATCTGAGAGATGCTGTGCCTAAACTTGCTTGGTTATTTGTACCAGGTCTTACTGTTCCATCTGTTTGAAAAGATACTACATCTGTATGAGATCCACTCGCGGCATTGAAGAATATTAACCTATTACTAAATCCAGACATCGCTGAAATTCTCCATTGATCTCCTCCATCATCACCTTCATCTGCTATCAAATTAATCTGTCCTTGAGCTCCCTCTCCACCTTTTATAGTTAAAGTAGCTGATGTTGTTGCTGCGGTAGTATTAATTTCTACATTTCCAAAAAATGTGGATACTCCAGTTGCATTGATGCGAAGTCTTTCACTACCTCCAGTTTCTGCTGTAATTGTATCAGCAGCAGGGAATCTTATCTTTGTATTTGTATCTCCAACATGAATTATACTATCACCTAAATTAATATCTGTTCTTGCTGTTATGACACCGACTGAATCGATATTTGTTACGTCTTCATATGTCAATGTGCCACCAATACCAACGTCACCTGGTATGATTGCATCTCCTGTAATTCCGTTTAGTTGTATTCCCATGCCTTTTTAATTATTTAGTCAGACTCCTCAATTGTGTTTCCCTTTGACACCCACTCTTGTATTGCATCATAATGACGATTCCCAACCTCAATAGGAACAAAAACAACATCTCCATCTATAATTGCTCTTAAAGCATAATTCTTTATGTCCTCGTTTGAAAAGTATTTTACTGAAGTAATGTTCATTTTTTAAAGCTCCGCATCTGCGGTGTAGTGACCTGAAGCAAAAGTAAGACTTTGATTTGGAGTAAAAGATAATTCAATAATTCTTGGACTAGTTGAGTTGTCCGATGATGCTGTAATTACTGCATTACCTGAACCTCTAATTTTACCAGAAGCATTTGTTGCGCTTGTAGTTCCATAAACGGTAACAGTAGGTGTTTGTCTCATCACAACAGGTAAAGGTAATGAAAAACGTGCAGTAGTGCTACTACTGCTTGGTCCTCTTTGTGAAAAAGCTCCTGCATATGTTGCTGTTCCAGCATATACATCATAATTATAAGATTTGCAGAAATATCTCTGGCAGAGTAAAAGCTCCTCGCCAAATCTGCGGAACTCATATGGGGTTGCCACAGAACCAATCTCAAACTGACAACCTGTCATATACCATGTAGCACCTGCATTTTCTGGCAAATAAACACTTCCTGCTGCTGTTCGGTATACATCAGATGTTGTCCATTGATTTAATGTACCTGTTTCAAAATCACTTGCATATCCTAAACCCCACTCTATTCTTAAACCAGTAGTAGTTGTGACTGGTACTACTCCACCAGAGGTAGGACCAGTTAGTGTTATAACTTTTTTTTCCCAAGTATTAGCAGAATTAATCGTATAATTTGTCCAGTAATACTGAGTTGATCCTGCATAAATCCAAAAATTAAGTGGATAAGTGCCTGTAATACTACTTTTTACCCAGAAAGATAAAGTACAAGTTTTTGCATTAGATGTCCCCCATTCTAAGTGCGTGACATCTTGTCTTTCTAACATCGTATAGAATTGATTTACAGTAGATGCACTTGGTTGTGATGCCTGAGTGACAGTTGTAATTTTTGATGAGTAATGAAAACCTTGTCCTGCTGGCACATCTGTTGATTGTTCATGAGACCAATCTCCGTTACCAGTGGAATCAATATCAGATTTAAATCTATCCACACATCTATACCTAGCATTTCCGTCCACTGTTACTGCTGCAGTTCCTCTTTGGGCTATTCGTTGATCACCATTGATTAACATGTTGCGATGAGAGAGTGATCCCTGTGTTGTTGGCACAAATGCTGTTGCAGTTATGATACCAGATGTGTTTGCACTTCCATCTGTTCCTAGACCAACACCAGTTAAGTTTGAACCATCAATTGCAGGTAATGTTCCAGTTATATTAGCAGCGGGTAGATTAGTTAAGTTTGCTCCACTACCCTCGACTGCACCTTTAAATGTGGTTGCAGTTATAACACCAGAGGTAATATTATTTACAATTACATCAGCAGCAGTTCCATCTGCACGGAAGATCGAAATATCACCACCTTGTCCAGTGATACTTGAAACTCCTGAAATACTATTTGGTCTAATTACAGTCATAACTTTATTTATTATACCACCACAAAATTACCATCAACGTTCAGAACACCATTGATCGATACAGGACCTGCCATCAGACCGTTCATTGAAGTTCCAATATAATGATTTCCATTGATCGCATTATCATATATTATCATACCATTGCTAATATAAAGTCCTCTTGCAGAATTACCTATTCCTTGTAAATCAGCATCATCAGTGCTTGTAGTTCCAACACCAACGATTGCAGAAGAAGTTTGAATACCAGTGATTGATGTTGTAAATGCACCAGCACCAGCACCACCACCTCCTCCACTACCACCTGCAATACTAATATCAATTACGTTTCCAGTTTTCTTAAATGTATTGCCTGTACCAACAAAGTTTAATGTACGAACTGTGCCAATTGCAACACCACCAGATTCAATACCAACAACTGGATCAGAGTCTATAAGAGTTATGTTTCCAGATCTACCAAAAAAACCTGTGACACCACTTGTTGATGCACCAGCAAAACCAATATGTCTAACATGGATAACTGTACCTTGTGCAGGTGCAGATGCAAATGTCAATGAATTAGATCCTGTACCTGATACAGAATATGATCTAGTATTTTGTGAATCAGACGGATATTGAATAACACCATCTAATGCAACTAATATATTATCATTATTAACAACTGCTCTTGATAAAGTAAATGTTGTTGTGCTTCCGTCAGCAGTAAACGTATCTACCTTATTGTCTGATATGTCAAATGTTGGAAAATTATTTGCGACAAGATTACCAAAAATAATATCAGTTGAAGCTGGTGCTGTTGAGAATATAATTACAGATCCATTTGAATCTATGCCATACCCATTTGCAGGAGAGGTGGAATCATGTGGTCTTTGAATAACACCATTATGTGATAGAAACAACTGAGCTGCTCTTGTCATCTGTGCTTTTGTGCCACTATCATATGTTGCTACAAACTTCGTATTAACTCCGTCAAATGCAACACTCAAAGTATGTGCTATACCAGTTCCAGTTCCAGTGATGTTAATTGCAGTTCCAGATGCAGCATTTGATGCATTAGTTGCTAATTTAATTGTATTATGATCTATCTTGATTGTAAAATATACTGTTCCATTCGTAAGTCCAGTGATATTTCCTCCACCACCATTCGTATAGGTAACTCTTGATCCTGTTAAGAATCTATGATTATTAATTGTAATTGTATCAGCAGAGTGATTTACTACATTCCCATCAGAACCATTAAAGGTCGTAGTAAAAGCAAGATCATCTAAGATCTTAAAACTATTATTCTCTCCTGTTGCGTTACGATTACCTAGATATGCCATCTTACACCACCACTAAGACTGAACCTGTTGCAACGTCTATCGTTGCTCCAACTGCGACACTAACAGTACCAATTAACAATCCATTCTTTCCAGAAGGAATATTGATACTACTACTAATATCATTATCAATTAAAAGTGCACCATCAGTTATCGCAATATTACCAAGTGCCTGTAATGCACCTTCGGAGTTTGCTGTACCAACTGCTTGTGCTGTACCAACACCAACAACTTTACTAGTTGCAACACCGACTGAATCAGATGCCCATGTACCAGCAGCACCAACACTACCACTACCTCCACCACCTTGAACAAACACGGTAGCAATACCATTTGTTACAAACGCAGTTGTAACACCAGGACCTGCAAAATTAAGAGAGGTGACTCCACCACCAACTCTTAAAGTTGAAGTATTATTAGAATTAGATGTTGATATGCCTAATTTTGCAGTATCATTTAATTGGGCAAGTCCAACTGTGCCATCACCAGGAACTCCGATCCCTAATGCAAGACCAAGAACAATAATAAAACAATCATCAGATGCACCAGGTGCAGTCGCAAACGTTATTTCATTATTATTAATTTGGTATGCAGAATCTGCCTCTTGGATTACACCAGCGACTGATACTAAAAGTGAGAATGATGAACCAGGAAAAAAATCACTACCACCACTCTTCAATTGAAAAGTGACATTAGATCCATCAAACTGAGATGAAATATCATCGAGTTTAAGATAATTTCCTGATGTAAGTTCTCGACCTAGATATGGCATATTTTAACCAATCGCTTGAATGAATATACTGGGTTGAACAACCTGGTTAGTACTTGATGCGGTAGCTCCATCCCAATATCTATTGAAATGTACAACACCATTATAAGATGAATTATATCTTCTACCCCGTACTTTAATTATTTTTCTTTGTTGTGCTGTCACCCAATCAGCAGTTGTATAATATCCGTTTGCAGCTGAAGTAGAACTTGCGTTTAATTTAAATGTCCAATCCATAGGAACATGCATGTGATTATGAGCACTACTATGATCATTTGAATAAGTTCTTCTTGAATAAGTTATATCTGTACCATCTATTTCTATTTTAAAGTGATTTATACCTGATGAACTTTGATTCGATCCTTTATGAAACATAAATCTGTATATTAAAGTTTTCGTGCCAATTGGAGGTATATAACTTATTTGACTGCCTGTTATATCGGCATATGAATCACTGTTTATGTTTTGAATTGCTGTTATATTAGAGAGTGTAATAGAAGTGCTAAGACCTACCAGAGTTCTACCATCACAATGACCAGTTAAAGTTTCAATTATTTCACCAGGTCTATATGCAGTAGTTGTTAATACACCTGTTACAACAGCACCAGAAGCATTTGCATGAACTTTTACATCATTTCCATTTTTCAATGATGTACCAATACCAGTGAGTTGTGAACCATCACCACGATAAGATGATGCAGTTACGATACCAATTGTATCTACACCACCAGAATTTGCAGTAACCGCTGCCCCTGCAACTATTTGAGTGGTTGTAGAATTTAAAGAAGATGCAGTGACTATACCAGTGACAGTTAAACCATGCGGAAAATTAGGTGAACCATTTGCATTTTCATTTGTTATTTGATTTGCTCTTAATCTCGACATGATTATATTTTTTAGTTATTTATGCGATTGCTTGGATGTATAATGTTGGTTTTATTGGAGCTTGACTTGTTCCAGAAGAACCAGCACCATTCCAATGACTATTACGATGTAGACTGAGAGCATAACTTGAATTGTATCGTCTAAATTGTACCCGTATAGTTTTTGCACTTGTCCAATCACCTGCTGCATACTGACCTTGAGTAGCATCAGTACTACCAGCATTTAAATCAAATGTATATCCTGCAGAAAATCTAAACTGACCATGATTCCAGTTTGTACTTGCATAATTTGATGAAAAACTTCTCTGTGATGGAACAATTGTAGTGCCATCAACCTGTGTGACAAAATGTGATATGCCTGAATTGGCATTTGCATCCCACTGAAATTCATAATTGTACACCAGTGTTTTTGTTCCTGCTGGAGGTGTATAACTTATTTCACTACCAGTTGCTGTTTGATAAGAATCAAGTCCTGCTTGAGCACCAGTAACATTTGCAATTGTGTAATTACCCGATTGAACAGAAACAGTTCTACCATCACAAATAGCAGCAATTGTTTCAATTATTTCACCAGGTTTGAATTGAGTTGTTGTGAGAATACCAGTGACAACAGCACCAGAAGCATTTGCTTGAACTTTTATATCACTACCATTTTTAAGTGTTGATGCATCAATACCCGTCAATTGTGATCCATCACCACGATATGATGTTGCAGTCACAACTCCAGTAACATCGATACCAGTTATATTTGCAGTCACCGCTGAACCAACAACAGCACTATTACTGACTGTTATTTGATTTGTTGATGTATTTAATGTGCTTGCTGTAACAATACCAGTTACAGTCAATCCGTTTGGAAAATTAGGAGCACCATTTGCATTTGTATTTGTAATTTGAGATACTCTTAATCTTCCCCCAATATTTGGTTCAAGATTTGTGACAGGTAGTGCTGACGTAGATAAACCCAAAACATCAGGAACTAATTCATCACCATCTTTAATTATTAAATCAGATCCATTACTAATTGCTATGTCTGTATATTGTGTATATGCTGCAGATGCAGTGGCAGGAGGATTAACTGTGGTTGTGGTTGATATGCTTAAAACTCTATTTGTAAAATAAATTTTGTTTAATGCATCCGTTTGTGTATTACTTAATGCTGTTCCAAGACCAGCGGGTAAACCAGTTAAATTTTGACCATCACCCGTGAATGAACCACTAAAAGTAGCTGCAGTTATAACTCCAGTAAAAGATGCATTACCTGTTGATCTTACTGTGACACCAGTTCCTGTATTTGAATCAACAACATCATAACCAATAGTATGCAGATTACTTACACCTGCTAAAACTCCACCCACGTTATACGTTGAGTTCGTGCTTAACCCTGTCTCGGTGACAACAGTTCTACTGGTAGATAATGCCATATTATGTTATCTCCATGATTGTTAAGGCAACATCTAAAGTGCTATTGACATCACTCTTTGCAGTGACAGTGTCTGAAGCCTCTACAACTATTTTATTACCCTGCATAACCTCTAATGATGAACCCTGTGGAATTGGAACATTTTTTAATATACTAATATCATCTCCATTTGCACCCCTTGATATTCCAATTCCTACATTTATTCCTTGACCAGATACGTTCGCAGCAGTAACACCAATGATAACTGTGGTCGTCGCAGCAGGTACCGTGTATATTCCAACTGTGGATACACCAATATTATTTTTCGATTTTAATTTAAAAGTATTAGCCATTTTTTATAGTTTAAAAAGGTGTATTATCCCCGTTGAGATATTTATAATCATCCCAAAGCAATCGCCAGAGCAACGACATCAGCATTCGTAACACCACCAGAAGAAGTAATAGTTGCAGTATTACCTGAAACAGCAGCAGCAATTCCTGAACCGACAAAGTTAAGAGTTGTAATACTACCTGCAGTTCCTACAGATGATCCCTCATCTTTGATTGATAAACCATCAACACGAATTGTAGAGAATCCAGTATTTGAAACTGCATCGACACTTACAAGAGGACCTACAAAATCGAGTCCTGTTGCACCTGTTGCTTTACTGCCACTACCCTCTGATACTCCTAAACCTGCGATTGCATTGATAGTAACCGTAGCAATACCTGCACCAACTGCTGCATCGGCAGTCACAACACTACCTAAGAAGTTAATCGTAGAGATACTATTTGCTGTACCAATAATCGAACTCTCATCACGGATTGTGATACCCTCAATCGCACCAGCAGGAGCAGAGTTCACCCATTGCGGAGCGGCACCTGCACCACTTGATGCAAGTATTTGACCTGCAGTTCCAGTCGGTAATACATCTGAATCATTATTTGAGTCCTGATATACAATCTGATTTGTACCATTGATTGCAAGGTCAGTTGCAAGAGTTGCAGTTCCAGATAAGTTACCAGAGAAACCACCACTTGATGTTGTGACACCAGTGACCACGACACCAAAACCATTTGCCTGTGCTTTAACTACTCCACCAAATTTCAAGGCAGATGCATCAATACCTATTAAATCACTTCCATCACCAACAAATTTTGTTGCGGTGACAACACCAGTGAATGTTGCCTGTCCATTTGTTTCAATCGTGACACCACTTCCAACTTGGATGCCTTTAATACTAGTTTTTAGTTTCTCATTTCCATAATGAAAAAGTTTGACTGAACCAGTTGAACCATCTGCTGTAACGTATTCTGTAGTACCACCACTTCCATCATCACTGCTTATTACTACATCTCTATCATTAGCATAGTTTGTTATTTGTATATTACCAGTAGTTTCATGAATTTGAAGATTGACTCCAGTATGTTTAATTGAACCATCATCATCAGTACCAAATGATGCTTTCTGATTATCAGGTATGATTAATCCTTCTCTAAATGTACTAAGACCAACTGCATCGACTCTTGATACGTCTTCATATGTTAGAGTTCCAGCAATTCCAACATTACCAGTTACAGTAAGATTCCCACCGATGGTTGCGTTATTAGTTACATTTAAATCTGAATTTAATGTTGTATTACCACTTACACTTAAAATATCATCAATGGTTGTCGTGCCACCTGCAGAATCTATTGTTAAATTTCCTGATGATGTATCAATTTCATTATCACCTGTTATACCAATTTGAATATTATCAATGGTTGCTCCACCATTCGCATCAATCGCACCCGTAAATGTTGAAAGACCAGATACATTTATTGAATCTAATACAGAATGACCTACAACTTCAAACTCTGAAGTAGTAGTGTTGAATTTTAAGTTTGCACTATCATTTACTGCACCTGAACCACCTGCGAGAACAACACGACCAGAAGTTAAGTCTGAAACTATAAGTGATGCTGTTGATAAATCTGTTCCATTAAATAATAAATTACCACTATCTTGTAATGCTCCAGAACCACCTGCAAGCACAACACGACCTGATGTTAAATCACTTACAGTCGCAGATGATAGTGTTGTCTCTCCACCAGTGACTGATAACCCACCACGAAGAATTGCTGCATAGTTACTATTAACGACGTTAGAATTATTCTGGACTGCGTTGCCCATGTACCCGTGGTTTGTGCATTGGTAATGCAACACTATCGGAGTTTCATCACTGACTGCTATTTGTGTATATGCACCAGAATTACCAGCAGTCCCGTTGACAGTTACACCTGTGCTGTAATTAGTTGTTTTATCTGCCTCAAGATAGAAGTTAATAGGATGACTACTATTACTACTATCACTCTGATCAAATCGATATGTTCTGCCTGGTGTAAGTGTTAAGAATGGAGAGAATACTCCATCAATTTTATAACCTAAACCACTACCCTGTCCTTGATACCTATGTGTAGAATCCTTTGATGCAACAACTACTGTATAAGTTTTTATCGTATCACTATGAGGTGCACTTAGATCATCAAATCCTGTAATCGAATTGCGAACTATTGCTTTATAATTTGTATTCAATACATTGGCGTTGCTTTGTATCGCATTGCCCATGTACCCGTGGTTTGTACATTGATAGTGAAGAATTATTGGAGTTTCATCACCTACAACGATCTGAGTATATGCACCAGAGTTACCAGCAGTGCCATTAACAGTAACTCCCGTAGTATAATTCGTAGTCTTGTCAGACTCTAAGTAAAAATTAATAGGATGACTACTATTTGTGCCATCAGATTGGTCAAATCTATATGTCCTACCTGGAGTCAGAGTCAAGAAGGGAGACTCAACACCATCTATCTTATATCCTAAACTACTTCCTTGTCCGTTATATCTATGATCATTAGTTTTTGTTGCTACAACAACCGTAAATACTTTAATTGTATCAGAGTGTGGTGCTCCTAGATTATCAAAACCTCCGATAGATCCACGAACATCTAACTTTGATAGAGGAACCGTCGTTCCAATACCCACTGAATTATCATAATGTATTGATAGTCCACCATATGCCTCAGTCCACGGAGTTAAATTGGTTACGGTCGATAATCCTACACCCTCTCTCTCAGTGTAAAGAAAACCATCGTAAGTATTAAGTGCTAATTCTCCTAGTTGAAGGTCAGACGCAGCTGGTCGTTTTCCTTCAATTGCAGACCTTTTCAGTCTAAATGGTGTCGCCATTATTTCATTCGGTATGTACCAAAATAAGGCAGTATATACTACCTATTGAGTTATTTATTCAACTAGCATTATTCCGTCTTGGACGATAAGAAAATAAGTCCTTTGGTGGGTCTGGTTCCATCCAATCCTTTATCTTTTCATGTCTCGTTTCACTATAAAAGTCCTGTGAGAAATACCATTCCTCCCAAGGCTCATGTCCCTTATGTTGATTGCAGGTTGAACAACAGCAAACAACGTTCTTTGTAAAATCAGTCCCTCCTTTTGAACGAGGTACAATATGGTCTATCGTTAAATTATTGCCTGATCCACAATAAGCACACTCGTAGTCCCATGTTTCCTTTATCTTTCTCCTCCATAACCTTTTTGCATCTTGTGAACTTGTAGTTTCCAAATTAAACAAATAATGTTTAGGAGAGGATAAAATTGTCATACGTGCTTGTGACTATGATTATTTATCTTTTTGATATTTTTTTATACTTTCTTCCCATTCTGCAAGAGAAGATTGTAATTGACCCTCATTTTCATCAGGATCATATTGA
>Ga0160422_10001988_pt1 | contig 12792 bp, 9 predicted proteins | sample Fk160mmetaG_FD_108192 | JGI IMG/M metagenome (GOLD analysis project Ga0160422, IMG submission 108192) | Marine microbial communities from the Central Pacific Ocean - Fk160115 60m metaG | ecosystem: Environmental > Aquatic > Marine > Oceanic > Photic zone | place: The Central Pacific Ocean...
AAAGAACCTGGTTCAGTTTTTCAAGCAGAAATAGAAAATTCTAAAAACCCATGGTTAGCTAGTTATGGTATTAGTTTAAGATCTTTTATAACTGATTATTATGTTAAAATAGATTTTGCAAAACCAATTGAAGATTATATGATTAAAAATACAAAGTATCATATCTCCTTCGGTTATAGTTTTTAATTCTCATTATGGTTTTATCAATGACAGGATATGGTAGTGATATAATTAATACAAAAGATATTAATATAGACATAGAAGTTAAGTCATTAAATTCTAAGTATTTTGATTTTAATTATAGATCTAATTACGATAATAAATTATTAGAAAATGAAATCAGGAATTTAATTAAATCAAAATTAATAAGGGGTAAAGTTGACGTAAAGATAAATTTTAATCAATCAAATTTACTTGATTCAAATGAGTTAAATAAAAAAAAAATCAAAGCATATTTTAATGAAATAAAAGAAGTTTTAAGTGGTTCAAACGAAATAAATGATAAAGAAATATTAAAAAATATATTAAATAATTTATCACTTTTTACTTCTGAAAAAAAAATCCATATTTCAAACAGAATAATAATGAGAGGAATAAGAAATAGTATAAATAGATGTATTATATTCAGGAAAGAGGAAGGTATATCAATTCATTATGACCTAAAAAAAAATATTGATTTAATATCGCAAGAACTTATTAAAATTTTAAGAGTAGATAAAAACAAAAAAAATAATTTAACAAAGAAAATTAAAAATAGTGTTTCTAAATTAAAAAATATATCAATTGATAAGTATCGTATTGAACAAGAAATATTATTCTATTTAGAAAGGCTGGATATAAATGAGGAAGTTTTAAGACTTAAAAATCATATAAGTTTATTTAAAAAAACTCTAAGTAGTAAAAAACCAATCGGTAAAAAATTAAATTTTATATCACAAGAAATCGGAAGAGAGATTAATACTATTGGCTCTAAATGTTCTAATTTTCAGATACAGAAATCAGTTATTAATATGAAGGAGCATTTAGAAAAAATTAAAGAAGAGAACTATAATGTTTTATGAATCTATCCTAATTTAAATGTAATAGGTAATATCATTCTAACTTTTACAGGTCTTCCTCTCTGTTTTCCTGGAGACCATTTTTTTGCTTTGGAAATAACTCTTACTGCTTCTTCATCACAGCCAACTCCTATACCTTTAATTGCTTGAACATCAGTCAAAGTTCCATCCTTATCAACAACAAACTGAACAAATACTTTTCCTTCTATACCCATTCTTCTAGCTTGAGCTGGATATCTCAAATTTGTTGCAACATACTTATAAAATGCACTCATTCCTCCCGGAGGTGTAGGTTGGTCCTCAACGATAGTAAATATTTCATCTACTTCCTCTTCCTCAGGTGCTTCTTCAAAAACTATTTCTTCAATTACTGTCTCTTCAGTTATTTCTACATCAATTTCAATTTCAATTTCTTCCTCAATTTCTTCTTCGTCAGGAACTTCAATTATTTCAGGTTGCTGGATTACAGGTGGAGGTGGAGGTGGTTGTTCAGTAGGTGGTATTTCCATCAAATCTTCGAAATCATCTTCAATTGTTCCTAAATCCATTCCAGCACCTCTATCATAAAATCTCCATTCAAATGCTGTTATAACAAGTAGAAGGCTGACACATAAACCTATATTCAAAAATAAACCACTCCTTCTTTCTAAATCAGCATTAGGGTTCTTTTTAATTTCCATAACGGTAATTTAAAAAAATTCTTACTTACTTACTAGAAAATACCCAAAAACTGATCCCAAAGCTGATCCCAAAATATTTGATAATAAATCAGAGTATTCAAACGTTCTGTAAGGTATAATTATCTGAATAATCTCAATTAAAAAGCAAAAAATAAGTAAGATTATTAAAATCATTTTAAAAAAATTGAAAGAAAATTTTACAGAGAAATACGTTTTCGTAATCAAAAATGATTGAATAAAAAATAATAAAAAATGTATTATTTTATCAAAATAAATTATGGGATATTTTACATCAACATCAACTGACTTATAAAAAATAAGAAGATAAACTATTAGAAAAAACCATGATATAGAAGAAGCTAAATAAAAGTAAAATCTTTTATTTTGTAATTGCTTCATAAGAATTAAGATCGAGTAAGCTATCCAATTGAGTTAAATCATCAAACTTTATTTTTACCATCCATCCATCTCCATAGGGATCATTATTTACTAATTCAGGTTCTGACTCAAGTTTTTCATTTATCTCAATTATCTCACCAGTAATTGGCATAAAAAGATCTGAAACAGTCTTAACTGCTTCTACAGTACCGAATACTCCTCCCATATCTACATTTTCATTTAATGTTTCTATTTCAACATAAACTATGTCACCTAATTCGCCCTGGGCAAAATCTGTAATTCCTACATAAGCTATGTCATCTTCTACTCTAACCCACTCGTGGTCCTCAGTATATTTTAGATTATTCAAATTCATTTGACGAATATAATAAATGATTTAATTCTCAAAAAATTATTTGTTATTGATTTAAGCTTAATCTAAGTCTTGCTCCAAAAGAAGAGGAGTATCTAGGAAATGAATTAGAAACTATAGGTTTATTTACAACCCTGTCATAATACATTATAAGATTAACTCTATTATTGATTGTATAATTTATGTTTGGCCTTAGTTGAAAATTATAATTACCATTAGTCACTGTACTCTCTTTATTAATTTTTCTTTGAATAGCCTTTGTATTTCTAATTGTAAAATTTAATCTAAACTCTATTTCATTATCTAAAATAATTGTATTTCCCATATACTTAAATGGAAGCTTTAATTTCTCCTTTGAATATCCAAAATCTATTGAAAAATCAGAATTAATTAATTCGGATACCTGAGCATTTGATAAATTCAACATAATATTTCTATCTTTTTTATAATCTACTCTTGCATTTAAATTATTTTTCGTTCTAACATTAATACCAATCAGAGGAGAAAACCTTTCAGTTATTCTTACCTGATTAATTATATAAAATGGGACTAAACCATTCTCAGTTAATTGAGAAGCTAAAGGATAATTCATTATAGAATTATTAAAATCTAAATTATCAATATATAGAAGGGAATTAGAAAATTCACCAATTGAATATATACTTTGATAACCATGAGATATAGTAATATTTGTAAATACTTCACTTAAGGATTTAATTTTATTTAAACCTGAAAAATCAATTCTCCAATTAGGAATAGGAATTTTAGGAAAAGGTTTTAAAGAAAAATTATTAGGATCGGAATTTGAATAAGCTGAAATGAAAGCTGGAATTAATACGTCTTGAGAGTTTAATCCATATTCTCCTTGAGAATTTAATGCATTAAGTCTGTTTCTAATTATTTCTCTATTTTCAGTAAAATTTTGAAAAGTAGGAGAAATATTAAATTCATCATCTTTTATAAATGCAGTTCTAATTGCTAAAAATGATAAAGAAAAATTTCCTCCTCTTGATGGAGTTAAAGAAACATATTTGCTAGCTTGAGAATCATATCTGAATGTTTCTTGAAAGTTTTCTGTGACTATTCTTTTTGCGTCTAATTGAATTCTAAGAAAAGTTAATGGTTGAAGTGTACTTCTAAACTGAAAATTATTACTTCTTGATTGAACAAATGGATTATTTAAGAAATCATTCTTTACTAGCCATCCATTTTGAGCGGCATCTCTTCTAATTCCTGAATCTTGTGAACCAAATATAAAATTCCATCCAGGAGAATTATAATAATTATTCATCCCAAAAATTCCAGGAGATCCAATTACTCCAGCCATTCCAGTTCTTTCAGTTACATTATAAGTTAGATTAATTGATCTTAAAGACATTATAGCCTTCATTATTCCATCAAATGTTTTAGAACGAAAAATTGATTTTACTGTATCATTTTGATTATATTTTTTATTATATGTTTTTAAGATTGGGATTTTATCATAAATCTTTGATATATCTAATTTAGTATTTAATGAATACTCTCTATTATTTTCTATTATATTTCCAAGAGAATCAGCTTGTTGAAAAGAACCTGCAGACCATAAATATCTAGTTGAATATCTTACATTAGAACTTACCCAATCAAATAGTGGAAACTTATTTATAGGTAAATTATAATTTACCTGGAGATTTTGATTAAAATTATTTGTCCTTCCTAATCTCTTAAGATTATAATACATACTATCAAGTTTTTCTTTAGAATCTAATTCTCCTTCAGGCTCATCAATTATTGAATTATTTACAACATTGAAATCTATATTTAAACTATTAGATAAATTCCATCTTAAACCATAAGTCTTATTAAATGAAAAATACTTTTCATAAATAGGATCAACACCACTCGTAGAAAGATCAGAATTTCTATATTGAGTTTTATTAAATCTTCTATTTAAATCTCCTCTTATATTAATATTAGATGGAAGCAAATTAAAATTAAAATCTTTTATTAATTTAAAAATTTTAGCATCAAATATTTTTAAATTTTTGAATGGTTCAAATGAGATATTTTTTGGAGAAAAATTATACGTTATATTACCTCTATGCTCCCTTGACTCAATAGCTTGAGTTGTAACATTAGAACTTGTTCTTTCACTATATGAAAAACCTGTAGAAAAGTTTTCGAAATCCCAAAAATCAACCCGAGACTCGGGGTTATTCCTTTCCTTTCTTACATTATTTAAACTTATTGACTTAGATTCTATTCTCTCCTCTGTTAATCTTTTATATTCATCTTGTTGCTTCTTGGTATCGAATGATTTAATTGACGCAGATAAGGGTATATCTTTATCTAAAGGGTCATATTTTGGTGTAATAATTGAAGTAGATGATGATACATACAAGGGAAGTTTTATACCCCATTTTGATGGAAGAAGCTTATCAATATTTAAATTAGCAGAAGCGTCATATTGAATTTTTTCTTCTCTAGACCTTTCAGAAATTCTTTGTTGAATTGATCCAAATCCAACAGAAGTATATCTTAAAGATGATGAAACGGTTCCAATATCTGATAATTTTAAATTTAAGTTTGCATTTGCCGCCCAACCTTTTGTCCTATCAAAATCAGTAAGCCTAAGTTCATTAAACCATAAACACGCAGATTTAGATGCTCTGTCATTAGATAATGGGTTTTTTACTCCAATCATAAAATTTAAAATAGATCCCATAGATGGCCTTCCTTTAATCCTAATTATATATTTTCCATTTGATGATGTTTTTGAAAAAGGTGTACTTAAATCTATATTTTCTCTATTTCTTTGAGATTTCAATGAAAGTAATTCTTCAATAGAAAGGTTTATTTCGTTTTCTTCAGGCCAAATTATTCTTGATAAATTTGAACTATTTTGATCAATTAATGATGGCCTTGTAACTTTCAATGGGAGTTCAACTTCATAGTAATTATTTTCATAATCACTACCAAACCTCAAGAAAGCATTAATTTCATCATCTCCCAAAAAATCTCCATTGTTTGGCTCAGCATGAATAAACATTTTAATCCTTCCATAATTAATTAAATCAAAATTTGATTCTTTATAAACTGCTCTTCCATCACCATCTGACAAATCATTAATACAAAGCTGAAGAGATTGTTCATTAGTTCTTCTTTGAACTATTGTTGTATTATCAATATCTCTCGGAATTCCCGGTGGTACAACATAGGGAGATTTATTGTCAGTACCAATACTATTTTCTTCAATACTTACAACTGAAATTTCAATATTTGATTCAATTCCCTCCGAAACTTCATTTAATCCAGACTGAAATAGTGATTCTTCATATTTTCTCCATTGACTTCCAACCATTTGAAATTTAGCAAATCTTAGTACAACAGGTGCTTCCCAATCTGTCAAATAAGTTCTTATAAATCTAATGGTTTTAAAATCAGAAATTGAACCGTAAGTTCTACTGGGATTTCTAATTGGAATTCTAAATTGATACCAGGTTGCTTCTCCTGATTTATCAATAATTTTATCAACTATATTATTTTTTCCAATTTCTAAATCTCCAGGTCTCAAATTTACCTCATATTCATAATAGCTTTCCGTATCTGATAATGTATTATCTTCATTTAAGTCTTCATTTTCTGGATAAGGTGACCCCTGAGATGAAAAGTTTAAATTATTATTAAGAGGTGTATTACCCTCCATTCCATTATAGTTTTTGTATCTCTCTAAAATTTTAAAATTTTGGTTGTCATAATCATTTCCTAAATAGTATTTAAAATTATCTGCAGAAACATCTAACTTAATTTTTTCAATACCTTCATTAGTAAGATTTATTTTATCAAGAAAATTATTCTTAAAATAATTAATTTCATCAGAGTTTTTAAGACCATCCAAACCAACATCTTGATTATTTCTAGAAGTTTCATTATTCTCAAAAAAATTAGTTAGATATTGTTTTGTTGTTACTCTACCCCATTCATTAAATTTTATTCCATCATTTGAGTAATCATGAGAAAGTCCATTCTCAAAAGAATGAACATTATCTTTCATTATATCCTCAGATACATTACCAAGATTAAAAATAAGTTTACCGCCAGTTGAATTATTTTTATTAAATATTCCATCTAAGATTTTACCATTTTCTCCTTCAATAAATGGATCCATTAACCAAAACTCAATATATTGAATATTAGTTCTATCAAAATCTGTATCATTCTTTATACTTTTAGTAATAGCACCATAATTTGATTTTGGATCTCTCAATAGACCAGATGGCAATAAATCTGTAGAATAATTATATTGTCCTCTTTCATTTGGGAAATAAGCAATATCAAAAATTGGTAGATTAGTATTAATTAGCTGCCTGTCTTGTTTTCTAAAAATATCTTGTGGTGATACTGCTTTTATATAATTATTTTCTAGATCATCTAATGTTATATTTTGTGGTTTAACTGATCCACCATTTAGATAAAATATATTATCAATTGTATACCATGCAATTTTTGCACGTTTAAATGAATATCCTAAATTATCCGAAGTCTGACTACTCATATCAAATAGATTATTTCTGGTAGCTGGTGTGGAACCTAATTTCCATGAAATAGGAGATCCTCCTAGTGTTACAGGGATAACAGCACTTTCGAAATCATCAATATATGTAATACCTTCACCATTAATTATATTTGAAGTACCTGGAACAATTTGAGCAAATTCACTACTAAAATTAATATTTGACTTTTCAGTAGTTGCTAAAAATGGAATTGTATTTATTATTTTAGTTAAAAATTCACTTTCTTTATTTATATTAAAATCAAAACCATATTTTGTATTTTTTACTGGCTCATTACCTACACTAAATCTTGTTATACCTCCAGGTCTTTCATTTAAATGAAATACCGTAAATCCTAAATCTATATTATCATCAAATTTATATTCAGCTCGAGCTCCTGATAACCATTTAGTTTGGAAATTAAATAAATCTGCTTTCTCAAAAGATATAGTAACTTCTTGACCTGAGGTTAAAATTGATGGATTCAAAATTCTAACACTTCCTAAATTGTAGTTTACTGTGTAGTCAGTACCCTCAACTAGCCTTAAGTTACCTGCCATTACAACTACGGAATTTTCAGATATATCTAATCCTGGTAAATTTATTTCACTACCAGAACCAGATGAAACAGTTCCAACTAAAAAATATTTATTTTTTGAAAGTATCTTTTCGGCTTCATCTTGAGTCTGGGAATATAACTCATCAAAAACATATTTTTCAGATAACTCATTCTCATTATTTTGAATAAAATATGAATTTAAGGTTGATCCAAATGGCTCAAGAACTGGAAAAATTATGTTTCCTTTATTTTTATTTATTGTTATTCCTTCAACAAAATCAAAATTACCATCATATTGAGGATCATTAAAAGAATTTAATTTATCTAAACCTAACAATCTAATAAGGGGCTTATCTCTCGTTAATATACCTTCATTTATACTAGGATTATTAAACCCAACAGCATCATCTCTATAATTAATTCTAAGTTCAAAATTTTCTCTTTCAATTTGAGAAGCGTTAATATTATATATATTCTTCATCATAAGATCCCATGTTGGAATCTCAGTATTTATATTAGAAGGCCTTAAAAGTTTAAGAAATATGATTTCATTATCTTCCCTATTTTGATAATCTTCAGTTAATTCACCAACTTTAAATCTATTCCCATTATATGTATACTCATATGAAACTGCCAAAACCTCATCATTTTGAAGTCTTCTAAGTAATGAAATATATCCAAGGGTTTTATTTATTTCATACTCATCAACATCTAGTTTTCTTGCAGAGGTTACTTTTTCAAAGTCAATTGTTTTTGATAAATTAAATTGACTAATTAATATATCATCTACTAAATCAACGTTTCTTAAGTTATTATTATCAGATAGATTATTAAATAATTTATTAGCATTATTATCTGAAGGTCCATTATTTCCAATGCCTATAAATCCATTATTTTCATTGAAAATAATTTTCCCCTCAGCTAAATCAGTAAAAGCGGCGAAGTTTCTAAGAGATTCTGAGTTATTTGTTCTATTTAGAATATATACCTCAACTCTATTTATATTTATTCCTGAACTAACTAATGGAATTGATTTCAGCCATTTTTCGTAATTATTCCTAAAAAAATGCCCAAGAAAAAAATGCCTATTTCTATCATAATTAGAACCTAATATTTCAAATTCTCTTCCTTGGAATCCATTATCTATTTTTATTGATTCACTTTTTCCTTGTTGTCTTGATAGAATTCCGGTTATACTCAAATTACCAAATTGTAATTGAGTTTTAACACCAAATAAACTTTGAGCACCTCTAAGAAGACTATTCTTAACTGGCATACTAACATTACCAACTTCTATTTTTCTTACAATTTCCTCATCAAAACCAGTATAATCAAGTTTTAAATTATTTTGAAAATCAAAAGTGTTATTATTATCAAAATTTGCAGAAATTTTCAATTTCTCTCCAACCTTTCCATTAATATTTAGATTTATTTGCTGATCATAATTAAATCCACCATTTCTTTGTTGTCTAATTGGAATCGAAGGATTCTCTATTTTTTGAAATTTTGCTCCAAAATCTAAATTAACAAATCCATTAACTTGAAGATCAATGAAATTACCTCCAAATATTCTATCTAAAGACTCAGATATATAAATTTTAGGAATCAATCTTCCACTCTCAAGTGTATTTTCACCATCTAGACTTAATGACTTTTTTCTAAAATATTCTTTTATATTTCTTTTGGTACTTAGTATATCATAGCTATCAAAAGGTATAGAAATTGATGGTCTATAATCTAGATTACCTATTTTTTCAGTTACATAGAATACTCTTGATGTATCATAAGAAGAATTAATTTTTAACAGAGAAGTATTAAAATTTAATGGATTATTTGAAAATAAACTTGAAAAAGGATCAGAATGTCTATCTTTTAATGAATAAGATGAAAAAAAAGTAGGAGAGTAACTAATTGTAGTATCAAGATTTATTTTATCTCCCTGAGCAAGGACATTATGAAAATTAAGTTGTAAGAAAACTATTATCAATAAAAGCTTAAAAATTGGATTCAAAGCAATTTTTTTAGAAATTATGATCTTTTAAGTACTTCTTTTATTAAATCTTCAAGAGAAATATCTTTATTCCTATCAAGAACATCATTAATATGTTTTTCAACAATATTTTTAGAAATACCTAAAGAAGATAAAGCTGATAACGCTTCATCTTTAATTGTATTGTCATAAATGACAGAAATATTATCTTCAATTTCTTCAAAAGAAATTTTATCTTTTAATTCTAATATAATTCTCTCAGCGGTTTTTAATCCTATGCCTTTAACTGACTTAATTTTATTTGTATCAGCATCTAAAATGGCTTTCTTTAATTCAATAGCTGACAAGGAGGATAATATCATAACTGCAGTACTTGGTCCAACTCCATTAATTGAAAGTAAACTTAAAAATGTTTCTTTTTCGTTTACACTATTAAAACCATAAAGTGTATGAGAATCTTCTTTTATATTTAAATGAGTATAAATAAATATCTCAGATTTATTTTTAATTTTTGAATATGTCCTTAATGATATATATATATCATATCCTACTCCATTTACATCTAAAATTAATCTAGTAGGATCAATATAATTTTTTTTCCCTTTTAAGAAAGATATCATAATTCAAATGTCATCAATATAGAAGATATTTCTTGCATGAAGTCTCTTTTTTTTGAACCAGGGGCATATACATAACCTTCTATATAATATATTCTATTTTTTTTTGAGTCATATATTACAATACTTTTAAATGGACCACCAGCTGAAATGTCACTTAATTTCCATAATCCCGTCGATTGAATAGCTAGGTTACCTTTAAAATTAATTTTTGATGATTCAATAGGAAATACATCTTGGATGTCCATAAATATATCAGAATCCTCCGAATCTTTTAAAAACTGTTTTGATATATAATCTCTTATTTTATAGATATTAGGACTCTCTGTACTAAAAACATCATAAAAATTTTTCAATTCGCTAGTTGAATAATCTTCATAATATATAAATATATTTTTTTCAAATTCTGGATCTAATTGTCTCAACCATAAGAAATTTGTTTTTTCATTATTAATATTTTTTGCTAAGTCATAACCAAATGGTATCCTTAATTTAAAACTATGGTCGTTAAGAATTTTTTGTGACAAATTATTTTCCTCTTTTAAAAAAATTTTATCATTAACTCTTCTCTTTAATTCATTTTCAAAATAATTTAAAATTGATTGTCTATTTTTTTTTAATTTTTCATAAAGATCTTCATCAGTATTACTAAATAAGTATAAAATTATTTGACCTTTGGCATATTGATCTCTCTTTGTAAAATAGAAGAGAGAGGAGTCAGTTTTTATTGATCTTAAAGATTCTTTGTTAAAATTTTTTCTCAATATCTGTGAGTCAAGGCTTTTACCGTCTAAAGTAAAAGCAATTACTATATTTTTAGCATGTTTTAATATACTATTGAATTTCCTTGGTTTAATATACCTTAAATCAAATCGTGTTTCAGGTTGAGGTAATCCAGGGATGAAGGATCCATATGTGTCAACTAAAAGTCTTCCAATTTCCGCTTTAAACTTTGCTGAGTCCATAACTATAAGCATTTCATTATTTTCTCCGGAAGCTCTTGGTAGAAAAGAAGAATTTGAACTATTCTCTTTTATATTTTTATCACATGATATGTTTAAAAATATAATAAATAAGAATATGGTAAAAACTTTTAGTCTATCTATCACTGTTTATTATTTATAAATATTAATTTTAAATAAAAATAACACAATATGAATAAAGAACTTTTAAATAAAGCAATCACATCTTGCTTTGCAAAAATAGCAAGAGTTGACGGAAATATTGGAAATGAAGAATTGGATATTATTAATTCTAGTGAAATTTTAAAAAAATATAAATCTGGAAATATTGAAAGTATAGACACCAGTGATTTTTTCAATAAAATTCAAAATCAATATGGTGAGATAATAAAAAATAACTTAGAAGAGGAAGAAAAAGAGACTTTTATCAGTGAACTAGTAAGTTTGATTAAATCCGATAATGAAGTTCATGACCATGAGTTTTTTTTATTAGGCCATGTAGCTAATAGTATTGGATACAGTCCTGAAAAAGTAGCAGAAATTATACAGAGTAAAGGAATATCAAGCTCAAAATCAACTGGTTGGTTCTCTTGGCTATTTCGTTAATATATAATTAGATATACTTTCTATTTTTTTTCGTTATCAGAACTTGATTCTTTTTCTATTTCTTTTTTTATCTCTCGAGAAGCGTCTTTAAATTCCCTTATACCTTTACCAAAACCTTTAAAAATTTCAGGTATTTTATTAGCTCCAAAAAAAATAACAACAATAAGTCCGATGATTATCCATTCCCATCCACCAGGCATACCGATTGCGAAAATTATATCCATATTTTAAATTTTATAATTGTAAATATAATAAAATCATTTTTTCATAATCCATTTTTCAGGATCCAACTTAATATTATTTTTCCAGATTTGAAACTGAAGCTGAGTTATACCATCTTTATTTGTTACTAAATCTGCAATTATTTGACCTTCACTAACTACGTCACCTTTATCTACTTTTAAATTTTTAAGCTTAGCATATAATGTAAAATATTCGCCATGATTTATAATTATTACATTATTCATACCTGGAATAAATGCAATGGTAGATACTTTACCCGTATATACAGCATATACTTTTGAAGTATTACTAGTCTGTATATCAACACCATCATTTTTAACTTTTATGCTTTTTATGACTGGATGAGGATGCTCACCAAATTTATTTGATATAAAACCTGATTTTACTGGCCAATCTAATTTCCCAATATTCATTTCAAATCCTTCTGTAATTTCCAATAAATTTAAATCTTCATCAGATTTTAATAATGCATTTTCTTTTCTAATAATTTCTCTAATCAGCCTATCTAATTTTTCAAGTGCAATTTTTCTTTGATTAATTTCTTTTCTGAGCTCTCTTTCCTTATTTCTCAAGTTAGAAATAATTTTTCTTTGACTATTCTTTAATTTTTGTAACTTATTATTTTCATTAAGTTCCTCTTTTAACAAAGATTTTTGCTTTAGGTTAACTTTAACAAGCCTATCTTCCTGAGTTTCTAATTCTTCCGATACTTTATTAATTTCCTGAATTTGATTTTTTCTGAATTTCGAATATTGAAAAATATAATTAAATCTTCTAAACATTTGATTATA
>Ga0160422_10001989_pt1 | contig 12786 bp, 4 predicted proteins | sample Fk160mmetaG_FD_108192 | JGI IMG/M metagenome (GOLD analysis project Ga0160422, IMG submission 108192) | Marine microbial communities from the Central Pacific Ocean - Fk160115 60m metaG | ecosystem: Environmental > Aquatic > Marine > Oceanic > Photic zone | place: The Central Pacific Ocean...
CGGAGTGGGTCGATGTCCACGGACCGCACCGCTTCGATGAGTCTCACGCAGAGGGTCCCCGCATGCGAGCGGCGTGGGCGTGGCTGGATGCGCACGACGTGACCTGTCCCGACAACGCGGTCGTCGACATCACTGACCACATCGATCGGGCGGCGAGCATGCTGCGAACCTTGCTCACGTCCGGTCCGGACGTGGATGCTCTGCTGGCGCAGGGGGCGCTCCATCGGAAGCTGGAGCAGCAGCTCGCCGAGACCTCGCTCAAGGAGGTGGTTCAGTCGAAGGGCGGTCGGGTCATCGCCGTTCGCGAGGCCGATGCCTACATCAATCACCTGTATCGGGTCCCGGGGCACCCACACGCAGCGGGCATCGTGGCCTTCAATCCGGTTCGCCAGAAGGTCTCGATATCCCTGTGGGAGGCAATCCCAGGCGTCAGCTGCTGCGCGATCGTTCAGGGGTTGTGGGGTGAGGAGGCAGGCGGTCATGCCACCATCGCAGGCTCGCCGAGGGACAGGGTCATGACCCGCGCTGACGCCGCCGATGTCCTCGCTGCCCTCGCCGACGCGATCTGAGCGCTGGAGCCCTTCCGGAGAACCATCCATGAGTCCCACGCCCGACCGCCACCGAAACCGAGCCGACCTCGAGCGCCGCGACGATGTCGACAACGATGACATTGGTCGCATCATCGAGCGAGCCGATGAACTGCAGGCGGCTGCACAGGTTGCCGATGACGACACGGCCACAGTCGATGAGGTCAAGGCGATTGGCCGAGAGCTCTCGATCGAAGACCGGTACATCGAGGAGGCCATTCGGGAGCTGAACGAGGCGCGTCGCGCGCAGCAGGCTCCCCGCACCGATCCTTCCCGCACCGATCCTCCCCGTCGCAGGCCTGTGGGCCTTTGGCTGGGAGTCGCCATTGCCGCGGCGGTGGGGTGGACCGTCCTCGGCGACGATGCCGATCCCGACCCCGCTCCGGTCCCGCCGCCCGTCCCATCCGTCGATGCCGCGTCCGACGCTCGTGCGACCCCGCCTGCAGCCGTCGTGCCGGCACCGCCCATTCCGGCACCGCCCAACGAGGTGCTGACGCCAGTGGAGGAACCCGTCGCGGTGCAGGGACAGTCGGAGCCGGCGCCGGTTGCGGTCGATGGAGGCAACGAGGTGCCCATCGCCGGAGACTGGATTCTCGAATCCTACGCCCTGCACGACGGCAATCGGTACGTTGAGCGGGCGCTCTCGAGGCGCTCACCCGACCGGAGCCCTGAGCGGTGGCGGCTGCGGGAGGACGGCTCGTTTATTCATGTCATGAGCGACACCCTCAGCTTCACCGGTCGCTACACCGTATCGGCCGCAACGCTCCCGGCACCCATCCGCGCGCTCACGCCCTCTGCCACAGGTGTGTTGGTCACCACCACAGAGGTCGAAGCCAGCATTCCCGGTGTTCGGCACGAGGTTCAGTACTACCTTGGGGCCCTCATTGGGGATCGATTGGTGCTGTACTTCACGGGCAAGACGCCGGAGGTGACCGACCGCATGCCCCAAGGACACGGGTTCCGACGGAGCTGGAAGGGCGGCTGGACATGGTAGTCCGAATCGTCACATAATGTGTACATGTGTACCGTTTATATATTAAACATGTGAACATGTGGCCACATGTTCTACGGTGCGATAGTTGGGGGGAAAGGAGTGTCCATGACACGCAAACAACTCGATACCGTATTCAAGTCGCTCGCCAACTCAGATCGCAGGGCCGTGCTGACGGTGCTGAATGAACACCCGGGAATGACCGTGAATGAACTGGCGGAGCGGGTCAACATCTCGCGCTATGCGCTCATGAAGCACCTCAAGCTGCTCGAAGATGCAGGGCTGGTGCGTCCGAAGCGAAACGGGCGGAGCAAGGAGCTGCACTACCGACCGGGTCCCATCCGAAGGCTGATGGAGGGGTGGCTGGCCGACCACGCCAACCTCGAGCAGGTTGAACAGCAGGCCAAGGAGGCTGCCGAGCGCATGACCTCAGAGTTCAATCGCCTGATGGGTACCCCCGTTGCAGAGGTTGACCCCATCGAGCCGGCATCGCCTCCGCCGGAGCCGGTCTCGCAGGGGTCAGCGAATGACGGGGCCGACCCGCTCTTCGGCACGGAGGCGCCCGTCGCTCCGGCTGCGCCCACGCCGGCGAAGACGCCCGCCGCTGACCCGCTGTCGTGGATGCTGGGCTGAGCTCGGTGGTCAGGGCTGGTTGGTCGCGTCCTCGATGGCCTTGGTGGCGGCCTCGATGTTCTCGGTGGACAGCCCGCTGAGGTCGCCCGACTGCAGCTGCTCGAGGATGGAGCGGGCGTCTTTGGGCACCTCGAGTCCGTTGGCCTCGGCCTCTTCAATGAGGGCCTCGACGTCGTCGGACGAGAAGTCGTTGAACAGGTCCTCCGACAACCAAGACTCGGACAAGACAAACATGCCCTGACCGGTGGCGTGCATCATCATCGACGAAGACTCGTCGCTTGCGGTTGTGGCGACGCCCGAGGACACCTGAATCGACGCGAGCATGGCCGAGATCGCCTCGGCTTGCTTGCACTGCGGGGCCAGCTCGCAGATCACAGCAAAGTACGCACCGCTGCCGCCCTCGCTCTGGATCGACCCTACGAGTTGGTAGGCCGCCCGTTCGCGGTTCTCGAGGGGGGCTCCGTCTTCGGGGAGTGCCTCGGACAGCTGGTCGAACAGGGACTGGAGCGGTCCGCTCACGGCCCCCACGGCGTCGGGATCGGTGGGGTTGTCGAGGGCAACGGACAACGAGTCCATGGCGTCGGCGACCTGCTGTTCGTCGGTCATCGGAGCCGGTTCCGGTGTATCCGATGCTGCACCGGGCTCATCGTCGCTGGATGGCATCAGGCTGGTGGCTTTGCTCGCGACGCGGCTCGCGAGGCTCACGGTTGCCTCGGTGGCTCCGTTCACGGTTCGCTTGATGTGTTCGTTCCCGGTGATCCAGTTTCCAGTGGTGCGCCCCACTCGGAACATGATCCGCGTCTCGGGGTGGCGGCCCACCCAGCGGTAGCCGGTGAAGGCGCTCGGGTTTGAGATGTAGCCGAGACCTTGACCAAATGTGGGTGACCACAGGAAGAACCGCTCCTTGATGGCCGCGGCGGTGTCTTCGGCGGTGAAGGTCCACAGAAAATGCGATCCGAGCATCGGGTCGACGGTGGGAACCCAGGCGTCGGTGTTGATGAGGTGCGTCCGCGTCTCAGAGAACACGTACCGGGACAACGGAAGCGTCCCAAACTTCTCGAAGTAGATCACGATGTCGGGGGCAGACTCGGGTTGGTTGTGGGTGATCAGCACAGCAGTGTCGGAGCTGGACCACTTCCATCGCTCGTACTCCTTGGGCAGGTCCAGCGTGAACTGATTCAAAATGGGAACGCGCTGCACCAAGCCTTCGTTGAGATCGGGGGTGCCGTCGTCGGGCAGGGCGTACTCAAGCTCGACGGCCTCGGCTTGAACCGGGGTCGTGTTGGCGAGTTCTGGAAACGGCTCGGTTGCATCGAACTCGGGCACATGAAGCGTGCGCGGGGCATCGGAACACCCAACGGTCAGGGTCCCCATGGCAATCAGAAGCGGCATCACGACTCGACTCATTCGCCACCCTCCGCTGCGGGTTCGGTGTCGGCCGTAGGGGCCGGGTTGGCCTCGATCGTCGCCGCTTCGGTGCCGGTGGATTCCGGCTCCACGCGCTCCACTCGGTCGAGTGGATTGGCAAAGGCCCAAACGTTGGGATCGATGATGTGGGTGGCGCCCAGAGGGTAAAATCCGCTGGTGTCGACGGGAACGATTAGGCGGTGGTAGCCGCTCGCAGACTCGGTGTTCTCGTCTTCGCGGCGGTACAGTCCACGTCCGACGCGCTCCTCAATCACCGTGGAGATGGAGTCGAATCCGAGGGTGCGGAGTTCTTGGGCAATCGCCAACCGCCGTTCATCGGTGGTGCTTGCGATGGAGACCTCGACGCAGAGCTCGTTGACCTTATCGATGTGTTCTTGGGGACCCTTGTCGTGTCCCACCTTGACGCGGCAATCGGGTCCAATGCCGTACTGGGTCGAGTCCTCCGCGCTCAGCTCCCTCGCACAGATGATGCAGCGGCGTGCGCGCGCGTCGACGTCAAAGCCAAGTTCGTTGGCTTCGACGATACTTAAGGGTTCGACTGCCCATAAATCCGGGAGGCGCCGGGAGAAGGTGAACGGGTGCGACCGACTCCCGTCGGGTTTGACCGCCGTACCCGATTGGTGGGCCGGGTTGATGAGGGCGTTCAGGAATCGGAGTGCAGTTGCGCCCACTTGGTCCGGATCGTCGCACTTGAAGTAGCCAATCGGAATGCCCGCGAGGGCATCTTCACGGGAAGAACCCCTCAGGAACAAGCCCGCACGCCGAATTCCCAACTGCTGGCAGAGCTGCACCAAGAGCAGGCTCGACGAGACGGGATCGCCCATCGCAGCGATGAGCACCTCGACGGGTGAACGTGGGGCAGAACGTCCCTGAGGGTCGTCGTGGTGCGGGATGCCTTGAGCGAACGATGCGAGGTAGTCGCCGAGGGGCAGGGTGCGGCGGTTCAGCCAGAACCCAGTATCGCCCAAAGGATCGGCGAGCGTGTTCACTCGCTGCACGCCGCTGGCCTCCTCGAGCATGGCCGCGGCTTGAGTGAGCGGACTGCGCGAGAGGGCGGCCAAAGCGGCGCAGGCTCCCGCAAGGCTGGCGGGTGGCATCAGGTCACTGGTGAGCTCGGGGCCGGGGGGATCGGCATCGGCGTTGACCCACCACGACGGCCCAACAGACGCCTCGGATCCCGACTGGAGGGATGCCATCTCGTCGGACTCGGGCAGGTGCACATGGTGAGCAACCGTCCGCCTTCCGATGCCGATGTCGATGCTGGCGGGTCGCCGGTCGCGCTGACGCCACCGCAACTTGGACCACATCAGGTCGGTCACCGAGCTGTCGGCGCTGAACCACGATCGACCGATGTCGAAGGTGTCGCCCTCGCCTTCCTCGGCCCCGGGTTCGTACAGCCCAGAGGTCGAACCTGCCACGGCCCGACCTTCGGGACGAAGCCGACTGTCGAGCCACGCCAAGGCCCCGTGGCGACGCTTCTCTTCCATCAGCTTCGTCGCCTCGATGTCCATCTCTTGCGCGGCATCGCGCCGGGCTTCTTCCACGATCTCTCGGGGGTCGCCCCAGTGGTCGTACAGGGCCATCAGGCGGCCCTGATGAATGACGCGTTCGATGACCAGTCGGGCGAGGCGCAGCAGCGTGGAGAGGTGCTCGTCTTGAATCTTCCGAGACATTCCGTTGCCGTCGGAGTGCAGATCGAAGAACACAATGGCGTCGTCGGGGGTCAGCCGATCGTCCTGGCCTCGGGCATCGTCGACATGGAGCGCCACACCCACCGAGTTGGAGGCACCACGGAAGAGCACATTCAGCGACAAGCGGAGTGCCGCCACCAGCAGCCGCGCCTGACGGAGGGTGAGCACATCGATCACATGCTCGGTCTCGCCCACCTTGAAGCGGTCCTCGGTCGGCTGAGACGGCTTGCCGTCGGCTCCGGCGGGGCACGGGTACAGGAAGGTCGCGGCCGTAGTGAGGTCGGGGGGACGGTCCGGAGGTGCACCCGGCTTGGCGCTGGCGAACGGGTCCTTCACGATTCGGTCCATGACCGCCAAGGTCTCGGGACTGAGGTGGTAGGTCGCGAGGTGCTCGACCCGGACGGTGGCCTCGTCGAAGCGGCGAAGCGCGATGGGCTCGGCACCGAGGAAACGAAGGTCCGCCTCTGGGGCCTCTCCCGCGTGGCTGAAGCGACACCGGCGACGCGGTGAAGAGCGCAGCGGATCGACGAAGGGGTCCACTTGAATCTGCATGGGCGACCGGCGGTTCTCACTCTGTCGAATGCGGGGAAGCCGGTAGTCGATCACCTGGAAGTTCCCGCGCTGGTCGCTGAACAAGCAGCGGGGGTAGTAGACGAGGTAGGCGCTGCCCTCGTCGTGGACGCCGAGGCTTCGGGTGGTGCTGGGATCGACCACCTCGGCGTACCGCAGCGCGGCGTGATCAACTCGATCGACGCTGGGGGGAAGCCGGAAGGTCTCCCAGTAGGCCGGATTGTTGGCCTTCTGCGGGAGCTCTGCCATCTTGGAGGGGTCTTCCTCCATGACGGCTTCGGACAGCGCGTGCACGAACACGTTTCGGTCGAAGCGCTCGGCGCCGTCCCGCAGTCCGATGCGGCGCTCGGTCTGCAGCAGGCGCTGCTTGGCCAGGCTCTGCAGCGGGTCGGCGATGGTGGCGCCGTAAATTCGGACCAAGTCGCCCACCTCGGACCAGCTGCGGATCAGATCGCCCGCGAGGTGCCGCTGGCGCACAATGGCATGGGGCAAGGGCGGCACGGCCACCGGCAGGGCGCGGAGCATACGGTGCAGGTCCGAGTGAACGTCGCGCTGCTGGAACACCATCTCCGAGTCTGGATCCACCAGCGAGACCATCGCGATGGTGGCTCCTTTGGGCTCGACTCCGACGGGTTCCTCGCCCTCGGTGCAGGAGTACTGCGTGGTGAACCGCGCCCCCGCTTGGGTCAGGCGTTCTCGTTCCCGCTGCACATCCGACCACGAACCCGCCAAGAACACTACGCCCGCGTCTGCAGGGTCATCGACATAGCTCGCGGGTTCTTGGCGCAGCAGCAGCGCGGTACGACCGAGGCTGCGGTCGTGGTCGCCGCTGGCACGGTAGCACCACGGAACGCGCAGGGTCTCACAGGCGTCGATGATCTGCTGAAGCGACAGCGGCTCTCCGCGGCGATCGCGAAGGTCGGTCATGTGCAGGAACTGCTGGGAACGGGCGGCCGGCTGTGCCGCATCCTTGCCGTCGCCGTGGACACGACCGTGCACATCAAACCGGCGAATCTTGGGTGTCCCGCCGAGAATCGATGCCGTCCATGCGCCGAGGTTCTCCATTGAGTCGGAGCCCACCGCGAGGCGCAGCGGACCGGATGCATCGAGTGTGGTGTCCTCGCCGTTCTCGGCCGCGATGCGCAGCTTCATGCGGCGGAAGAGCATCTGTGCGTGAACCTCGGTCGCTCCGCAGAAGCTCTCGATGTCTTCCACGACAACCAGTCCGATGGTGGTCAGGTACCGCTGGGCTCGGTCGTTCCCGTCGAGCAGGTCGGTGGCAATTTCGTCCAAGCTTGCGATCACCACATCGGGGGTGATGTCGTTGGTCAGGTCGTCCAGCAGGGGGGCGCCGGCCCGGCGGACGAGCACCGTCCATCGCAGGGTAGACGGGTTGAGGTGTTCGGCGAAGCGCGCCCGAACGGCGTCGGCTTGGCGCGCCGAGGCGGTGACCACGAGAACCCGGCGGGTGTGGGTGACCACGTGGTTCAAGGCGGCGAGCATCACAAGCGTGGACTTACCAGCGCCCTCGGGGGCCACCACGACCTGGTCATGGGCAGCCTCGTCGTCGCTCAGCACGGAACCCGGACCGCCCACCATCACGAGGCTGTCGCCTTCGGCGGCCACGACCGGTGAGACCTGGGCCCGGTTTGAAATCGTGGACAAGATCTCGTGCTGCATCGGCGTGAGCTTTCCTGAGGGCAGGAGCTCCTTGAGCAGGGGGCTGATGGACCCTGAGGCAAACCCGTTTCGGTCAGAGAACGCGAGCGGCTGCACCGGACGGGGCCGGTCGATGAGGATCGGCGCCGGGGTCTGGTACTTCTCGTAGAGGTGCGTGAGCACATCGGGCCACGAGGCCCGGTCTTCCTTGGTGACGACCGGCGCGGGCTCGGGCAGGGCCTGCCCACCCCGGAGACGCCCGCGGAGAATGAGGTTGAACAGCCACCCGAGCGTGAAGAGATACGCCACTGCGAAGCCGCCCGGCGGCACCCGGTACGGTTGGTTGTCGGTGTAGGAATAGGCCATCAGCAGCAGCACACCCAGACCGATGGCCGCATAGATGGCCCAGCTTCGGTACGACGGGTGAGGCTCGTGCAGCTCGCTCTGACCGGCATGCATGCGCCAGAACGAGAGCACACCGGACTTCGCTCTGTCCTTGATGAGGTTTCGGCCCAGATCGCTCGCGTGGCTGATGCGAATGACCCGAGCCACAAGGGACCAGAGCACCAGCCAGAACAGGCAGGTCAGCATCAGGGCCAAGTGCGTGTGCTGCGAGAGCGGCAGCAGCATCTGCATCGACGGAATGTTCCCGAAGAAGATGTAGTCCCACCCCGATGCCCCGCTGGACAGGCCCTGACTGCGGGCGAGCAGCGGATCGATCACGAAGGCGAGCCCGTAGATGACCGCGCAGATCGCGCTGGCGAAGAGGTAGGTGGGACCGAGGCTGGCCGTGAGCAATTCTTCTTGGACCGTGGATGGGTCGGAGCCGGCCGGCCGCGTCAGCTTGGCCACGCGGTGAACGCTCAGGCGCAGGCGCACCCGGTTGGCTCCGCTCGACGGATCGCCTTGACGGTGCTGAAGCTGCCCAAGCTTGACGAGTCCGGCGAGGGTGGGCTGCAGACCGGTCTTCAGGTCCATGCGCACGGTGGTGCTCTCGCCCACTTTGAGGCCGTCGCGCTCGCCAATGGGCTTTCCGTTGGCGCGCAGCAGCGCCCCGTCGGCCGCCGAAGCCAGCTTGCCCAGCTCGACCAGCACATCGGGCTGGTCGGTCTCGAGACGGTACAGGGCGCGCGTCGAGAACCGCGCCGCCACCGCCTTGAGCGCCAAGATGGGGGCTCCCAGAGCGCTGCACTTCAGCTCGATCCACAGCCACCTGGCCGCGGGACTGGGGTACTCCGGGTCGTCTTCGCGATCGGTCCCTCCCAGCACAGAGCGGTTGAGTTCCCACTGGAACAGCGACGCGCTTGCCCAGGATAGAAGCCCGAAGCCAACGAGGACGGTCAAGATCGTTGCCGAGCCGCTGATGGCGATGGTTTCGAGGGTCGCCAGCAGCATCCAATTCAGGGTGCTCAGGATCCAGTTAAGCATCGGACCCTCCGTTGTCGCCGCCGTCGGCATCGGGCGCCGCTGCAGGGCCGCCATCTGGGGCCTGTGGTGCGGTCGCATCGGGGCCATCGGTTGCCGCCGCGTCGGCCTCGAGAGCGGTCGGTTCGGCGGTCGCAGAGTCCGGCGATGACTTTCGGGTCAGCCAGCCCGAAAATATATGGATGGGGCCGTTTTCGGCCTTGGCCATCTCTGCCGAGTACGGGAACATGGTCTGGTTGCTCGGTTCCCGAAGGTCCAGCTGGGACTCGTAGCGGTGCAGGTTGCGCACGGTGTTGGCCGACAGCCCGGTCACCGCGCTCAGCAGATACAGCGAGTTGGGTCGGACCGGCGCGGCGAGGGTCTTGAGGCCCGCGGCGGGAGGCGGATCCATCGTCTTCCGCAGGTCCGCAAAGTCCCGAATAAATTCCTTGTGCATCACAAGCGTGGCCTTGGCCAGCACCCGAATTCCGTCGGGGTCGATTCCCTCCCGTCCGTCGAAGTCGGCCCCGAAGCCTGTGTTGGCGTAGTTGACGTTGAGAAACCGCGAGGTTCCCACGGACACGGCATCCTGAAAGGCGGGCTGGTCAAAGACAGGGTGCTGAACCACAGTCTGGAACTGGTCGCGTCCATGGTCCATCACGGCGTCCAGGTCGCCGAATGCAATGCGGTCGCGCCAGCCGTGCATGCTGCCGAGCCCCTCAACCAGCTGCTCGGATTGCTTCTCGACCGCTCGGGGGTCGCCGAAGCGGTCGAGGTAGTACTCCTGAACGATGTCGGGGTGAACGAGCGATCCGGTGTGGGTGGGGTCTTCGTACCATCGGGTCGAGAACAGCCGCTGCAGATCGTCTTTGTGTCCGTTCTTGACGTCTTCTTTGGCCAGACACCGCACCCCGAGGTGCTCGGCCTTCCGGCGAAGCGCGGCAATCTGGAGGTCGATTGCGCGCACGATGCGGTTGGCCTGTCGCTCTTCGCGGTCGGCGATGGTGTTCAGTTGGTCGTGGTGCGACCGCACGGCCACTGCCCCGGTGAACTGCAGGCGCACATCTAAAAATTTGAAGACCGAAGTGTGGCTGTCGCCTTCGTCGTGAACAATCGCTGCCGCGGCCTTTGCGAGCGCAGCGACCCGGTGATTGACGATTCGGACGTACTTGTCCACGTACCAAGACAGGGCGCCGTAGACTGCGGCCAACAGCAGTCCGGCGCCAATGATCGGCCCCATGGGTCCGAGCAGAAACTCGATGGCATTGCGCTTCGCGTCGAGTCCAAGGCCGGTGGTGATGGTCCAGATCACGGGGGCCATCAGCCACGGTCCGACCACCGCGATGGCCGCCAAGGCAAACAGAATCGGTCGCCAGGCGGGCTTCTTGTCGGCGGCGTCTTGAACGTCGGCCAAGCACCGGTTGATGGCCTGCATGCCCGGCTGGCTGGCGTGCTTTTCGCAGTTTCGCTCTTGCTGCGTCCGCTGTTCTTCGGCAGACAACAGGGCTTCTTCGGTCATCCGGGCCCGACCATGGAGCTTGACGCGAACGCTGTCGAGGCCGTTGGTGCAGGCCTCGCGCGTCACAAGGTCATCGCTCTTCGACCGGCGCTGTTCGAGGGTCTCGGTGGTGTCGCGGTGCACCTGCTGGCGCAGGGTCTGCATCGACTCGCGCATCTCGCCCTTGGGCTGACACATCTGCAGCCACGTGCTGGTGATGCGCTGGCGCAGGCTGTCCTCGAGCGCGTCGTCGAACGCATCATTGATGGCCGCCGGGTCGGTCTCTCGGGTGATCGATAGCTGGCCGCTCACTTCCCCCTTGATGGCATCAGCGGCCGCCTTGGTGCGCCGCTTGAGCTGTTCTTGGGCGGCGGCGGTGAGCGCTTCTCTCGACTTGGTTTCCACCGGTTCGGGCTCGCTGACCGGGGCGTCTTCCCAGCCGCGAAGCCGCTCCAACACGTCCCGGTTGAGCCGGTTCGCCAGGTACTCGCGGGTGCGCAGCTCGGGGAAGTCGACCTCGTGGCAGGCGAAGGACGCATAGTAGTTTCCGCCGGCGGCTGCGGCGTCGAGCTCGCTGAGGGTGGGTTCGCTCTCGAGGTTGCCGTGCATGCTCAAGCGAATGAAGTCGCGGGTCTGCTTGAGCGCCTCTTGGTTCCCCACCACGGCGTTCGACGACACCCGACCGTTCACGTAGATCTGCCGAACGCACCGTTCTTCCCGCGGCACGGTCTGCAGCCACCGGCGCAGGCTGTGCAGCGAGTCCAGCACCACGGTCTCTTGGCGGTTGCGCTCGATGGACCGGGGCTCCCGGCCGGCAATGGCGTCCGATGGGTGGGGCAGCCACAGGGTGGGCACGACCGAGATGGCGTTGGACAAGCCCCCGCGGTCGAAGTCAAAGATGGGGCCGAGCGCCCGGTGGGCCTCGGCGCAGAGTTCCCGCATGATGGTGCGCAGGCTGACCCGCGCCATCACCTCGCGGAGATCGGCCACCACAAACACCTTCATGCGCGGCGGCTCCCGGGTCTTGCCCTTCCAGTACTGGGTCAGAAACCCGAAGTGGTACAGGTGGCGGAACTCGTCGTTGATCTGCTTGCGGAGCTGCAGCAGCCCCGGCCCTTCCGTGCTCACGCCCGATGTGCTGTCCGAGGTGAGCCCGCCCGAGGGCAGCTTCTCAGTGGGTCGGTCGAGATCGCTGGGGCTCAAGGTCACCTGGTGAAGCAGGGGTCGCTTGAGTTGCTGCCCGCCGAGGGCGCTGTCGATGCCGAGGTCGGCCAGCCGATCGCTGAGCGCCTGCAGGGAGGGGCTGAGGTCTTGGCGGTCGTCGACGATCAGGCTCCGCGCGGCATGGCTGGGCTCCGAGGTCAGGGCTCCCCCGTCGACCCAAGGGTCGCTGCTGATGTCAGCTTCGTCGGCTTTCTCCCAAGCAGTCTCTTGGTCCTTGAGGGGGTCGAGGTAGGGCTTGATGACCTGGTCACCCAGCAGGTCGAGGGTCTGCTGAATGCACTCCACAAGTTCGCCGCCCCGGCGGCGCTCGGAGTCACCGCTGTAGACGTGTTCCCAGCCCGGATCTCGCTCGAGGTCGAGCCACATTCGGCGAAGTCCCTGCGAGGCGAGGTGGGCCACATAGGCGATCCGACGGGTGAACCGCTCCATGGTGTCTTGGTCGACCATGTCGCTGGGCAGGTGGTCGTACATGCCCAGCCGGAACAGGCTCAGCGGCAGGGGCAAGAAGGGGCTGTTGGCCCGATTGTTGGACAGCCAGTCGGAGGTGCCCCAGTTCTCCTTCAGGTAGACGCGCGGGTCGACCGGGGTGTGGAGATACTGCGCAAATTCACTGCCCTGAAGCGGATGGTCGGCGAAGCAAGAGGGCAGGTCAATGCGCAGGGCGTTGAGATCATCGCCGCCCACATCGCCGGGTTGTCCGTAATCCATGCCCGCATTCAGGCTCTCCGGCAGTTCCATGCGCTCGAACCCTTCTGCGGTGGCCGCGAGCTTGTCTTGGAGCGCTTTCTGGGCTGCTTCGTCGTAGACAGAGAGCGGTGTTCCGCTCTCTGCGCTCTGAACGGTGGCAATCCAGAGCTTGAGCTCATCGAGGGGTCGCAGCGTCACCGGGTGGGTTCCGTGCGGAGTGGCTGCGGGTTCCCACGATTGATCGATGGACCGGTACTCGGACAACCACTCAGGGGCAGCCTTCGAGGCGTCGCGCTGCCGAGCCCAGTGCCACGGAGATGGGTCATAGCCCTGACTCATGGCCTTGACTCGGGCGAGGATGCACAGCACCGCGCGCGGCGAGTGGCCCAGCCGGGCGCGCTCAATCAGCGCGCC
>Ga0160422_10001991_pt1 | contig 12782 bp, 10 predicted proteins | sample Fk160mmetaG_FD_108192 | JGI IMG/M metagenome (GOLD analysis project Ga0160422, IMG submission 108192) | Marine microbial communities from the Central Pacific Ocean - Fk160115 60m metaG | ecosystem: Environmental > Aquatic > Marine > Oceanic > Photic zone | place: The Central Pacific Ocean...
GCTTATACCATTTTGTGAAATCTTAATAAAGTAAACCCCAGCTTTTAAACTTGCGTAAAGTTCTTTCAATTGTATGCGGTTTAATTTAGCTTTTAGTTCCATGCTCTCTTGAGCTAGAATAGCACCATGAAGGTTACTTAAAGTAATTTCAATTTTAGAGTCTTTAAATAAATTAAATTCTATGGTTGCGTCTTCTTTAGATGGGTTTGGGAAAATGTTTAACTCAGAAAAAGATTCTTCATTTAAGAATAAATTCCCTGTTTCACATACCACAAAGTTGTCAATATACAACCAGTTCCCACCAAATCCAGTAAAAACAAATTTTAATGATACATTACTTCGACCTGCATAACTATTAATATTTACTGTTTGTTGTTCCCAATGTGAATTTGTTGGAGTAAATGGAAATACAACATTAGAGCCACCATTAGTAGACAAATCATCATTGTCTTCATTACATTCTCTATCCCATCTTTTGACCCAAGTTCGACCACAGTCGTCACTTGCATGAATTTCAAGTAAATCATTTGTATTTCCGCTTCTTCTCGCATATGCAAGATCAAAGTAGGCCCTAACTGGGGGATTTAAATTGCTCAAATCAATTCCGGGTGTAACTAAAGAATGAGTTTCACCAGCATCAATAAAATCTAAACTTCTAATTCGAAAAGAGGCTGTGTTTTCTCCATTATCTATTGGACTTAAATCAGGGCTTGTTGCATTCGTAGTTCGCTCCCATGAATCGGTTATATTTCCTGTAATTGTCCAATTCGCAATAGGATAATTTTCATATGTAGGAAATCCTTCAACTTCAAAGTTTTGAAAATATGGTCCAGTCATTTCAGCATATTCACTAGCTATACTAACATAATTAGATTTTGTTATTGTATTGGATCCAGCTGCATTAATAACTGTTAGTGAAACATTATAAGTACCTGATTGAGAATATGTAACTGTTGGATTTGCATCATTTGAATAGGTATTGTCAGCACCTTCAAAAGTCCATTCATATCCAGTTATGCTTGATTCCGGGGCATTATAAAAGTTGCTTTCAAATTCAAATCCATCACCTTCGCATCCAAAAGTATAATTTGATGTAAATTCTGCAATTGGAGGACAATCAACTAATACATGATCATCATTTGTTCCTGTTGCAATTAAATTCGAATTAGTTGTTAAGTAGTTTCTGTAAGTGTTTATAGCACTTCGCATTCTTTCTCCTTGACCCAATGAGAACATGTTCATGCAAAAGTCATCAGAATAATCCATGTAATTCATGAACATTTCACCAGATGACTGAGTAATAGTTTGTCCAGGGCTAGATGAACAAACTCCAACATTATAAGGGAAGTTACCTGTACAAATACCATAATTAGGCTCTTGACCTGTAGGAGTGTCATCAATATTATCATTTCCGCAATCTTCATCTCCCCATATATGTCTTAAGTTTAACCAGTGTCCAGCCTCATGAGTAAGAGTTCTTCCACGATTAGATGAAGCAGTTTCTATTGACCCACAATAATCATGTCTAATTACTATACCATCTGTTTCTGGATCACTGAATAGCTGATTAGGAAATTGAGCAAAACCTAAAACAATTCCTCCATCAGGGTCAAATTGTTCTATAGTTTTTACAACCCAAACATTCATATAACGCGTAGGGTCCCATTGAATGAGTTCTTTTACATTGTTGCGAGCACCGACAGTTAAACTGGAGTAAGTTCTTGTAACACCTTGAGTACAATCACCATTAGGGTCAATTTTTGCTAAACGAAATTCAATATTTGTGTCTCCAGCATTTTGAGCAAAAATAGCAGGAGTATTAGTTGTATCGGGATTTAAACGGGCAAAATCCTCATTTAGGATTCGCATTTGATCCTCAATTTGAGTCAAAGAAATATTTTCCGACCCACCTTCGTGAATGATATGAAAAACTACAGGAATAATATAATGTTCATTGTTTTTAATTCCCTTTGCCGAATTTTCTTTTTGTAAGCTATTAAATTGCTCCATTCTTTCTTGAAGTCTAGCAGCTTTTTCAGGTTGGTTTTGAAGTAGGGATTGTTGATGAGCCATAGTACCGCACCAATTTTGAGCTGAAATTGACGGAATTCCAATAAGGAAACAAAAAACACTTATAATGAGATTTTTCATAGATCAAGAGTTAGAGATCATACTTTCATTATGTATGATAAGTTAAAAATATGAATGCAAATATAATCATATATAAACAAACTACTTGTTTGGGTTTATTTTTTAAATATATCTCGCTACCGAGTTCATTTTTCTTAATTTTACGACAATGAACAATAAAAAAAACAAACGGACCAAATCAAGTAGTACCAAAAATTTAAGCGCACTTAAAAGAGGAATAATAGCCTTATTTAAAGGTTCCGACCTACCATTAACCCACAAAGATATTTGTCGTCTTTTACAGGTAAAAGATAAAATTACAAAGCATCAAATTTTGTTTGTTATTAAAAACTTGCTTGCTGATCGAACCATTAAAGAAATCGGTCACGGTAAGTATGGGGTCAAACAAAGTCAGACTTTTTATGAAGGAAGAATAGAAAAGGTTATTTCTGGTGCCGGCTATGTTATTTGTAAAGAGTTGGATGCTGATGTTTTTATTTCAGCTCGAAATGCAGGTCAGACTATAGGAGGAGACATAGTACGTATATCCCTTACCGGTCAGTATAATGGTAAAAACCCTGAAGGGGTTGTAGTATCAGTTATTGAAAGAGTACGGAAAGACTTTGTAGGGAACCTAAGAATAGATGGTAGAAATTCTTTTCTGACACCTGACAATTCTAGAGTAGGAACAGATTTTTATATTCCTACAGACAAGTTAAATGGTGCTAAGAATGGTGACAAAGTTTTAGTTAGGATTTTAGATTGGCCAAAAAGAGCTAAAAGCCCTTTTGCAGAAGTCTCTAAAATTATTGGAATAGCAGGAGAGCATCATGCAGAAATTCACGCCATACTTGCCGAATACGGTTTGCCATATGAATTTCCAAAATCAGTAGAAGCATATGTTTCCTCTATTTCAGAGGATATTTCAGAGGAGGAAATAAAGAATCGACGGGACATGCGAAAGGTACTTACATTTACCATAGACCCTTATGATGCTAAAGATTTTGACGATGCACTTTCTATCGAGCAAATTTCGGAAGATGAATGGGAAATTGGGATTCATATTGCAGATGTTTCCCATTACGTTAAAGAAGGTACTGTATTAAATGATGAAGCCTATCAAAGAGCGACCTCTGTTTATTTGGTCGACAGGGTAGTGCCAATGCTTCCAGAAAAGTTATCCAATAAAGTTTGTTCGTTAAGGCCACACGAAGAAAAATTGTGTTTTTCAGCCGTATTTATAATAAACCGTAAAGCAGAAATTTTAAAGGAATGGTTTGGTAGAACTGTAATTTATTCTGATCACCGCTATACCTATGAAGATGCTCAGGATGTTATTGATAAAAAGCGGGGTAAATTTGTTGATGAAATTTTATTGATGGATCAACTTGCAAAAAAAATGCGTACTAAACGCATTAAAGAAGGTGCTATTACATTTGACCGAGTTGAGGTAAAATTTCATCTAGATCAATCAAATAATCCTAGCGGGGTTTATTTTAAAAAAGCTAAGGATGCAAACAAGCTTATTGAGGAGTTTATGTTGTTGGCAAATCGTCAAGTTGCTTCATTTATTGGTAAAAAAATGGATGGTACTCCAAGTAAAAAACCATTTGTATATCGAGTACATGATGTTCCAGATCCAGATAAAATTGGAGATTTTTCTAGATTTGTTAAGCAGTTCGGTTATCAAATGATAATGAAAACCACCAAGGATATTACTAATTCGATAAATCGTGTTTTGGCAGATGTATCAGGAAAGCGTGAAGAAAATATTGTTGAACTTCTTGCCATTAGAACTATGAGTAAAGCAAAATACACTACAGAAAATATAGGCCATTATGGTTTAGGATTTCAATATTATACACATTTTACTTCACCTATTAGACGTTGGCCAGACGTGATGGTTCATCGATTGTTACAACATTATTTAGATGGCGAAAAGATTAAAAATAAAGAGGCTATTGAGGCGCAGTGTAAGCATTCTTCTGAAATGGAAAAATTGTCTACTGATGCAGAAAGAAGTTCTGTTAAGTATATGCAGGTAAAATATTTGGAGGGTAAAGAAGGGCAGGAGTTTAATGCGCTTATATCTGGTGTAACAGAATTTGGAATGTTTGTTGAACTTGAAGATAGCCTATGCGAAGGTTTGGTGTCAATAAGAGATATAAAAGATGATCACTATGTGTTGCACAAGGAAAGTTATAGTTTGATTGGAAGAAAAACAGGTCATAAATTTCAGTTAGGAGACCCATTACGAGTTCGCGTTCGAAATGTTGACTTAGTTAAAAAGCAACTTGATTTTGAATTGGTTTAACTTATTATGACTAGATCTTTATGCATGTTTAAACTGTTCTAGGAACCGAATATCATTTTCAAAGAAGAGACGTAGGTCTTTAACTTGATATTTTAGCATTGTAATTCGTTCTATTCCCATACCAAATGCAAAACCACTGTGTTTTTTAGAGTCAATACCACAGTTCTCAAGAACGTTTGGATCTACCATCCCACAACCCAAAATTTCTACCCATCCACTGTACTTACAGATGTTACAACCCTTTCCTTTGCATATATTGCATGAAATATCGACTTCCGCACTAGGTTCTGTAAAAGGGAAGTATGAGGGTCTAAGTCTTATTTTTGTTTCTTTTCCAAAAAACTCTTGAGCAAAGTGAAGGAGTGTTTGTTTCAGATCTGCAAAAGAAACGTTTTCATCAATGTAAAGGCCTTCAATTTGATGAAAGATGCAATGAGCTCTAGCAGAAATGGCTTCATTTCGAAAAACTCTTCCAGGAGAGATAGTACGAATAGGAGCTTGATTATTTTCCATGAAACGAACCTGAACAGATGATGTATGTGTTCTTAATAACCTATCAGGGTTTCTTTGGATAAAGAAGGTGTCTTGCATGTCTCTTGCAGGATGTTCTTCAGGTAGATTAAGTGCACTGAAATTATGCCAATCATCTTCGATTTCAGGTCCTTCGGAAATGGTAAACCCTAAACGAGAAAAGATTTCAATAATATCGTTTTTTACAATAGATAAAGGGTGTCTAGTTCCTAACCGTAAGGGCTCAGCACTCATAGTTAAATCTATTTTGGGATTACCTTGGTCTTCTTTGTCTCTAGAATGTTTTTGTAAAGCGTCAACTTTTTCTTGAGCTTTTATTTTTAATTTATTTAGTGCCTGTCCAAATGCTTTTTTTTCTTGGTTAGGAATGTTTTTAAATGCAAGAAATAAGTCGTTTAAAACACCTTTTTTCCCCAAGTACTTAATTCTAAATTGCTCAGCACGTTCTATTGAATCTGCTTCGAATTTTTCAATATCTAAGATGTGTTCTTCAATCTTCTTTAGCATAATCCTTGCTTTGTAAAATCGGATTTAATTCCTAATTGAAAATTTGTATATTTGGCTTCTAGGAATGCACAATATTACTAAATATTAAGGACATATGAAACGCACACCATTTTCTATATTAGGCTTCTTTATAGCTGCCTTTACTGTTGTTACTTTCATGAATTCATGTGAAGTGGAACACTTTTACGAAGCTGAGATAACAGTTGTTAATGACGAAGGTGAGCCAAAACCTGGATTTACTGTTACAACAACTGTAAATGTAGATGCTGATTATGAACCATTCAGAGAAGGCGTAACAAACAGTATGGGTAAAGTTTCTTTTTCATACAAGAATATTGCCATTTTAAAAGTCCAAGCTGACTCTATTGTAGAAGGTGGTGATGATTATCATGGTGAGGCATTAATTGTTTTGGAAGAGGATAAAATCGTACCTGTTACTGTAGTGGTGTATTAAAATTAACTCCACTTTCTTCAAAATAGATTATAGCAGCTTCTTTCATTAAAATAGTTTGTTCACCAGGTTTTAGTGGTGGAAGTTTTTCGTTAGTTTGGTAATGTGGCCACCCATCTTTGTCTCGACCCTCCAATTTGTAATACCCATAACTACTTAATAATCTACATATTGCTATGTGAAGTAAGTCTGTTTTTTCTTCTTTTGAAAACGACCTGTAACCTTGACCTAGTTCTTGAATTCCGATGAGAAATAAAATTGCTTGAAGGTCTAGAGTCTCTCCATCACCAAATTCTTTTGAGATAAAAGACACTAAATTTTCCCATTTTTCTTTTAATTCTGGATCTCTCATTTTATATAATTAATTGTACAAAAGTACAATGTTCTTTGTAATTATCTTTTCTACTTGTAAATTTATCGCATGAATTCATTAGATTATATTTTAATCATTCCATTGCTTTATGGTTTGTATCGAGGATTTACCAAAGGTTTGATTATCGAGCTTGCTTCATTACTCGCTTTGACACTTGGAATTTATGGAGCCTTACATTTCTCATCAATTGTTTTTGAGTTTTTAAGTGGTTATTTTGAAATCAAAACAGTATACTTACAAGGGGTATCTTATGGCTTTACTTTTCTAATTATTGTAATGCTTATTTCGTTTACAGGCAAAATTTTAACTATGTTGATTAAGTTGGTCGCACTTGGTTTCATCAACCGAATAATGGGAGCCATTTTTGGCGGCATTAAAGTTCTTTTAATTTTATCTGTATTTATTTCGTTTTTCGACCGATTTAATAAGCAATTTGGAATGGTAAATGAGGAGATTTTAAGTTCATCGCTTATGTATAACCCTATCCGAATTCAAGCAGAACAATTTTATCCAAATGTTTCAGAAGAATTTGAAAGACAAAAAAGAGAGTATAGAAAATTTTATTGATGATAGATTTCAGCTATAGATTGCTTTAATTCCCGGAAGTTCTTTTCCTTCAAGATATTCTAGCATGGCTCCGCCACCAGTAGATACATAGCTTACTTTATCTTGCAGATTAAATTTTTTAATTGCAGCAACAGAGTCACCTCCACCTACTAAAGAAAAACTTCCTTGCGATGTTGCATCTGCAATGGCATTTGCAATAAATTTAGTACCACCTGAAAATTTATCCATTTCAAAAACACCCATTGGCCCATTCCACAGAATGGTTTTTGAACTCAATATTGCTTTTCGGTATATGGCTTTTGTTTTTTCACCAATATCGAGACCCATCCAACCGTCTTCAACTTTGTCAATATCGCTAACATTCGTGTTTGCATCTTTTGAGAAGGAATCTGCATTTAAAGAGTCGATGGGAATAAGTAATTCTACTCCTTTTTCTTTAGCTTGAGCTATTAAAGAAAGAGCTAATTCCATTTTATTATCTTCCACGAGTGAATTACCTACATGTCCTCCTAATGCTTTTGCAAATGTGTAAGACATTCCACCCCCAATAATAATTTTATCAACCTTATCCATCAACTTATTGATGATGGTAATTTTTGAAGAAACTTTTGCCCCACCCATAATAGCTGTGATTGGTCTTTCGCCTTCATTTAGTACTTTTTTTAGATTTCTTATTTCGTTAGCTATGACGTAACCAAAATACTTGTTATTATTAAAAAAATCTGCAATAACAGCAGTAGAGGCATGAGCTCGATGTGCTGTTCCAAAAGCATCGTTTATATATATATCAGCTAGCTTTGAAAGTTTTTCAGCAAAGGCTTTATCGCCTGCCTTTTCTTCTGAGTGAAAACGTAAATTTTCTAGTAAGAGTACCTCACCATTCTTTAGTTTACTTGCCATTTCAGTAACCTCATCACCGATGCAGTTATGTGCAAATTTCACCTTGATTTTAAGTTTTTCAGAAAGATGATTTACAATGTGTTTTAAAGAAAACTTATCTTCATATCCATTTTTAGGTCTACCTAAATGTGATATTAAAATTACAGAGCCATCGTCGTTAAGTATTTTGTTAATCGTTGGAAGTACAGCGCAAATACGTGTGTCGTCAGCAACTTTTAAATCCTTGTTTAAAGGAATGTTAAAATCTACACGTATTAAGGTCTTTTTTCCTTGAAAATTAATATGATCAATCGTTTTCATTACGCAAAAGTATGTCTTCTATTTCGTACTTATATATGTTTTTTAGAAAGAATTTTCTTTAAATGAATATAGTGGGTTAATTTAGTCTCTATAATTTGGAAAGTGTTTAAATTTCAAAGTAAACATCTTCAAAAGGAACCCTAAACTGATAACCATAAACGCCTTTTTCATCGCGAATTCCACAACTTACAATCATTGTTATTTCTGCGCTATTCGGTAAGTTTAAAATTTGTTTTACTCTTTTAGAATCGAATCCCTCCATCGGGCAGGTATCATAAGCTATTGCAGCCATACTAATCATAAAGTTTTGTGCTGCTAATGCTGTGCTTTTATGTGCAACTATTCGCATATCACTTAGCCTTGATTGCCTGTATATTGGCCTAAAAAAGCCAATAATATGAAAAATAATAAACTTGATTAATCCAAGTATCCCAAATAGATCAGTATAAATACTTGGAATGATTTTTTTATAATAATTATTTACTTGTTTTTTTCGTCTGAGTAGTTGCGAGCTTAAATTAGGTTTGTCAAATTGTTTGTTTAAGAACTTAAGATTGGCTTTAGCTCGGTTTTTCCATAAATCTTTTCTAGAAACAAAAACGACCATTTGTTTTGCAGATTTTGCAGCACTTTGATTAAAACATGCCGAGGAAATTTCGGCCATTTTATCTTTTGATGTGATGTGATGAAATTCCCATAATTGCAAATTACTACTTGTAGGCGCTATTGATGCATTTCGTAGACACTGTTTAACTTTTTCGGAATCAATGTCTTCATTTTTATATAATCTAATGGATCGCCTATAAGCAATGGCATTTGATGTTGTTTTCTCCATCTTTTTTAATTTTTAAAATTCTTTTCAAATAAAAATTTGAGATGTCAAATTTAGTAGATATATATCACTAAATTAAGTTTTAATAATAGCTTCAAAAAGAAAATTTTATGCAATAAGTAAGTTCATATAATAAAATTCAAATTGTATCTTTGAAATATGTATTTTAAAGAGGTTTTAGGGCAAGAAAAACTTAAAAAGTTGTTAATACGATCTGTGCGAGAAGATAGTGTCCCGCATGCACAATTATTTTTGGGACCTAAAGGTTCGTCAAATTTAGCATTAGCACTTGCTTTTGCAAAGTATGTGTCCTGTGAAAATAAACAACAAGACGATGCTTGTGGAGCTTGCCCATCCTGTGTGAAGCATTTGAGATTTGTTCATCCTGATTTACATTTTGTTTTTCCTGTTGCGACAACCACTCTTGTAAAATCAAAGCCTGTTAGTAAGAATTTTTTAAGTGAATGGAGGGCTTTATTGGATGAGAATCCTTATTTTTCTCTATTGGACTGGTTAAAATATATAGGTGTTGAAAACAAACAAGGTTTAATTTCTGTTGAAGAAAGCACTCATATATTAAAAGATTTGAGTTTAAAACCTTACGAAAGTGAGAGTAGGATAATGTTAATTTGGATGCCAGAAAAGATGAATATTCAGTCAGCAAATAAGTTGTTAAAAATTATAGAAGAGCCACCTGAAAAAACATTATTTTTATTGGTTGCTGAGAGTATAGACAATATGTTGGCTACTGTTTTGTCTCGCACACAATTGTTAAAAGTGCCTAGACATTCTGATCAAGAGGTGTTAAATTATTTAACAAATCGCGGCGTTGAGCAAGAAAAAGCCAACATGATTTCTAATATTGTTGATGGTGACATTAATGAAGCTCTTCAATTGGCAGAACGTGTTGAAGATTCAGAGCAAAATACTTTGAATTTTGTACAGTGGATGCGCTTATGTTTTAGCGCTTTAAAAGTTAAAGACATTGATAAGTTGGTGCATTGGACAGAAATGATGGCTAAGGCAGGCAGAGAGAATCAAAAGAGTTTTCTCCTGTTTGCATCAAACGTAATGCGAGATGCATTACTAAAAAACTATGGTGTTGAGAAGATTATGAAAATGAATGTTAGTGGACACAACTTTACCATGGAGAAGTTTGCTCCTTTTATTCATGCGGATAACTGTATGGAAATTATATCGGAGCTTAATATGGCGCAATTGCATATAGAGAGAAATACAAATCCTAAGATATTGTTCTTAGATTCTTCTTTTAAAATTGCTCGTTTGCTCCATAAAAAGTTAAATCAGGTTAGTGCCTGAAAAAAAAATATATAATGGCGTGTACGAATTGTTCAACATCTGTGGGTAATGCCCCTGGTTGTAAAAGTAATGGAGCTTGTAGTACTGGTAATTGTGGTAAAATGCCTGTTTTTAATTGGCTGTCAAACATGAGTTTACCTGCAGGCAAGAGTCCTTTTGATATCTTAGAAGTGCGTTTTAAAAATGGTCGAAAAGCGTTTTTCAAAAACAAGAATAATTTAAATGTTCATATGGGAGACAGTGTTGCTGTTGAAGTTACTTCAGGACATGATATTGGTGTTGTTTCTTTAAAAGGAGAACTTGTCCGCTTACAGATGCGTAAAAAGAAAGTCAAAATTGACAGTGAAGAAATAAAAACATTATATAGACTCGCTACTCCATTAGATCTTGAAAAATGGGAAGTAGCTAAAAACAGGGAAATAAAGACCATGTATCGGGCTCGTGAGATAGCTTCTAATTTAAATTTGGACATGAAAATCGGGGATGTTGAGTTCCAAGGCGATAATACTAAAGCCATCTTCTATTATACTTCTAATGGTCGAGTTGATTTTAGGGAGCTTATAAAACAGATGGCAGATGAATTTAAGATTCGTATTGAAATGCGACAAATTGGCGTGAGACAAGAAGCACAAAGAATGGGAGGAATCGGATCTTGTGGTCGAGAGCTTTGTTGTAGTAGCTGGTTAAATGATTTTAGATCTGTAAGTACCAGTGCGGCTCGCTATCAACAATTATCTTTAAATCCACAAAAGCTTGCTGGCCAATGTGGAAAGTTAAAATGTTGTTTAAACTACGAGCTAGATATGTATGTTGAGGCCATTAAAGATTTTCCGAAGTCAAATGTAAAACTTAAGACAAAAAAAGGTGATGCTTTTATGCAAAAAATGGACATTTTTCGGCGGAAAGTATGGTACTCTTATTCAAGTGAACCTTCAAGTTTTATTGAACTTCAATTAGATAAGGTCCAAGAAATTATTTTTGAAAATAAAAAAGGTAATCATCCGGAGTCATTAGAAATATATATTAATAAATTCATAGAAGAACCAAAGCATGATTATGAGAATGTTGTAGGTCAGGATAGCATTACGCGTTTTGATAAGAAAAGAAGGGCGAAAAAGCACAATAAAAAACACGCTCAAAAGAAACGATTCTCGAAATCAAAAAATAAGTCACTTATAGAATCAAAAGTAAACCGAGATAATAATGCTAAAGAGAAAATTAAAAAATTATGACAACAATTAAGCTTGTAAAGTTATGTATATTTTGTGCTTTTTTATTTTTTGTTTCTTGTGATCGAAGTAAAGTTTTTGATTTGTATTTAGAAGTTGATTCTCATGGCTGGCAAGCGACTGATACGATTGATTTTGAATTTGAAATTGATTCTCAGGAAAATATTTATTATAATGCTTTAATTAGCTTGAGAAATAATAATGATTATTCATACGCTAATATTTTCTTTTTTGTAGATGTTGAGTATCCAAATGGCTTACATCGAACAGATACCCTTCAATACATGCTTGCTGCACCCGATGGTAAATGGTTAGGTTCGGGAGTAGGAGAGATTAAATACAATTTACTTAAATTTAAAGAAAACGAAACCATGCAGTCGGGACTCTATAAATACAAGATAGTTCATGGCATGAGAGATGACGTTCTCATAGGTATTGAAGATATTGGATTACGAATTGAAAGATCAAATTAAATAAGTGTGAAAAGAAAATTTATTTCTTGGACTATTCGTTTGTTTTGGATTGGGATATTGAGTCCAATTCTTGTAATTATTGGTGGTGTTTGGTTTGCTTCTATGGGATGGTTTGGACCATTACCTACTTTTGAGGAGTTAGAGAACCCAAAGCAAAATTTAGCGACCGAGATTTATTCATCTGATGGTGTTCTTTTAGGTAAATTCTTTTATGAAAATCGAATACCTGTTACCTATGATCAACTTTCTCCAAACTTGGTAAATGCACTTATTTCTACAGAAGATGAGAGGTTTAGATCACATTCTGGTATTGATGCAAAATCCTTAGCTCGCGCTATAACTGGTGCACTTACAGGAAGAAGTTCGGGTGGTGGCTCTACGATAACCCAACAGTTGTCTAAAATGCTCTTTACGAATGTATCCTCAAACATTTTAGAGCGAATTATGCAAAAGTTTAAAGAGTGGGTTATATCAGTAAGACTTGAAAGAAATTTCACCAAAGATGAGATACTTACGATGTACTTAAATAAGTTTGATTTTCTTTATTTGGCTGTAGGAATAAAGTCTGCAGCAAAGATTTATTTTAATACCACACCTGAGGAATTGACGATAGAACAAGCTGCTGTTCTAGTTGGTATGGCAAAAAACCCATCCCTTTATAATCCTAAGCGATTCCCTGAAAATGCTCTTAAAAGGAGGAATATTGTATTAGGGCAAATGTATCGTAATGACTTTATAGAGAAAGCTGAAAAAGATTCATTATCTAGTTTACCTGTTGAGTTGGACTTTAAAAGAACAAACCATAATGATGGATTAGCTCCTTATTTTAGAGAGTTTTTGAGGAAGTATATGAAA
>Ga0160422_10001992_pt1 | contig 12782 bp, 10 predicted proteins | sample Fk160mmetaG_FD_108192 | JGI IMG/M metagenome (GOLD analysis project Ga0160422, IMG submission 108192) | Marine microbial communities from the Central Pacific Ocean - Fk160115 60m metaG | ecosystem: Environmental > Aquatic > Marine > Oceanic > Photic zone | place: The Central Pacific Ocean...
AAAGGAAATATGGTAAAAGCTAAATCAGGTAAATTGTACTTATATGAGATACTTGGAAATGAAAGTTATATACTTGATAGTGTTAATGTTAAGTCTGGTTCTTTTCAATTTAAACCAAAAAAATATGTTAAAGGTTTTTATAAACTAGCATTTAATAATGAAACTAATAATGTTGAGATTGTTATTAACCCTGATGAAGCAAATGAATTAAATTTTACATTTAATGAATATAGATTGTCTAGAAATTATAATTTTTCTAACTCTTTAGATAATTCAGCAAAAAAATTATTTAATAATAAAAAATCATCAATAGAACAAAGCATAAGTAAAATAAAGAGAGACGGTAATAAGAGTGTTGAAGTCAGAAAAAGAGAAATCCAATCTTTGAACAATGAAATGGAAAATTTTTCTTTAAAACTAGCAAAGGATTATCCCGGTACCTACACAGCAATGGTTTTATCAAAAACTAAACCTGTATATGAAAATAATTCTGATAAATTTTTTGATGATATAAATTTCAATGATGAAACCATAATTAGAAGTAATTTATTACCAACTAGAATTCAAAAATATATGGTATTACATTCCAAATACAACCCTACTAGTAACAAATATGCTTTTTATGATGCTGTTGACTTTATCATGGATAAGGCAAAAGTTAATGAGAAAGTAGCAGAGTTTTGTATGTACAATATGTTAGATGGTTTTTATAATACTGGTGCTACTTCCACTGATAAAATGTGGATAGAATTATGTAATTATATAATTGATGAATATTTTTTTGGAGAAGCGTGTGGAGAAGTTGAGGTTAGTGATTTAATGAAGGAAAGAGCTTCAAAATTTAAAGACTTACAAGTGGGAAATATACCGCCAGATTTTACAATTAAAGATGAAAATAATAAATCTGTTAATTTAAAATCAATATGCTCAAAAAATGATTATACTATTCTTGTCTTTTGGGCTTCACATTGTACACATTGTATGTCTGAATTGCCAAGTCTAGCATCTTGGTATAAAACAAATAAAAATAAAGAAGTTGAAATTGTTTCTGTTTCTTTAGATGCAAATAAAGATAAGTGGAAAAAAACAATAGCAGATAATGGATTTAACTGGTATAATGTGAATCAGTTTAAAATATATAAATCGCCTGTTTGTAAAGACTATAAGGTAAAAAAAACACCAACTGTTTTTATTTTGGATAAGTCTATGAAAATAATTGAAAAGCCAAAAGATACTAGAAAAGCAGTTAATTTTTTAAACAAAAAGTTAAATTAGGCCCTGTAGCTCAACTGGATAGAGTACCTGACTACGGATCAGGTGGTTGGAGGTTCGAATCCTTTCAGGGTCACAAGTTTATTTCTTGTTTATTAAATTGAAAAAAAATAGTTTTTATATATATTTAAAATATGGTCAACATCGAAAAATAATTAATATAATTTAAATAATATGTCATTAAAAATCATTTTATTTTTTCTAATTTTTTTTCTTGTGAGTTGTAATTTTTCTGCAGAAAATAAAAATTTAAAAAAAATAACGGATGCTTGTGAATTTGTTGATATTAAACTAGAAATATATCAAGAAATAAATCTTTTTTATGACAAATACTTTGAAGTTGAAAACTATAAAGAGGTTGAAATGGAAGATTTTTCAAAATTAATGAAGTTGTGGCAAAAAAATGATGAAATAAATTTTCAGATTGGACTAAATCATTTAGAAAATGAAATAAAGTCATGTGATAGTTATTTAAAAATTGATTCTTTAGAAAAAAAGATGCATTTGTAAAAAAGTCTTAATTTATATTTTTATCATAAATATTTTATTAAATTCGTCATGTATAAATAAAAATTTTAATCAAATGAATGCTAAAAAAATAGTTATGCTACTTGCTGTTATTGCAATAGCTTTTGGAATTATTTCTACTATGAATTCTGGAGACACATCATCTACTGTTGAAGAGTCTCCTGTTGAAAATGTTACTTCTACTGAAGGTGATGCTACTGAAGGTGATGCGACTGAAGGTGATGCGACTGAAGGTGATGCTACTGAAGGTGATACTACTGAAGGTGATGCTACTGAAGGTGATGCTACTGAAGGTGATGCTACTGAAGGTGATGCTACTGAAGGTGATGCTACTGAAGGTGATGCTACTGAAGGTAATAATTCTGCTGAGTAATAATCTCAATTATTTACATTACAAAAAGCCCCATATACTGGGGCTTTTTATTTGCAATTATTTTCTTATGCAATAAAAAATGAATAAATTAGTTTAAATATTATTAATAATATAAAATTCTCAACTATGAAAAAATTTATTTTAAGTATAATCGCAGTTTTAATATTTTCTTTTTCTTTTTCTAAAGGAGAAAAAAGTATTTCTAAAGACGAATTAACTGTTAATTCGAAAAAAGCAATTGAATATCTTAAGAAAGAATTAAAATTAAAAGGAGATAAATTAGCTTCTGTTGAAAAGGCTTTTAAAAAGTATGCAGCAAATATGCTTGCTTTAAATGAGAAAATGGCTTTAAAAGATTCCGGTGCTAAAGACAGTCCTGAGGCTTTAGTTGCTAATAAAAAAGCCAAATTCAAAATGATGAATAATTTTCTTAAACAAAGAGATATGGATGCTACAAAGGGATTTTCAAAAAAACAAAAAGAAAATTACATGAAAACTTCGAGAGCAATTCATCCATTTACTTTGAAAATTAAAGAGAGAAAGAAATAAGTATCTGATTATATTTATTAGTTTTTTTAAAAAGCCTCTGTTATTCAGAGGTTTTTTATTTAATTATAGTCACATAACCTGTATATTTTTCTGGTTGATCATGTGCTATATTATAAATATCAAAAACATAGTAATATACACAATCATTAACTTCTTTGATTTGGTTTGCTTCTATATCTCTGTCTGCTGAAATTCCTGAATATGGCTTCATACTAAATGTTGTTTTGCCATCCCACCATTTTTCTTCTTCACTTAAGCCATAATCCTTTGCCAAATAAATAATTTGCCCCCATCTGTTGTAAACCGTTAGTAAGCTTTCAGAGTAGTTTCCTATCGTTAAATTTTTTATTTCAAAAAAATCATTATTTCCATCATCATTTGGTGTGAAAACATTTGGGAACTCAGGTGAGCAAGAAAATCCAATTTCAATTGTTGAAAAGGAGTCGCATCCAGGATATGAGAATTCATAAATTCCATATTCAGGTACAATTACCGTTGTATTAGATTCAAATGGAGACTCAATTAATACTCCACTTGGTCCGCTAATTTGTTCCCAAGGACCACTTTGATCATCACCTTGATTAAATGCAAATAAGTTTGATTCTAATAAACAGTCTTCATGCTCTGAAGCAATAAGTGTTGGAGGGATTGGTTCAAAAAGTAAATCAATTATATCATTACCACCGCATCCTTCAAACATAAATTGATATAATCCATATTCACTTACTTGAACATTTGTAATTTCTGAATTTGGATTTTCAATTAAAACTGAGCTATTAGTTGGCCCACTTATAAATGTCCATCCCTGTGGGTTATCACTATATGCCTCTAATGTTGCTTCATATGAGCAAAAAATAGTTTCTTGAGGATTGATTATAGGATTTTCTGTGTTAAAATTAACAGTGATACTGTTATTTAATCCACAACCAAAATATGTAAAAGTGTAAGTTCCATAATTTTCAACGCTAATTGTCGGGTTTAGTGAAAAAATATCACTAAATACAACCTCACCAGGCCCTTGATAGTCCCAGTATCCTGGATCTCCAAGTATGTCTACATTTAATGATATTGGTTCTAAACATGATGATTCAACATTCCCTGTAATTATAGGATAGGAACCAATTACGCTTACTAATTGAGAAAATACAATATCACCACATGATTCAAAACTGAAAATATAATCACCGTAGCTAGATGGAGTAGCTATTGTATTTGGATTATTTGGGTTTTCTATATCCATATTTAGAGGATCATCAACAATCCATGTGCCTTCAGCAGACGATTGCAATTCAAAACTTGATAAGCAATACACTTGATTTGGTAAGTAAAAATTATAATCTTGACTATAGTTTATAATCACATTATCACTAGATGAACCACATTCATTACTTAAGGTCCATTGAAAAACATTTTCACCCTCTTGTAAATTTGTAACTAATGCATTCTGATCAAATATGGAGCTAAAATTACCATTTCCACTAATTATACTCCACTCTCCAATCATTTCACCACCTTCGTCACTTGATATAGGTTCGTTAGCAGATAAATTTATAAAATTATCACACGTTAGATTTTGATTTTCTCCAGCTTCTGATACTGGTTCAGGGCATAAATTTTCACAATTAAAATTATCAACTAAAATATATGTCGAAATCTCAGTTAAAGCATTAATTTGAAGCATTATATGGGTGTAATTATCATTTGGTGTAAATTGAATAGAGTATGAAGTCCAAACAAAGTCCGGGACATCACCTGAGCTCCAGAGTAATTCATTTTGAGGGCAGTCATTAAAACCTCCCCATATAACTAATTCTACAGGTGCATTTGATTCATCAGCTAAGTGTCCTGATAAATCAATAGAACAGTTGTACTGAGTATTTTGTGCCATTGGTTGTAAGAGTTGTTGTGAAGCACCTTCTTGCCAATTTGTAGGTACATTATGAACAAGACCTAAATAACTATTTCCTTCAGAAGCAACAATGTCTACTCCCCAAGAACCTGGTTGTGTGTCCGGTGTTTGACCTGGCATACAAGGAGTCCAGTTTGGGGGAGATACATTAGGTTGATTTGGACCTTCAAATGAACCATTTTGAATTAACAAATCTTGACCCAGTGAGATTTTAATTAAAAAAAGAAAAAAAAGTATATTTTTAATCATTATTAAAAATAGTTACACTGCCAGAGTAACTCTCTTTTTGATTATGTATAGCATTGAACACATCTAGAATATAATAATATACACCTGATTTTAGATCTTCTTCATTATATTTTGTTTTTCCGTCCCACCAATCATCATTAAGTCCATAATTAGTTACGGAAAAGACTTCATTTCCCCATCTGTTAATAATAGTCAGCAAACTTGAAGAATAAATTTGTTGGTTCATATTTGGAATATAGAAAACATCATTATTTCCATCTCCATTTGGTGTTATTGTGTTTGGAATAACTAAACCACATGAAAAACCAACACTTATTGTTGAAGTTGTGTCACAGGCTTCAAATTCAAATTCATAAATTCCATAATTTGGTACGGTAACAGATGTTGAGGGTGAAAAACTGTTCTCGATTTGTACATTTTCTCCTGAAATTTGAGTCCATGGGCCCGCGTTTGGATCATTTGTGTAAGCAATTAATTCAGCTGTTAAAACACAATCTTGATGATCAGGAGATATTAAATATGGTGCTTCAGGTGCAAACGTAACTGAGGTTATAGCTGAGTCTCCACACCCAGAAAATTGAAATTGATAAGTACCGTACTCATTTACTGATACATTTGTAATATATTCATTTTCATTACTAAAGCTCACGTTTGAACCACTTGGTGAGCTATATATTTCCCAACCTTCAGGGTTTCCTTCACCATTAGCTGTTAAAATGGTTTCTAAACTACAAAAAATTGTGTCTTGTTGTTCTATATTTGGGGGAGATGGAGAAAAATCTACAAAAACAGAGGCAGATTCATTACAACCATTGTATATGAATTCATACATACCGTACTCTGAAACAGTTGCTGTTGTTAATGTTCCCTGAGATGAAAAGTTTACATTACCGGGACCTATACCTTCCCATCCTTGAGGGTCACCAACTACAAATGCTTCTAAATCGGCATTAAAGTTACAAAATATAGGTTCATTAGGTGCAGATACAATTTGAGGAGAAACGCCCTGAATATTAATATTAACACTTGTGGATGTGCCGCATCCGTAGTATGTAATAGTGTAAAGTCCATATTCATCTGCTATAGCTGTTGTTGATAAAGAAACTGGGTTACTAAATGAAATTGTTCCAGGACCTTCATAACCCCAATATCCGGGGTCACCATCTACTTCTGCTTCTAAGTTGAAAGAAGAGAGGCAATAAACTTGGTCTGGAAAGTCAACTATTGAGGGAGGAGATGGGTTCACAGTCACTTGTTGAGAAGATATACCATTACATCCTTCAAAAGAAAAAGTATATGTTCCATATGCTGTTGGTGTAGCAATTGTTGTTAAACTATTTGGATTTTCAATGATAATATTTGTACTCGGTTCAACAGACCAAGTTCCACCTCCTTCTACAGTTGCATTTAAACTTATTGGGTTTAAACAATACACAATATCAATTAAATCAATAATTGGTTCTCCATCAACAACATTAACAACTACCTGATCGGTAGATTCACCGCATTCACCAATTATAGACCATTGTAATATATTTTCACCAATTGATAAATTACTTATTTCAGATAAAGGATTATTTGACTGAGAGAATGTCCCCGTTCCGCTTATTATACTCCATTGTCCTATTTCGTCTATTTCTGGAGGATTTGCAGATAAAGTAGTGAAATTTTCACATATTTCTTGATCTTCTCCTGCATTTGCAATTGATGACTCAGAAACGTTACTACTTGCAGTGATGTCTAAGTCCCATTCACCAGACAATCCAATCCAAGAATCAATATACATATCAATAACTAAATAATATACGCCGGCATTAAGATTTTGAGTCCACGATGTTGATTCTTCCCATGCTACAACTTGATTTATTTGTTGGTCACAACAACTTTCTCCTAAAGTAGCGTAAATTGTATTTCCAAAGAAAAAATCGTTAGAAAAATCTTGTGATATAGTGAATGTATAATCTCCTTGACAAGGGATGGTTATTTCAACTATTTCATCTTCGTATTCAATCCATCCACAATTTTCTCCTGCATTTTCAACATTTCCATTTGCATTTCCGGGTGCCTCTAAAAAATAATTTGGATAACATGGTCCAGGTATATTTTCACAGGTTATGAATTCATTTTCTTGAGTAAAGCCTAAGCAATTTTCATTTATTCCTAAGCTGCATATTGTTTGGCCTTCGGGGTCACCATCTACAGTTATTTGAAAGTCCATACAATCAGCACCCCATCCACCGGCATTTTCTATTTCAAACCAACTTCCTGGAGTCCCATTAAATCCCGTAAAAACCGCTTCCCATGTTCCATTAGATACAGATACATCTGCAACATTTCCTCCAACAGGTGAAGTGACCTGAGTTACATTAGTTGAAAGAATATTTATTTCATTTTCAAAGTAAAGATCAAATCCATCTTCAGAACCTCCTGTACCAATACAAATACTCAGATCAAGAGTAAATGTTCCATCATTATTATTTGTTGATTGGTTTACTATAATTGATGGTGATGTATCACAAGCATATATTTTTGTAAAACCAAGACACAAAAATATTGTTATAAAGGCAATAAATTTTTTTTTAAAAATCATATTGATATATTAAAATATCAACTATAAATTTAAACATTATATTTTATTAAAAAATTACCAGAAGTAAAATATTTAATTAATTATAAATTTTAATTTACTTTTGTTTAAATTATGTTTGAATTTTTTTACAATATTATATGGTATATTTTAAGAACCATTTTATTTTTATTTCCGCCTGAACTTGCTCATAATTTTACTTTTTTAATAATAAAATTTTTATTTAAAATTCCTTTTATAAAAAAAATAGAAAAATCTAGATATACTATTAAAAATAAAAATTTAGAAAGAAGCGTTTTTGGTTTGAACTTCTCTAATCCAGTTGGTTTGGCAGCAGGATTTGATAAAAATGCTGAATTAATAAATGATTGGGATGCATTTGGATTTTCTTTTGTAGAAATTGGTACTGTTACCCCAAAGCCTCAGTATGGGAATAAAAAACCAAGATTATTTAGATTAAAAAAAGATAAAGCCTTAGTTAACCGAATGGGTTTTAACAATCAAGGTTTACATAAAGTATTGTCAAGACTTAAAAGAAAGAAAACAAATTTGATAATAGGAGGAAATATTGGTAAAAATAAAGCAACTCCTTTAGATCAATCAGTTGAAGATTACAAAATTTGTTTTAATAGTTTGTTTGATTACGTTGATTATTTTGTATTAAATATAAGTTCACCTAATACTCCTCAACTTAGAGAATTACAAAAAAAAGATAAATTAGAACATTTAATTTCATCAATTCAACTAATTAATAATTTAAAGCAAAAACCTAAACCAATATTAATTAAAATATCTCCTGATTTAGAATATAAATATGTTGATGAGATTTTATTTTTAATTTCAAAATATAAAATTTCTGGAATTGTAGCCACTAACAGTACTAATTCTAGAGATAATTTAAATACAAGTATTAAGAAAATTAAAAAAATAGGTCCTGGGGGATTGACAGGGTTACCTATAAAAAATATGTCAACAAAAATGATCAAATATATTTATAATAAATCTTCTGGTTCAATTCCAATTATCGCAGTTGGAGGGATAATGACCGCTAGTGACGCAATAGAAAAATTAGAAGCTGGTGCATCCCTAGTTCAATTATATTCAGGTTTTGTTTACGAAGGACCATTACTTATTAAAAAAATAAACAAAGAAATTTTAAAACAGAAATCAAGGCTTTAAGCTAATATTTTCATCGTTTTGTTTATATGGTAGATAAGTTATAATAAATTGTAACATTTCATCAGATGTTTTCATACTACCCTTTCCATTCCAATCAATTTTTTCAGAAATTTTTCTGGGAGGGTCAAATGGATTATCAAGATTATTTTTTGTGTTATCAAATGTGGCTTCCACAATAATATCAGAATTTTTAGGAATTTTTAACATTTTTTCAAAAGTGTAAAAATATTGCCATCTAAAATTCCAGTCATTAATTTTTATTAAATTTATTGTATCTTTTTGGGGAGTTATTGCGTATGACTTTATTTTTTTTCCTAGAAGATGCATATGAGGATTAATTGTTAAAATTGAAATATCTTTTAGAACTTTAGTTCTAGTGGAACAGCTTAGTATTTGATTAGGTTTGATAATTAGTTTGGGTTTTATTTCTTGAACACAATAGAAAGTTGTATCAAATGAATAATAATCTTGTTTTAAACCCAAGGTTCCCAGAGTAATTTCTCTCAAATTTCTAGTAGGTGGATTTTTAGAAAAATATATTTCAAAATAAGAATTATCAGTTGTGTCCCTCGAAGAAGGGCCATAGTGAAAATCATTTACAAGTATTACATTTTTTTTAGATGCTTTAAGTACCCCAATTCCGTTTGGATATGATGCTTGAACAGAACCAGGAAGGTAATTTGAAACAGATCTACTTAATGCTGGAATGGAACCGTCATCATTAAAAAGATTTAACTTTTTGAAACAAATTGAGTCAGGAAAAATTTCAGTATCAATAATTCTTTCACCCTCAAAAATATTTTTCTTTTTTTCGTTGTAACTAATTAAGTGAGCATTTACATGATGAACAATTTGCTTATTTCCAGGTACGAAATTTATTGACTCAATAAATGTGTCTTTTGGAATTTCAAATGGAAATTTCATCATTAAAAATTTATCTGAGTTGTCCCCGTCAATCTTATATTCTTTGTTCATTCTTACAATAAGGTCAGGAGTTCTTTTTTTATCTTGAAAAGAAATTTCTAATTCATCAAAAGCTTCATTTTTTTGCTTTAACCAATTTTGAATCACTTTTTTTTCTTTTTCAGATAATGTTTTTTCTCCTAAAAAACTAGAGAAATTTGGATCAGCAGGCCAAGGTGGCATATAATCACTATTGATTACATGAGAAATCATTTTTTTTCTTTTAACGATATCTTTGTAGGACGTCAGTGAAAAAGGTGCAGGACCATTTTTGTAATGACAATTAGCACATTTTTCATAAATTAAGTTTACAGCCAATGGTGTGGTTTTTGAATTTTTATTATTCATAAACTCCTTTTCAATAAAACACCCTATTGCTTTAGTTTTAGAAATATTTGGTTTTTTATTTAATAATATTGATTCTATTGCATCTTCTAAATAGTTTTTATTTGTGTACTGTCTCGTTCTTCCAAGTTCACTAACCCAATTATCAATCAAACCCTGATAGACCACTTTTGATTTTGAATTAATAATGAATGCTTCAGGGCATACATGTGCATTTAAAGAATTAGTTATACTAAAGTCGTCATCAATTATATACTTTGTTTTAATTTTATTTTTTTTAAAAAACTCATTTGTTTCTTTCTCATCATAAAATGGTCCAGGTAAAAAAAATAAAAAATCAATATCCTCTGAATATTTTTCCGAAAGTGAACTAATTTTATTACAGTATTGTTTAGAAATTGGACACTCAATATCAAATGCAATTAAAACTTTAAATTCTTTATCAAAATTTTTTATTTTTTTTTTATTTATTATTTCAATAAAGTTTTCATTATTGTAAAAAAAATTACAACCAGTTAATTGAAAAAATAAAATGATAGAAAAAAAATGTTTCATTTTTTTAATAAATGATTAATAATTTGTTCTTTGAGAATTTTAATATCAATATTTGTTATCATTTTTCCATTTTCAAAGAAGCTTATATTACCGTTTTGTTCAGAAACAGTTATCGCTAAACAATCGTATTGTTCAGTGACTCCAAGAGCTGCTTTGTGCCTCATTCCCATCTCAGTTGGTATTGTATTTTTTTCACTAATAGGTAAAACACATCTTGCCCCAATTATTTTCTTATTAATTATAATTATTGCGCCATCATGTAAAGGGGCATTTTTAAAAAATATACTTTCTATCATTATTTGAGATAAATTACTTGAAATAGTTCTGCCAGTTTTTATTAACAAATCAAGATTGTCGTTTCTTTCAATAATAATAATTGCACCAGTTTTTGATTTTGACATATTATGACATGCTTTACAAATATCATCAACATTGATTTCTTTTAAAAAATTTTCATTTTTATTTGATTTAATAAATAGGTTTTTATTTTTAAAAGTATTTTTTCCAATAAGTACAAGAAAACGTCTAATTTCCTGTTGAAAAACTATGATTAAGGCTAAAACACCAACACTTATAAACTGTCCAAGAATTTCACTTAAAAGACTCATTTCTAAAGCGGAAAATATTTTCCATAATATATAGACAAGTGCCATACCTATGAAAATATTTATAGCTGCGCTCCCTTTAAGTATTTTATACAATTGAAAAATTAAAATACTAAAAAGAGTAATATCAATAAAATCGAATATGTTAAAATCTAAAAAAAACATTAATTATTTTCTTTAACTAAATTAATCATTTTTATAATCTCTTTTGCTTCTTTTACATCATGAACTCTTAGAATATTAACTCCTTTTAAAACACATATAGTATTCAAAATAGTAGTGCTATTAAGACTTTCCTCAGGAGTGGTGTTTAATGTTTTATATATCATAGATTTTCTTGACAAACCGACTAAGACATATTTGTTAATTTTTTTTAAATCATCAATTAAATTTATCATTCTAAAATTTTGCTCAATACTTTTTCCAAATCCAAAACCTGGATCAACTATTAATTTTTTAAAACCAGCTTTTTTAAATGTATTTGATTTATGAATAAAAAACTTTAATAAATCAGATTTAAAATTATTTATCTTAATTTTTTTTTGCATGTTTAATGGGGTTCCATTCATATGCATTGCTATATAGGTAACATTGTTTTTAATAATAAAGTCAATCATTGAAGAATCGTATTCACCTGCATAAATATCGTTAATTATTGAAGCTCCAATGTTTATTGACTTCTCGGCAATTTCTCTTCTGTATGTATCAACAGAAATAGTTAAGTTTGGAAAAAGTTTTTTTAATTCTTTCAGTACAGGAAAAAGTCTTTTTTTTTCTTCAAGTATCGTTATTTCTTTTGAAAATGGCTTTGACGTAAATGCCCCAATGTCAATAATATCAACTCCTTCATGGATCATTTTTTTAGCTTGTGATATCGCGTTTTTAATAGTTGAAAACTTCCCTCCGTCATAAAATGAGTCAGGAGTCACGTTTAATATTCCCATAATAAGGGTTTTTTTTTCTGAAAGTATATTTTTTTTTACTTTTTTAGGCATATTATTTTTATTATAAAGCTTAAATTTATAAATAGTTTTAATTATAATTATATAAATGATAACCACATCCAATTATTTTGACATAATTATTAATGATTGTTTAGATATTTTTAGAAAAAAAATGTATGATTATGGTAGTGCATGGAGAATTTTAAGATTAAAATCTCTTACTGATCAAATTTTCATAAAAGCACAAAGAATTAGAAGTATAGATGATAAAGGTGTCCAAAAAATTAATGAAAGTATAGATGCGGAATTTATGGGGATTTTAAATTACTCAATTATTGCATTAATTCAATTAAACAAGTCAACTACTCTTCAACCAGACATGACTTTGGATGAGTCAGTTATAGAATATAAGAAACATTCTATTATAATTAAAAATTTAATGGAACAAAAAAATCATGATTATGGTGAGGCTTGGAAAGAAATGAGAATTAGTTCTTTCACTGATCTTATACTTCAAAAATTACATAGAATAAAACAAATTGAAGATAATGATGGTGAAACGATTATGTCTGAAGGTATAGATGCCAATTATCATGATATTGTTAATTATTCAATATTTGCTTTAATTCAATTAAGAGAAAAAAAATGATAAAAAATATTATAGTTAGAGCTTTAGTCTCTTCTTTTTTTAGGACCATTGTTGGAGCTACATTTATTGTATCTG
>Ga0160422_10001993_pt1 | contig 12781 bp, 10 predicted proteins | sample Fk160mmetaG_FD_108192 | JGI IMG/M metagenome (GOLD analysis project Ga0160422, IMG submission 108192) | Marine microbial communities from the Central Pacific Ocean - Fk160115 60m metaG | ecosystem: Environmental > Aquatic > Marine > Oceanic > Photic zone | place: The Central Pacific Ocean...
ATCATGTGCCAGAGAGCAATAAGCATCATTATTTCAGCGACAAAACCTGCCAGCAAGGGCAAACCTAGAGATGCCATCCAAGCGAACATCATCGAAGTTGCTAGCCATGGTGAGTGACGAGCCATGCCTCGCATAGCGCCAATCTCCATGCTGTGATAATGATGCTTGAAAGCACCGCAGACTGCAAACAGCATTGGGCTAATTATTCCGTGTGCAAACATCATGAACAGGGCCGCAGCCCAGCCCATCGGTTGCATAGTAGCAATTCCAATTAGAATTACCCCCATGTGCGAAACCGAAGAATAGGCAACCATTTTCTTGAGATTGGTCTGTCCAAGACATACTATGGCACCCCACACTAGAGAGACCATACCAATAATCATGAGGGCTAGTTGGAAGTGATATAGTGCATGGGGAAAGAGGCTGATTGGTAGTCTAAACATGCCATAAGCACCCATTTTCAACATTACACCAGCCAATAACATCGATCCGCCCGTAGGCGCCTGAACGTGAGCGTCCGGTAGCCAAGTATGAAACGGAACGGCTGGTAGTTTTACCAAGAAACCAATCATAAGCATAACAAAGAGAATCTTCTGCATTTGAGCTCCAAGATACCAGTTATCTCCAACATTGCCGGCTTTGGCATTGTCAATGAGTTCTGGAATTGAGAAACTTCTGCCGGTCATGGAGCCCGAATAATTGAGAGTGTATGGATCTTGCAAGAAATAAAGCGTTATCAAACCAAGCAGCATTATGACTGACGCAGTAAATGTGTAGATGAAGAATTTCTGGGCCGCATATCTTCGATCTTTACCACCCCATTTCAGGATGAGGAAAAACATCGGTATCAAGGTTAATTCCCAGAACACATAGAACATGAATAAGTCGAGCGAGACAAATACCCCAATCAGGGCACCGCCCATCATAAGTAGTAGTGGGAAATATGTGGCGCCATACTTTTCATTCCAAGTAGCTATGATGGTTACCGGCAATAGGAAGGTTGTCAGCCAAACCATCGGGAAAGATAAGGCATCCAAACCGACTGCCCAATGAATACCCAAAGTATCAACCCAGGAATATATGAAATGATACTCATAATCGTTGAACGCAATGTTCATCCAACTGACATCACCAAAATATCGGAAGAACATACCGGTAGTGATAGTCAGCATCACTAGGGAGAAAATTAGACAAGCCATTCTGATTGGAGCGACCAGCCTTTGCCGCATTCGCTCCGTTCCGTTAGCAACAAATGCTAGCAAAACCATACTAGCGATTAACGGGAAGGCTACCAGAGGGATAGATATCCAGTCAATCAATCAGGCCACCCCCCACATCAGGAAGAAGATCGCTAATGCACCAACAGATACCATTAGGATGTAGTCCCTCGCTGAACCCGTTGTCATAGACCTTACAACCTTGGAAATTGATTGAGTGCCTGATTCGATCTTCTTGATAACACCGTCAACAACATTCTTATCGGTCTCCGCCGACTTATCAGAGAATCCGGCAACGAGTTTCAACATCGCCATGTCATAGTAATGATCGAAGTATAATCGATTTTCCAATGCCTTGGATAGGCTAGATTCAGCTACTGATTTGTTGTCGAAATTGAACCGGTCAAACGCCCAAGCATTCAGTCTAATTATCGGCTTCATCCATGGCTTGACGGCCTCGCCTTCAGCCAAGTCACCTCCATACAAAGACAACGCAAGACCGGGGCCAACTATGGCACCGAAGGTGATGGCAACGTAGGTTAGAATAAAGAAGAACGTGTTACTGTTAGCAAATGCGTGATTGATTTCGTAAACGATACCCTCGATTAAACTCTTTTTAGACATCAGACCATACTCTGGGTCTGGCGCCCAATGAGTGAAGCCCATACCTGCGAACAATATTGCTGACAGTGAGACAAAAGTCAGGATAAACAACGGTATTTTGATCCAAGTATTGGTTGGGCCAACGTGAGCAGCAACCTCAGTCTTTGGCTTCCCAGCAAAGGTTTTGAGCCACATCCTTGACATGTAGAAGCCGGTCATACCAGCACCTATCAAAACGCACATAGCTGGGAGGAAAAACCGCGGGTCGTCAAGTGCTACACGCCAAGCATTAGCGATAATTCCTTCCTTGGACCAGAAGCCGCCAATGAAAGGTAATCCCATAATTGAAGCAGAACCAACTAGCATTGCGGTTGCAGTAAGTGGCATCTTGGAAGCTAATCCGCCCATATTTTCCATCGATTGGGCGTCAAAGTCATCGTGATGGTGGTCATCATGTCCGTGATGTTCGTCGTCATGATGCTCGTCATCATGGTGCTCATCGTCATGATGGTCGTGGTGATGCAAATGGTGATGAGCGTGATGCACCTCATGGATTACCGAACCGCTGGCCATAAACAGCATACCTTTGGCCATTGCGTGATTGAATAAGTGGAATAGTGCTGCACCGAATGCGATAACTACGATGTAATGATCTGCGTCATCGGTCTTCCAATCGAGAGTGTTTGCTAGATACATGGCACAGCCAAGACCTGTGAAGATGTAGGCCAACTGGCTCATTGTTGAGTATGCTAAAACCTTCTTCAAATCGTGTTGGACAAATGCAATTGCTGCCGCCATAACTGCCGTTAAACCACCAATTAATGCAATAATGAATGCTAGGTCGACTAAATCGTCCTGTAGGTATGCTGAGCCGAAGAATGGGAACATTCTCGCGACTAAATACAAACCTGCATTGACCATAGTTGCTGCGTGGATGAGCGCTGACACGGGTGTGGGACCTTCCATCGCGTCTGGAAGCCACACATGGAGGGGAAACTGAGCAGATTTGCCAACGGCTCCGATGAACATCATACCAAGCGCCCACTGAAGGGTTCCAGCGGAGTCAGCAGCCACTGCTTTGATATTAGTCTCATCAAATACCACTGCGTAATCTAGTGAACCAAACAAGTCCCACATCATTACCAAGCCAATCATTAGGAAAACGTCACCAACACGAGTGGTTAAAAACGCCTTTTTTGCAGCGTAGGCAGCGCTTGGCTTCTCGTAGTAGAAACCGATCAAGAGATAGGAACATAGACCCATAATTTCCCAGAATATGAACAACCAGAGGAATGAGTCAGCCAATACCATACCGAGCATTCCAGAACAGAATAGGACAAACTCAGCGTAGAAACGATGGTTACGATTGTCGTTAATTGGATCAGTGTTCATATAGCCAATACTGAATATGTTGATTAACAAACATAGGAAAGAGGCGATAAATAGCAACATTACGGTAATGTGGTCAACATACAAACCGAAACCAAGTGTGTGTTCAGCGAGTCCACCAGCGCTGTAGGTGTGAGTGTTTAACCAGAGAAAATCAACCGTATCATGGTCGATTAGGAAGCTTCCTAGATGGTCTTTAATCAGTAGCAAAGAGACCACTAAACTGGCCGCCATAACAATCAGGGCAATTATGCCTCCTTCCTTCATTTTGTCCTTCCAAAACGGATTTCGGTTAAACACTCTACCAAGGAATAGGATGATTGGGAATGCCAACATTGGTAGCAAAACAATAAGCGGCGCGAATTGCATGAATTCGCTGTCAACATAAGTTGCTTTACTGGTTCCTGCCATTATTTCACCTCAGTTTCTCAAGACATCTACATCGTCCAATGAAATCGTCTCGTGCTTTCCATACATCGCCAGGAAGATTGCTAGTCCAATCGCCACTTCGCTCGCAGCGATAGCAATTGCGAAGATTGTGTATACCCAACCAGTTGGGTCGCCATGATGGACTGCGGCGGCAGCGAATTGCATATTTGCCGCATTAAGCATTAACTCAATGCACATTAGAACAATTATTGCATTCTTTCTGGTGAACGCACCACCCAAGCCGATAATGAACAGAATCGCTGAGAGGGCGGAAACCCATGCTGGGTCAATCACTCTTCTTCACCTCCAAATTCCCACAAGAGGTTCTCTCGCCTCTCATCACGAATTAGATATGCAGCTCCAATCATCGACGCAGCCATTAGCACTCCGACAAATAGCAAGGGTAAAGCCCAGTCATTCAACAATGAATCTGCCAGACCATTAGTAGTTGGCTGTTCATCACTAGAGTCAGCCCATACTGCATCAGCACTAAGCACAGAAATTAGAATCATCGCTAAGGCTAGCAAGCCAATACGCGTTACTAATGAAACGAACTTCATTCGAAATCCTCCTCGAGTATTTGCCGCCTAGTCAGCATTATCCCAAACAGCACGACAAGTCCAACACTGGCTAGATAAACCAAAATTTGAATCGCCGCTAGAAATTCTGCACCGAGGAGAATGAAAATCCCCGATACCGCCATGAAACAGAAGATTAGTGAAAGCATGGAATGAGCCACTCTCTGGGCTAAAATTAGTCCAAGTGCCCCGCCGATGGTAATGGTTGCAAATAAGAAAAATACTCCTGCTTCGACGATACCGGCAATATCCATCTCACGCACCATCCTCTGCAGCGGCTTTCGCCTTTGCTGCTTTCCTAGCGCGTTTATCTCTTTCCTTGTTTGCCCGTTTGGCTAATTCTGCATCGACTGCTTCTTGATGAACCGAAGGTAGAACTCTAGTTCTGCTGGCATCAAACCACAAGTCTTGACGAGTGAAACCAGACATGCCGTCATATTCGTTGGTCATGAAGAATGAAGTAAAACCACATGCTTCCATACACAAGCCGCAAAACATGCACCGACCTAAATCAATTCTGCCAGAGACTATTTGATCATCGGCAACGAATAACTCTGATTGAGCGATGTCTTGCTCCATTCCTGAATCGTTCCAGCGAACTGTTGCAGTGCCACCTGACAGGTCTAATACCTCGGCAAACCGCCACTGGTCGGGGGTGTCAGCGTGGGCAGTTACGTGATTGAAATCATCAAGCGTATCGGCAACCTCGGGAATTAGTTGTGCTGCGTAGCCCCCGATTTCTAATTCAGCACCCAAACCACCGTGTTCTCCATCAGCACCGTCTAATACGTCGACACGCAGTTCTGTTGTCATGTGCAAACAATCGTTTGGACAGGCTGTCACACAGAGCTTACACGCAGTACAGGTTTCCCAAATTACCCCTATTCTGCCGTTATAGTTACCCGGAACGAAAAGCCATGGCTCCATATCTTCTAACCTCTCGTAGGGATATTGTACTGTTTGGGGTTTCCACAAAGTGGGGAACAAATCTGATGTTACCCGGTCTGGAGCGAATTCTTGTTGACTGATATCGTTGAAACTCGAGTTCTTACTTGCTCTCGCCTTTGAGCCGTCATCGAGAAATTCTGGGTGGCTGGTGTTGTGATAGCCCATGCCTAATCGCTTACCAAACAACTTACCGAAAATCGGGAAAGTCCTTAGCGCGGTAATTAACGTAATCTTGAATGGATACCAAAATAGATTTCTAAAATTCGGCTTTGCATGGGGGTGCATTGGCATGTTTTCACCTCACTCCTGCCCCGGGACATAAGTTCCCGCAGGCTTTTCTGTGTAAACGTGGAACATACGCTCAGTATTACCACTCTTATCCTCATCATTGAGGAATAATACGAATATACCCAACCAAATTGCGGTGGTGATAATTGGGACAAACATAGGTATGCCCATTGCATTCCAAGCCCAGCCGCCCGCCGCAGTATCCTTCATGGCAGTTGGATCAAATAAGTAAAGTCGGTAGATTCCAGCGAGGACGACTTGTAGCACTGCGAGCGGTAGCAAAATACGCCAACCGAATTCTAGAATTTGGTCAGTTCTTATCCTCGCTAGCGAAAACCTTGCCCAGACAAATACCAACAGGAATACCAACCATGATTTCAACAATACCACTATTGCTCCCGGAATGAGTAAATACAGGTCACCGAGCAATGGGACCTGACTGATTAATCCCTGGAATGGGAGATGCCAACCGCCGAGGAAAAAGTGTGTAAACAAGAAACAAGCAGCGTAGGTTCTAATGTATTCTGCCATAAACAGCATACCAAATCTCATGCCACCATATTCAGTCCACCAGCCTTCAACTAGTTCGGCTTCCGCTTCCGGCATATCGAAAGGCACTCGTTCCACCTCAGCAATCATTGTTAGGAGGAACAGACCTGCGCCAAGCGGCATTAGGAATAGGTTCCATGCCCCCGCTGAATGTTGGAAGTGAATGCTTTCGATGATGTTGAATGTCCCGGTGAGGATTGCAACCGAAAGGAGGGTGAGTAATAGCGGAATCTCGTAGGCAGTCAACTGTGCTGCAGATCTAATACCGCCGATGAGCGTATACTTGTTGTTAGACGACCAGCCGGCAAAGAAGACGCCGATTGGGGCGATGCCAAAAATTGCAATTGCATATAGTATCGATAAGTCTGGGTTGGTTGCATACATGCCGCTGGATAGTGGAATGATGCCCAGAATGAGTAATGTTGAGGAGACGATTAGGAATGGTGATACTTCGAAGATTAGGCGGTCAGCGCGCTGAGGAACCATGTGTTCTTTGACCAGGAATTTCATACCATCAGCGACATTCTGGAAAAACCCTGGGAAGATTGAATATCCCATCCAAGAGCGGTTATTGACTCTGTCAACCGTGGCAAATGTTTCATCGCGGTTGCCAAAACGATTGTTAAGCCACTTATTCAAGCTGCCAATCGGCTTACCAAGCCCGAATGGTAGCATATTCCACCATTCGCCTGCAGTAACACCGTTTTCACCAACCCACAAGGAACGCAAGGCGGTCGTCGCACCACGTCTGTCATTCATCCGCGCTACTGCCTTACGCTCAATCCACAGAATGGCAAATTGCGAAAAGAATAGCATTAGGAAGACGATGTTGACCGCAGCGAAGGTAGCAGCACCAAAGGCTATCGAATCTGCGCTTTCTTCAAGTGGCGTACCATCGAGAAGAGGCGGAATCAAATCATCAAAGGTTGAGAAAATCAAACCCCTTAGATCATACTTGTCGTCCATGATTTCACCTCAGCGGTCAGTCTCTCCTATACACGGGTCAAAACTTCCCATAATTGCCGGTATATCAGCGACTTTGTAGCCAATCATAGTTTTGGCAACGAATGGAATGGTGATGAACATTGGCGACCTAATCGATAACCTGTAAGGCATTTTGCCTCTGCCTTCACCGCCACCTTGAACATAAAACTGTGAGGCCCCTCTGGTGCATTCATAATTGCTAAATCCTGACGCACCTTCTGGTGCTCTGGTTGGTGCTTTGGTGTAAATCATCTCATCCCGGCTCGAGTAGTGGGTATTTTTGCCTCCGGGTATTTTCTCAATTGCATCGAGCAACATGCGGCATGATTGGCGCATTTCCTCGATTCTGACTCGGTATCGGTCGTAACAGTCTGCGCCCTTCACTGACGTTGGCTTTTCTACTGCAGGCTCCCAATCTACTTCATCATAGACTGAGTAGGGGTGTGCCCAGCGAATGTCGTAATTCACTCCCGCTGCCCGCACATTTGGTCCAGATACTCCTGCTTCAACCATTTCCTCAGCATTTGCATAACCAACTCCCTGCAGCCTGACCAGCCAGATAGTTGACTCATCAAGCATCATTTCGTATTCTTCGATACGCTTCTCGAATAGTTTGACTTTAGCAATCATTCGGTCGCCAAAGCCAATTGGTATATCTCGCTTTACGCCACCTATCCTAGGGTAGTTGTAGTGCATTCTTGAGCCTCCTAGCTCCTGTAACAAATCGAGGAACATCTCTCGGTCACGCATGCACCACGTCATCAGCGTAAGATTCCCGATATCGGGACCGAAAGCACCAAGCCACATCAAATGGCTCGCTAATCGTTGCAATTCAGCAGCTATGAGTCGAATATACTCGGCTCGTTCAGGCACATCTGCTTCTAGCAGGTCCTCAGCAGCGTAGATGTATGAGTTAGCCCAAGTCATCGCGCTCACGTAACATAGTCGGTCACAATATGGAGTGACTTGGGTAAAATCTCGGGCTTCACAAATTTTTTCGACACCACGATGGATGTAGCCCAGCTCGGCCTCGGTGTCAACAACGGTTTCCCCATCGACTTTGACCCTGAGGGTCCAAAGACCGTGAGTCATTGGGTGCTGAGGACCCATAGTAATCCACATCTGTGCCATTTTTATCCCTCACTTTACGCGGCCTTCATCTGCCGGTTTTCTACCGAAACCTTGTGCATCATCATACATCTCATTGAAATCATGATAGCGAATCTTGTGCTGTTTTTGCAGCGGGTGGAATCCATCAGGACTGTCATGCGGGTTTAGAACTCTGAACATGTTCTCATGGCCTTCAAAATTTATGCCTACTAAGTCCCACGTCTCTTTTTCGTTCCAATCCGCACCGACCCAAACATGTTGAACGGTAGGCACTGAAGGAGTGTCATTGTTGGGGAGATTGATGATTACCTCAAATTCTACGGGAATCTGTGCGCCGACCATTTTCTCAGCCACAAATACCGTGTTAGTGTCCGGTATTTGATTTACAATTGGTTGCCGAAGCAGGTGGTAGACAACTTCCCAACCACGATCGGCGCCACCTTCTGGATAATGGGTTCCGGTAATCATGGAGCAATAGTTAACCCCAATTTCGAACTTCATCCATTTGGCTAGTGCTTGCCAATGCTGTGGTGGAGCAATCACTCGAACAAACGAATATTTCTTGGCGTTTGAATGCTGAATGATATCGGCAATAATTCCGCTACCGCTAAAGCGATCGTTGATCGCATCCGCACACTCAGTAACGGCAATCGCATTCTGTTCTAAGGTGATTTTCATTCCCACTACTCATCACCCACTATTATCGGCTTTTCGGAGTCTCTACCTGAACTTGGCGCCCCACCAATTCTGATAATTTTCTCACGGAGCAAACCAAAGCCGTCGATAAGGGCCTCAGGTCTCGGCGGACAGCCTGGAATGTATACATCAACCGGAATTACGGTATCGACTCCTTCCAAAATATTGTATGATTGGAAATAAGGTCCCCCGGAAATCGCACACTCGCCCATCGCAATACAATACTTTGGCTCAGGCATTTGTTCCCACAGCCTGACAATTTTATCGGCAAACTTCTTTGAGATTGGTCCATTTACCAGCAGGACATCTGATTGCCTAGGAGATGAACGGAACAATACCCCGAACCTATCACCGTCAAATCTTGGTGTTGCTGCAGCAGCCATTTCAATGGCACAACACTTGATGCCCAAGTGGAGTGTGAACAGTGATTTACGACCAGCCCAATTGAAGAAACGACCGGCTAGAACACTCAAGAACTGCTTGATTCTAGTCACTTTGAGGGCTTCATCGGTCACTCCACCAACCATCTCAACGAGCGCGCGGCTGTTGAATGCTGCAAAATTCTCTCCCGGATCTGCCATCGGCCCCACCTCAGATGTATATTCTCCCTCGTTTCCTAAAAACATACCAAACGCCAAGCGACATTATCGCGAAGTAGCCGCACAAGACCAGTAGTGCATCTTTGGCCTGAGCAACGGCTCCAGCACGCTCTCCCGCTACGATATCTTGGGCTGTAGCATCAGACGCAACCATGCCGCCAAGGACGAGGAACATGAAAGCGACATCAAAAACCAGGAATATAATTGCATACCAGTAATACTGGAAATGAAATTGTATCATTGCTTCACCAACAGGTTCACTGCCACATTCGAAAGTTGTCAGTCTTCTGGGGTATAAACTATGATCTCGCTCATAGCCTTCCAAAAGGTATGATTTGGTAATGTGTGGACGCGCTGGGTCAACCCTTGGCCTGACTACCCATGTAATGATGAAATTGGTCAATGGCATTAAAATCCCAACAACGGTCAGAAAGCCAATAGAAAGGTATGCAGTTGGCACTGATTCTAGTCCAGACATCAATTCACCCAGTGCACAGCATTCGCTTAGCAATCTAGCCAATGATTACCCCTCAATAAGGGTTGCCAAATCTTTGATTTTTTTTCATTTCCAAAACCCATTGAAAGTGGTCGATTAAACAGCATAATTTAGGCGCCAAATCGCGATTTTCACTCGGCAAATATTTGCCTTGATTAGCAGTTATTTTTTCCTACCAAAAAGTTGGGAAATTGTTGGGCGAATTGTGCGGTACAGCACGCCAATGAACAGGAAGGCGACTATCACATAGACGCCACTGGCGATTTCTTCTTGTGATAGGCCGAGGCCGAGCAGACCTTCATCTGGCTCGCCGAGCACTGAGATTTCGATATTTTCTCGCCCCACGATCATTGGTTCACCATCAACTACTGGCTCAACAGCGAGGGTGAAAGTGTAGTTATCTTTGATTTCGGCATTGTTTGGAGGCCTTACATTCACGAGGATTTCGGTAGCAGCACCGGTGTCCAGTGTACACTTCAGGTCCTCATTGTAGTTTTGACAGTCAGTGTTGTCCTCTTCTAGTAGAATGGACCAGCCACGGAAGCCTTCAGGAGTGTAGATTATGAATTCGGTGCGAGTGTTACCATTGTTGATTATGGTCACAGGGATGGTTTGTTTGTCGGGATATTCTAGTTGGTGATACAATTCGACCTCTTCACTGAACTGAATGTCATAGATGGTTTGAACTTCAAGGTTCAGAATAATCCTGCCCGAGGTTCTATCGGCCGCATTTTCTTGGCTAAATACCACAATCTCGAGAATTCCCGCATCACCTGTTTGCGCAGTAGGGTTGACCTCTACAATCACGGTAACTTTTTGTTTGAACTTCTTTATTTCGTTGCCATACATCGTGATATTTTGCTGCGACATAAATGCCTGCATAGCTAATTCTGATTCAGTGAGATAAACTTCGCCATCTTCATCGGTGAGATAACTTTGTGAGGTTAAATTGAATATTGCGTATTTTGTCGTGATTGGAACGCTCCCATCATATAAATTCCCATCAATGAGAATTTGCCGAGTCGCAATTCCTTCCAACCCGTTGACGTCAATCACGGCTAAATCTGACCTTAGCAGACCGGCTGGTCCGGTCTGCGGCGTGCCGACATTCTCAATCCAGAATTCAAAGGTCATTACGCCTTCAGGGGCTAATACGACCGATGCTGCTTTGTTATCGAGAGTAACAGAATTATATTCACCCTCACCAAATCTTGCATCCATCAAGTATGTGATGTTATTCTTTATTGCTCGAATACTAAATTGTGCTTTGTTATCTGGTAAACCATCATCGTTCTCATCAGCATTGGTTGAATGTTCTAGATTAGTTACCTCGATTATAATATCATTATTGTTGTAGTTGCCAACATTCGGTACTAACACGTTGACATTTATCACTACAGTCTGCCGTGCAGGTATGTTAAATTCGGTCTGTGTGTTATCTTGAGAATCTGTGAAAGATATGTCCCAGTTTGTTCCCGAGGAAGGGCGTTGTTGTTTAGTGTAAAAGCGGAAGACGTCGTCATTGTTACCGAGGTTTTCAACTTGAATCGGGAAGACCAGTATGTCATTATAATCACCAGTCTGAGAGATGTAACCTTGATTGTCCACTGGGATAATTGAACTGGTGGCCATGCCGTGAGTTTCACTTACGGTTACTGTAAGAATTTTGGTTTGATATGCTGCTCCACCTCCAGCAGGCAATACAGAGAATGTTAATTCAATACTCTCAGTTGCCAAAGCATCGATTGGAACACTGACTGAATACTGCACGTTTACTGACTTCCCTGAGCCGTGCCGACTGTTCACTGTGACGGTTGACTGATCTAGTTGAACACCCCAGCCAGATGGAGGTGTGGATACGGAAATTCGCAGGTTATCTTGCCCATTACCGGTGTTGGTAACGGTGAGTGACGAAGTTCGGTTTTCGCCCGGCTCTATAGGGCCTAGTGAACTTGTTGCGAGACTCAGTTGAGCCCCAAAGGATTGTCCTAGGATGATTGTCACAACCTCGCTGCACTTGACAGTATTACCATCTTTGGCTTGAATTGTAATAGAGTTCGATGACCCCGCGTTTTCCGAGTCATCTGGCATTATTAGTAGGTCAAATGCTTTCGTTCCCGACCCGTCAGCATATGGTAACACGCCACTTGATGGGCCGTCAAAGGACACCCAGCTCGCACGTTCACCCGAGCGGGTCATCGATACTGACCAATCGCTATTCCCGTCATTAGTCAAAGTTGCTGTTAGACTACCCTCTTGCTCTGGATTAAGCGTTAAGGAGGTTTTCGAGAGCGACATAGAGCACTCTTTCAAAACCGGTACTTCTAATTCCAAATCTACCGTATCTGAGATCTCTTCTGTCGGGTTTGGTGTAGTCACTGTCCCGGTGACTTCCCAACAGTAATCATCTGCTTCTTGTCCATCAGGAACTTCGACATCAACAGTTATTGTTTCGGTCTCCTCGGAATCGACGGTCACAGTTGTATCACTCAACTCCGCTGTAAGCCCGGCAGAGTTGCCGCAGCCGCCGTCGTCACGCTCGCTAATTGTCAGGTTTACCGTGGTAGAATTTTGTTGTCCGGTGTTCTCAACTGTGATAGAATAAGTAAGAACTGAGGATGAGCCGGTGTAAGTCAGGGTTTTCTGATTACGATCTTCAACCCCGTCAAAATACAAATCAACACCCCAAATCGCGCTTCCCGTACCGTCTCCGGCAGTTGTAGTAACCGTGCTGGTCTCCGGCTCACTCGGCGGGTCTGTTCCTGGAGCACCTAAAACAGCGCTGATAGTGGCAGAAACTGTCGTATCACAGGCTGTATCGGCCTCAACTGTTTGAGCAACTGTTACATTCATTGTTGTCTCTTCGTAGGTATTTGGCTCTATTTGTCCAGGAAT
>Ga0160422_10001994_pt1 | contig 12780 bp, 13 predicted proteins | sample Fk160mmetaG_FD_108192 | JGI IMG/M metagenome (GOLD analysis project Ga0160422, IMG submission 108192) | Marine microbial communities from the Central Pacific Ocean - Fk160115 60m metaG | ecosystem: Environmental > Aquatic > Marine > Oceanic > Photic zone | place: The Central Pacific Ocean...
CGGTAGCACGTATGGCGTGGGCTTGGCAATAGCGACAGCCACAGGCATTGCTGCCAACCCAAGTCATCATCAGTTTCAAAGCGGATGTAACACGCCCTTTATTGGACATGACTGCTTTATTCAATTTAATAAAGGCCTTCCTGATTTCTGGGCGGTGTTGCATTGTAAGCACTGAATTTGGGCAAAACCCCAAAGTTTCATTAAAAAAATTCGCCAGTGCTTTTGTTTCTGTATCGTGATCGGGTTTTAAAGGTTTGACGAGTGGCATTTTTAAAATTTTTAATAGTATTTTTGAGTGAACAAGAAACAAAAATATTTTTATTATGGCCCACAAAACCATCACCCATTGGAGAGGGGGCATGCTCTTTGAGTCTGACAATCCAAGCGGCAACAACGTTTTGATGGATACAAAACAAACAGCCGGACCTTTACAAAAGGGCCTATCTCCCAAGGCAATGATGTTGTCTTCACTGGCAGGATGCTCTGGAATCGACATTGTTGACATTCTAAAAAAAATGAAGATAACAGAATACAATTTAAAAATTGTTGCAGAAGGAGAATTGACAGGCGAACATCCAAAATACTACCATACTGTAACTGTTGATTATTTTTTTTCTGGGCCTAAACTCGATAAAAAAAAATGCCAACGTGCGGTACAACTTTCTGTAGAAAAATACTGTGGCGTGATGGAAATGTTTCGAAAATTTGCAAATGTCAAGACTCAAACTCATTTTAATTCTAATTGAGAATGCGTTGGACACTCAAACCAATTCCTGAAAAAAGTCGCGTCCGGCAGTTGTCAGAATCATTAGGTGTAGATTTTCCCATTGCCCGTCTTTTGGTTCAACGAGGTGTAGAAAATTTTGATCAAGCCAAGGCCTTTTTTCGCCCACAGTTACAAGATTTGCACGACCCATTTTTAATGAAGGACATGGACAAGGCGGTGGCTAGGATTCAAAGGGCATTATCCAATAAAGAAAGGATTTTAGTGTATGGAGATTACGACGTAGATGGCACCACTTCAGTGGCTTTGCTAGCTTCTTATTTGGAAGGCAAAACTTCTGAAATTACCACTTATATCCCTGACCGATTTACTGAAGGATACGGTGTTTCACAGCAGGGAATTGACTATGCTTTTGATAATGGTTTAAGTCTTATTATTGCTTTGGATTGCGGGGTTAAGGCCATTGAAAAAGTGCAGTATGCCAAAGACAAAGGAATTGATTTTATTATCTGTGACCACCACCGCCCTGCAGATAAATTACCGCCTGCCGTTGCGGTATTAGATCCCAAACGCTCAGACTGTGATTATCCGTTTAAAGAACTTTGTGGTTGTGGTGTCAGCTTTAAACTAATTCAAGCCCTTGGGCAAAAATATAATGAATCCATTGAAGATTTAATGCCATATTTAGATCTAGTTGCCACTGCTATTGGCGCCGATATTGTACCAGTGGTTGCTGAGAATCGCATCTTGTCTTATTATGGGCTAAAAGTATTGAATTCAAATCCAAGACCTGGATTTCAAGCACTCATAGAAGAGTTTAAAAAATCTGTTTTGACACTCACAGATGTGGTCTTTGTGATTGCACCACGCATCAACGCAGCGGGGCGAATGAAGCATGGAAATTATGCGGTTTCTTTATTAAAAGAAACAGATTTAAAACAAGCCAAATTGGCGGCGCAAGAGATTGAAACATTTAATTCTAAACGCCGTACTTTGGATCAAGAAACCACCAAACAAGCGCTTATGCAAATTGAAAAGGACGATGCGATTAACAAGGCTACGACCGTTGTTTACAACCCCAATTGGAATAAAGGTGTGATTGGAATCGTTGCTTCAAAACTCATTGAAACGCATTACCGTCCAACGCTTGTTTTTACCAAAAGCGGCGATTTACTCACGGCCTCAGCCCGATCTGTTCGCGGCTTTGATGTATATACAGCATTACAAAATTGTGCGGCCTTTATTGAACAATTTGGAGGTCATAAATACGCGGCTGGATTGAGTATTAAGGAAAGTAATTATACCGCCTTTAAAGCTGCTTTTGAATCTGAGGTGGCAAAGACCCTACCAACTCAATTAAAAACGCCAGAACTTTTAATTGATGCCGAACTGGAGTTAGTTGATATTACCCCCAAATTTTATAGAATTTTAAAACAATTCGCTCCTTTTGGCCCTCAAAATATGTCACCTGTTTTTACAACTAATGCCGTCTGCGATTCTGGCTATGGGAAATGCGTTGGTCAAGACAACAAACACTTAAAAATAAGTGTCCAACAAAACAATTCAAGACCGGTCAATAGTATTGGTTTTGGACTGGGGAGTAAACTTAATCTGGTTAAAAATGGCGCTCTTTTCAACATCGCGTATTCAATAGAGGAGAATTTGTGGAATGAACGTGTAAGCCTTCAATTAAAACTCAAAGATCTCAAACTATAATTTATGCCTAGAAAAGATCCCTACGCAGCTTTGAGATATAAAGAGTTTAATATTTTTTTGTTGCTTCGATTTGTATTGGTGTTCGCTTGGTCCATGCAGTTTATAGTTATTGAGTGGCAAGTCTACTCCTTGACGAAAGACCCCTTGTCTCTTGGAATTATTGGTCTTATGGAAATTATACCCGCCTTGAGTACGGCCTTGTTTGCAGGGCATATTGTGGATCAACGGGAAAAACGAAATTTGTTCTTGTGGTGTATTGGGTTGTTTTCATTGATAAGTTTGGGCCTGTTTTTTCTTTCTAAAGACTCTGTAATGTCCCTTTGGAATCAAAAATCTATTTTGTACTGTATTTATGGGTTTGTATTTTTTGGGGGCTTGTTACGGGCCTTTTTTGGGCCTACAATATTTTCTTTGGTGGCGCTTATTGTGCCTAAAAAAATATATCCAAATGCCGCTACATGGAGCAGTTCAACCTGGCAAATGGCCTCTATATTAGGCCCAGCTGTGGCTGGGCTTACCATCAATTGGATGGGTGTACACTGGTCGTTGTGTGCTGTTTTTTTTCTTGTGGTATTATCTTTCTTATTGGGATTGTTAATAAGCATAAAGCCGGTACTGAATCCAAAAATTGGAGAGCCTGTTATTCAAAGTTTAAAAGAAGGGGTGCGCTTTGTGTTCCAAACCAAGGCAATTTTAGGCGCTTTGAGCTTGGATATGATTGCTGTACTTTTTGGGGGCGCTGTAGCCCTTTTACCAGTTTTTGCACAAGACATTCTAAAGGTTGGTCCAGAGGGCTTTGGGGTTCTAAGAGCGGCTCCTGCGGTAGGGGCCTTTTTAACCATGCTTACCACAGCCTATATTCCAATCAGTCGAAGAGCTGGAATGAAATTGCTAATAGCCGTCTTTGGATTTGGTATTTCTATTATTATTTTTGGACTTTCCTCTGTGTTTTGGATTTCGGTTTTTGCACTGTTTTTTAGTGGGGTTACCGACGGGGTTTCTATGGTCATTAGACAAACAATTTTACAACTTAAAACCCCAGATGATATGCGAGGTCGAGTTTCATCCGTAAACTCAATGTTTGTAGGATCTTCAAATGAGTTGGGAGCTTTTGAGAGTGGTTTGACTGCCAAATTGATGGGAACCGTTAGTGCTGTTGTTTTTGGGGGAACCATGACTTTGATAACAGTTTTCACTACTGGGATTATATCTCCAAGCTTTAGAAATTTAGATTTAGAAAAAGATTTTAATGCAGATGAAGGCTAATAAAGTAAAACACAAACTCTTAGTTCTGTCTTAGGATTTGCTTTTTTAGTTCAATTTGTTCAATGATAAAAAAACTAACGGCTACTAATAGTTAGTCTGTATTATATTTCTCTAGCTTGAATATTTGCCCATCAAACACCCCATAAGAAAAATGGGTGATCCAATCCCCCAAGTTAAAATAGGTTGATTTTTGATTTAGTGGCACCTCTAGCGGCAAGTGGCGGTGGCCAAACAAGAAATAATCATAATGCCTATGTTCTAATTTTCTGCGGGCATATTGGGTAAGCCATTCACTTTCATTTCCTTTAAATTTCAAATTGTTGTCCCCAGAAATAAGTTTATTTTTTTGGGATAGATATTGAGCAAAGAGTACTCCAAAATCTGGGTGTATCCAGCGGTAAAGCCATTTAAAAAAGGGATTCGAAAAAACTTTTTTTAGGCGTTTATAGCCTTTGTCGTGCGGCCCCAAGCCATCACCATGTCCAATAAGAAACAGTTTTCCATTTAATTCAAATTCCTGTGGCTTATTGTAAACTACAATGCGAAATTCCTCCTCAAAATAGTTACGCATCCACATATCGTGATTGCCTGAGAAAAAGTGAATTTCAATCCCGTGATCACTCAACTCAGCTAATTTTCCCAACACTCTAGTAAAGCCTTTTGGGATGACATGCTTATATTCAAACCAAAAATCAAAAAGATCACCAAGAATAAATAGAACCTCTGCATCTTTTTTTATATTATCTAACCAAGCTACGAACTTTTTCTCTCTAGCTTTGGAAGCTTTTTTTGAGGGGGCTCCAAAATGATGGTCTGAGGTAAAATAAATTTTTTTCCCCTTAGGAATTTGGATGGTTTTCATACACTTTATTCATTATCACTTGCATACCACTCTGCAAAGCAGCTGGCAGTTTCTCGAAGTTTAAGGGCATGTAAATGGATGTTGTTTGGGAGGTGTTTTTTTATTTTTTCAGCAAAATCAATAACCAGCATTTCACTGGTTGGTTGATAGTCCACAAGTACAACTTTATGGCCACTGCACTTTAAGTCTTCTGCCAATTTTAAATGCGGGCTATTTTTGTTAAAAATTGTGGCGTGGTCCAGGGGGTCTACAATTTCTTTTTTGACTATTTTCTTTAAATCAGAAAAGTCCATAATCATTCCAAATTTTGGGCTGGCAGCCTCAGTAACTGGGCTGCCATACAAGGTAACGTCTAGTCTGTAGCTGTGACCGTGAATGTTTTTGCATTTACCGTCATGGCCATATAAAGCATGACCAGTTTCAAAAGTGAATTGTTTGGTGATTCTTATTTTAGTCATTATGAAAATTGTATTTAACAATAACCCGAGCAAAGTTAGTGTTTTCGAACTTGCGGTAAAAATTGTTTTCTAAATTTCAATATCAACGGCAGACCTCTTGCGATGATCCAAAACGTGAAAGCCCATAAGATCCCATGTAATTTTAGGCCTAAATAATGCCCTAATAAAAGGGTGGGTATAAATATAAAAAATGTTGCCCCAAACAATACATTTCTCAGTACTTTCATTTTCCCAAGTCCCTTAAACATGCCATCATAAACAAAGGTTATGGCGCAAAGTGGCTGCATGACCAATACAATCCAAAACACATTGTAAAATGTCGCCAAAACCAAAGGATCTGAAGTAAAAATTCCACCAATATATTTATAAAAAAGACCTCCCAAGCCGGCCATGATAATTCCAACCACCAATGCCTTTTTGGTAAGGCGATGACTTAGTTCAATTAGGCTGTTAAACTGCTTAGCACCCAACAATTTACCTGACAAAATATTCCCCGCACTGGCGTATCCGTCTACCGCAAAGGCAGCAAAAAACCATAAATTAATAGCAACGGTGTAAGCAGCAATATAATTGGTTCCATATGCGGTTGCAAAACTTGTCGCAAAATACAGGGCCAGGTTAAGGGCCAGGGTTCTTAGAATGAGATTCCCTATCATGGCTAAAAATTTTGGCAACTCTTTGTTCATTGGCGTCTTAATTTTTAAAGAAATCCCCGTATTTTTTAAAATGAGGATTGTAGACAGCAGTGCCATAATCATTTGGGCGAATACACTGGCCAAAGCCGCCCCTTTAAGATTCATTGGATCCATGACGCCCGTAATTCCGTAAACCAAAATAAAGTCCAAAATAATATTAGACAAGGCTCCAATAATGGCAACAATCATTGGGTGGTATGTGTTTTGTAGCCCCCTAAACACGCCAAAGATCGCAAATGTATAAAGTGTAAAAGGAAATCCAATGATGCGTATTTTATAATAATTTACGCTATAATCGAGGAGTATACCAGAGGCATTATAAAATTTAAAAATGGCTTCACTAAAAGGAACGGTTGCTCCGCAAATAAAAAGACTTAAAATAATTATAATACCAATGGCTTGTGCGGGAAGGTTTTGAACATCTTTGAGTTTGTCCGCTCCAAGATACTGAGATATGATGGCTGATATGGCCGATCGGGATTGCCCTAAGACCCATATGAGCATGGATAAAAAGGAGGAAACAATGCCAACGGCTGCAAGAGACTCAGTCGCATTTGAGGAAATATGGCCTACGATAGCTGCATCAGTTAACGACAGTATAGGCTCTGAAATACCTGCTATAATGGCTGGTATGGCCAGTCGGGTGATTTGTTGGTTGCTGAGCGTTGTTTTTGAAGTCATTGGAATAGACTAAATTTTTTAAAAGCCAAATGTTTTCACTGATATGCAGGTAAGTGCTAAAAACTTATCAAAGAATCAGTTGTTTTAGTTTGATGACGCAGATTGGGTCGTAAAATTAATTTCATTTCCGTAAAAGGCTCCGGTGCTATTGGCAATAAAAGCTCTAACATAATATGTGGTTTCGGGGCTTAAATTGGTTGCTGTCGCGTCAATCTGTGTGCCACTGGCGATAATTACAGTATCATTGACAGTTGGAGAATTATTTATATCAAACACAAAACCTTGTTGAGCACCTCCTGGAATTGGGCATTCCAAAGATATGATTGTTATGCTGCCTGAAAATCGCGCTGAATTTGCATTAATATTGGTGGCTTCATTTGTTTCCAAGTTGTGTTCTGGGTTACAGGGTTCAGCGCCTTGATCGACGCTACAAGAAAACCCAAGTAAAATCAAAATTATTAAGAGTTTTTTCATCGCAGTATTTTATTTAAGCAGCATCTAAGTTATACAGTTATTTATTTAAAGCATTTAAGAAGTCAATAGATTTTGTAAAGATTTCTTTAAAATAAGCGTCTTTTTTGTTCTGCATCCAGAAGCTATGTCCTTTACCTTCAAATAAAACAAATTCAGCGGGTCTATTGTTTTCAAGCATTTTTTTATGGAAGTTTTTTGCGATTTGTAAAAGATAATCTTTATCTCCAATAAAAATGAGGGCGGCAGGTGTCTCTTTGTTTATATTATCAACAGGGGAAATTGGACTGAGATCTGAGGTGCCTAACCAACGAGGGGTTCGGTATTTTGTCGGATTTCCCATCGCCAGTAAAATCATGGAATTAGGCTTGGAATTGGCCCCATGTATTGGGTCATCTAAAGTCCCCAACGCACTGGCTAAATAACCTCCAGAAGAATATCCAAAAGCGGTTATTTTACTATCGTCTAGCGAAAACCGATCGGCATTTTCCCTTACAAAAGCGAAAGCATCTCTAGCATCACTGATACAGTCTAAAGCGGTCACATTTTCACGGCTTTTAACTCGGTAATCTACCAAAAATGCAACATACCCATTTTCAGAGAATTCTTGAGCAATGTTTTCCAGTTGGTTTAAATTTCGTTTGATGAGTCCCCCACCAAAGTAGAAAACAATTGAGGGGTATTGTTTTGTTTTTTCCCATGTGGGGGGGGTAAAACTGTAAATTTTTAAGTTTCTTTCGGCAGTCTCTTTATAGGTAAAATGATCTGTTGCTTTGGTTACTGCTCTTTGGCTAAAGGCAACCGATGGAATAATAAATAAACAAATCATTAATTTTTTCATAACATTTTAATCGATAGTTTCAATTTTACCAGCAAGTATAAAATAGGCTGGGAATATAGGTAATAAGCCAAGAATTATATGACCATACATTGCAATTTTAGGTATATAGTCCACTGTTGAGCTATAATACGCACCAAAGAAATTAATTACAATGAGGCTTATCATAATTTTAGGTATTGCTGATTTTGCCACCACACTACCGTTTTTTGTCAATGGTGGCAATTTGTTAGGTATTACTAACACTATTTGAATAATCCACAAACAAATAAGAGCTAAATTTTCAGCCATTTGGCTCCGACCATAAATAATTATTTGGTCAAAAACAATCATTAAACCAATAATTAAATATCCATAGTTAAAAAATATTCTGTTCTTTTTAAAAATTCCATAAAAGATGATTAACAGGCATATAACAAAGATTATTGTTTTTACTAAATCCATTTGATGAGTTTTAAATCAGTTAACCTAATAAAGGTAAGAAAAGTTTTTCAAGCTCAGTAGCGTTAGCTTGTTGGGAAAACAACGAAAAACTATATTTAGTTAAATTAGTGCCACAAGAGTGCCAAACAAATGCTAATAATATTATAAGTTTGTAACAGTATTTTCTTTAATGCCTTTTAACCCTAAGAAGATATATCAAGTAATGGGGATGTAGCTCAGTTGGCTAGAGCGCTTGACTGGCAGTCAAGAGGTCGTCGGTTCGAATCCGATCTTCTCCACAAGAGTCACCGCTACACTACTTTAAACTTTAAACCTTCGAGAAATCGGAGGTTTTTTCTTTAGGCGATATTCCTTATATTGTCAGCACCATAACCATTAATTAAATTACAATCTATGAAAATTAAATTATCCTTAGCAGCGCTTGCACTTTGTGCATTGCTTTCTGCTCAAAAAAAGAAAAATGGCACTATGTATATTGAGCATCCCGCCATTGACGTTATTAATGAAATGTATGATGCTATCAATTCCAAAGATTCTCTAAAGTTGGCAAGTCTTATCGCTGATGATTTTAAGGGATATAATGGCGAGAATATGAATAAAGATGTCAAACCAACGACCAAGTCAGAATTTCTCCAAAATATTAATGCTTGGCAAACTTACAACCGATACTTTAGTTTGAATCATACAGAAAATGGCTACCCAGACGCTGTGGAATACAAAGACGACACTTTTGCAACCTTGACATGGGTTTATGCTTGGGAAAAAATTACCGGCATTGGAGGAACCACAGGGGTCAAATTTTCTCAACCAAGACATGCACAGTACGGGGTAACAGCAGACAATCAAATCGTATTTCTACGAATCTACCAAAACCAAAGGCCGTTTTCTGAGAGCTGGAGAAGTCAAAGAGAATTGAAGGACGGGCAAATTTATTCTCACCATCCAAACATCAATACTGTAAGAAAGGCGGTTCATGCTGTTGAGTTTGGCGACATGGATGCTTTTTACGAAGCTTTTGCAGACGATGCTAAGTTCGATGGCTTGTTTAATGACTGGGATAATGACCCCTTGACAAAAGATCAATTTATGGCTGCGCAAATGGATTTTTTAAAGCTTTATTCGGTCAATAGTTTTGATTGTGTTTGGGTCAAATATTATGAATTTGATTCTCAATTAAACTACGTACAGTCTTGGTGGCGTGTTTCAGTCACTCGAAAGTCTGACAACAAGGTAACGGTGTTCCCCGTTATGATCAACCACGGATTCAATGAAGAGGGTAAAATAGTAAGGCACAATGAGCTTTGGAATGAAGCCATCTTAGATTGAGCAAAAGGCTATATTTTTTTACCGGTACAATTGACTATTTGTAAACTCGCCATTTTAGGCGGGTTTGCTTTTTTAAGAGCCCATTTAATCGTAATATTGAAATAAAATAATTTCTAAAGTATGGGCCTTTCTGAAACAGAATTTTTTTCAGTTCAACAAAATGATATTGCACTTTTTGCAAAGGCTTTTAGCCATCCCGCAAGGGTGGCAATTTTACAGTATCTTTTTAAATCCAATCAATGTATTTGTGGCGATTTGGTATTGAAAATTGGATTAGCCCAAGCCACCATTTCTCAGCACCTTAAAGCGCTTAAGTCTATGGGATTGATTCAAGGCAGCATTGAGGGTACCGCGGTATGTTATTGTATTGACCCAAAGAATTGGATGAAAATGAAGCATGTTCTAGGGGATTTTTTAGACCAAGATCTCAATCCAAATCAATGTTGTTCCTAAATAAAATTTTAGTCCATGCTTTTTAAAGCTATTACCACTCAAATTGCAGCACTCAACACAGATGCTATTCCGGTGCTTAGAAAAAACTCTCTGCAATCCATTATTAACTATATAAAGCATAAAGCAGATCACGACAAGCAAATACAATTAAATTTTATTTGTACCCACAACTCCCGCCGCAGCCATTTATCTCAAGTCTGGGCACAGGCATTAGCCTTGTATTTTAACATCAAACGTGTCTATTGTTATTCGGGGGGCACCGAAACTACGGCTTTTTACCCTGCGGTTGCCAAAGCTTTGGAAAGTTCGGGTTTTAAAATTGAATCCCAACTTCAAGGCATTAATCCATTGCACAAAATCAAGTATGCAGATAATCATGTTCCAATAATGGGCTTTTCAAAAACTTATGATGACGACTCTAACCCAAAGGCGGATTTTGCGGCCATCCTCACTTGTTCACAAGCCTACAAAGGATGCCCCTTTATACCAGGCGCTGAGGTTCGAATTCCCATGCCTTTTGATGACCCCAAGGTTTTTGACAATACTCCATTGAAAACAATAAAATATTTGGAGCGAAGTCTGCAAATAGCAACTGAATTAAAGTATATATTTTCGAATATCAAACATTAAAATATGAAACAAAAAAAACTGAGTTTTATCGACAAAAATCTCACCTTATGGATATTTATAGCCATGGGTATTGGGATCGGTCTGGGGTATTTTGTTCCCAATATTTCCGAAGTTATAAACGCCATGAGCCGTGGCACCACCAACATCCCCATTGCCATTGGGCTGATTATAATGATGTATCCTCCTTTGGCCAAGGTCAATTATTCCTTGTTGCCAAAAGTCTTTCGAAACACTAAAATACTATCTATTTCACTTGTCCTTAATTGGCTTATTGGTCCTGTTTTGATGTTTTTTTTGGCCGTGTCTTTCTTAAATGATTATCCCGAGTATATGGCTGGTTTGATTCTTATTGGTCTGGCTCGTTGTATTGCCATGGTTATGGTGTGGAATGATTTGGCTGAAGGTAGTGCAGAGTACGGAGCGGCTTTGGTTGCACTAAATAGTATTTTTCAGTTATTTGCTTACAGCTTTTATGCTTGGGTTTTTATTACAGTTTTACCCCCTTATTTTGGATTTGAAGGGGCCATTGTAGATATTTCTATCGATGTAATTGCAGAAAGTGTGCTCATTTATTTGGGGATTCCATTTTTGTTAGGCATTTTAAGCCGCCTAATTTTGGTTAAATTAAAAGGGGAGGCATGGTACACTCAAACGTTTATTCCAAAAATATCTCCACTGACACTCATCGCCTTGTTGTTTACTATTGTTGTGATGTTTTCGTTGAAAGGAGAGTTGATTGTTGAGATTCCCATGGATGTTTTAATCATTGCCCTTCCTTTGTTCCTCTATTTTGCATTGATGTTTGTCATCGGTTTTTTCTTTACCAAGGCCATGGGGGCTGACTACGACAAAACGGCCTCAGTTGCTTTTACGGCCGCAGGTAATAATTTTGAATTGGCCATTGCTGTAGCCATTGGTGTTTTTGGCTTAAACTCGGGACAAGCATTTGCGGGTGTCATTGGCCCTTTGGTAGAGGTTCCTGCGCTCATTCTACTCGTCAGAGTTTCATTTTGGCTCCGAAAAAGATACTTTATTGGCATTGCTGACTAAGGTTAGGGTGTTTAAAGTTTTTTTATTTTTTTTACAGAAATTGAGATAAAATAAATAGATTTGCGGCTCTTAGAACGGGATGTGGCGCAGTCCGGTTAGCGTACACGGCTGGGGGCCGTGTGGTCGCAGGTTCAAATCCTGTCATCCCGACAAAAGAAAAGTTCTGTTGCTTGAGAAAGTTTACTTTTTCAAGCTTTGGATCTTTCATTTGCACTAAGTCTATTGAAGATTCTTTAAACCCAATATGAACTTAGAGAAACCAGCTACCAATATTTGGTAAATCGCCTGAGCTTACCGTAAATTATTTGCTAAAATTTAAGAAGCTCCCAAACATTCAGAAAATCAAAAGTTATTATTTGTCAAATTACGGTATTGATTTGTATCCCATTATTTTAGAGACAATACAATCGGGACACGGGGGTGTTGATAAAAACCTTCGCTCATTTCCCAAAGAATAATATCTCAATTTAAAATCACATACTAATAAGACTCTCATAATGTAAGAAACCAGCGCTTCCCGCAGTTGCAGATAAGTCATTTTCGAGAAATTTAGGTAGTCTTATATTCCTCCTGGAAATCTCATTTTATACCTTTGAATTTTTAGACAAGAAATTTTTGAGCCATATTATTTTTTGACTAATTTGCTGAATATTTCCCAAAACTATGAAAAGGTTCTTATTACTAATTTTATTACTAACCGCAGCACAATCCTTTACTCAAATTTTAAATCCTGTAAAATGGGAGGTGTCGGTTGAACCTATTTCTGATTTAGAGTACGAGCTGGTTTTTACTGCCGATATTGAAAAAAACTGGGCTATTTATGCCCAATATGTTGAAGAGGGTGGGCCTTTACCCACGGTAATTTCGCTTGAACCATCTATAAATTTTACAGCCCTAGGCCACCCCATTGAAAAGAATCTCAATAAAGTGACTAAACACGATTCAATCTTTGAAATGACCGTCTCAAAATTTTATAATCGCGCGATATTTGAACAGCGCATTAAAATTATAAGAGATGCTACATTTGAGCTAAAAGGCAATATTGAGTATATGACTTGTGATGATAGCCGTTGTACCTATATGCCTGACAACCCATTTAAGCTCAATTACAGCTCTCAAAATGGTCTTGTTGTTGACAAGAACTCGATGCAAAAGGCTAAGTCCGC
>Ga0160422_10001995_pt1 | contig 12776 bp, 14 predicted proteins | sample Fk160mmetaG_FD_108192 | JGI IMG/M metagenome (GOLD analysis project Ga0160422, IMG submission 108192) | Marine microbial communities from the Central Pacific Ocean - Fk160115 60m metaG | ecosystem: Environmental > Aquatic > Marine > Oceanic > Photic zone | place: The Central Pacific Ocean...
CAAGACTCCTCCAATGACTGGGCGTTGGATGTAGCACTTGAAGCCTCCCTTCGAGGCATGAGTAAATCAGGTGTAATCTAAATTTCATAAGTAATTTGATGCGATAGTCTAAATGCTTTACATCAAACGACAAATCATGAGACCTCCCCAAATACTAGCGTTGGGAGGGAGTCTGCTCAGGCCTGAGGAGTCGGAAAACCGGCAATTATGGCTGGGAAAATTGAGGCAACTGGCAGTTCACATTGAAGGCAATTCACGAAAATTAGGTATCGTTATTGGTGGCGGTTTGCCCGCTCGTGAAGGTATTGAGTTGGCAAAAAACGTGATGAGTAATCCTGACTGCCTCGACGAAGTCGGTATCGCAGCCACTAGATTGAACGCGACAATCATTCAACAGATATTGATTGAAATTGGGTGTAACGTGGCACCTGTAATACCACATGACACAAATTCAGCATCTGAACTACTAGCGAATTATAATTTTGTGATTATGGGAGGAACAAAACCCGGTCAAACTACTGATGCTGTTGCTGTTGCCTTGGCGCGTGACTGTTCCGCTGCTGAGTGCATAATCGCCACCAATGTTAGTCATGTTTATGATAAGGATCCAAATACTTTCCCAGACGCTAAACCATTCACTGAAATGTCGATTGACGAGTTGATTGAGATCACAGGAACTGAGCGTATGGCTCCTGGTCAATCTGCAGTGGTTGACCCGGTGGCAGTAAATATAGCCTCAGTAAGCAAAATTAATTTGGCGGTTCTGGATGGCAGAAAAGTTGATTTAATCGAGGCAGCTTTGGATGGTGAAGAGTTCTACGGCACCTTAGTAAGGAGTTGATTACATGGTGGATGTAAAGAAAATTAAAGAGAATGTATCAAAGGTTACCAACCGGATTTCCAGCAGTAAACTACCGACACATAAACACTGCCGAATATGTGGGACATCGATATCTCCAAGCTCAGATCCAAGAGTGTGTAAAGCTCAGGATTGTATTGATCAGCACGAGAAAAATACCCGTAATGAAAAGCAAATGCGAATTTGGATGTTCATCTTCTTTGGCATATTTGCATTTATTTTCCTGAGCTCGATTCTTCGGCAAATAGTATAATTTAGTCGCTCGTTGATTCGTCAATCATTGATTCAGCCGCAGTTTCATCCATTCTTTCTTCGCCAACTGATTTTAGCCGATCGCCTAAGCGAAATAGGGACTCTACCGCTTCCTCTATTGATTTATTTTGCTTCAGGAATCTTATTGTTGGCCAACCACAATCAATTATTTCTGGGTCAATAGTGTTCTCTTCTATCCATGCCGAACAGGCATTACCGTGGCATAAAGCACTAAAATTATCAACATCAATCCAGAATGTTCGCCTGCCACAAACAGGACAGTCCTTACATTCCATAGTCGACAGAACAGTCATCGCTTCTTCCCCCACTATATCGATATCCCAAACTACAACGCTAGAGTTTGTCAGCAACATTTGCTCACTTTTTTTTAGGAAAGCACGTAAAACTTGCCATGCAGTCTCTTCGGAACTAAAGCAACCTAGCCCTATGGTCCCTCCATCTTCTTCCGTGACAGACGGGACGAAAACCCTCTGAACTGCTTCGCCCATGCGCCTCACAAATCAATCAATTGTATCAATTCTCTCATTCAAATGGCCACACAGCCTCAACTACGGCTAATCCGCTCTCATGCGGTAACTGTGCGCTTGGTTTCTCAATGCGGATATCAATGCGTTTGACGAGTTGATTTTTACTGATTTCAGTGAACATTTTTTCCATCATTGTTTCCATTAGTTTTATTGGCGGTGAATTAGCAATAATTTCGAAAGCAACATTTTGCAAATCGGCATAATTAACAGTCTGGGATAGGTTATCATCAAACCGATGGTTGGTTATCTCAACCCAAATAGTTACAATAAATGGTTGGGGGTTTTCATGCTCAAATTCGTATGCACCGTGCCTACCATACACCGTGTAATTTTCAATACCGATTTTGAACATCTATTCATCTTCCCTTTCATGAACCCATATAAGGTGGTAGCCGAACTGTGATTTTACTGGCTCGGAAGTTGTAGAAAGCGGTATGCTCCAAACGGCTTCATCAAATTCTCTAACCATCTTGCCTTTTCTAAACCATCCCAAGTCCCCGCCTGATTGGGACGATGGGCAGTTGCTTTTCTTCCGAGCGAGTTTTTGAAATTCCTTTAATTTAGATATCTTTTGTTTAATTTGTAGCGCCTCTGACTTAGAGGGAACAAGGATATGCGATGCCCATGCGCTAGGAGCCACCATGTCTAAGCCTATATTATTCTGTTATTGAATTTCACTGCCCAGAGTGTGACCTATAGTTCAAGATATTAGATTTATATGGAGCACAATTTGGTCGGTTTTGAGTCTATATTTCGTCGCCAGTCCATCGTTTACCGATTTGATGTTCAATTCCTATGTGGTCAAGTATCCTCGCCATAATGAAATCAACTAGGTCATCGATGGTTTTGGGATGGTTATAGAATCCAGGTGAGGCGGGGATAATTATTGAGCCCCAACTTGAGAGTTTGGTCATATTTTCGAGGTGCACTGTGGCATATGGTGCTTCTCTGGGGACCAGAATTAATTTTCGTCGCTCTTTCATGGCGACAATAGCAGATCTAGTCACTAAATTGTCGCTAATTCCAGCCGCCATTTTCCCCAAGGTTGTGCCGGAGCAAGGGCATATTACAACAGCATCAATCTTGGCTGAACCAGAGGCTGATTTTGCGCCAATATTTTTCTCATTTTCCAAGTAAGCGCCAGTAGCTTCAGCCAACTCTTCTTTCGTCATTCCGCACTCGTGTCGTAGTGTTATTTCTCCAGCATGACTGACCACCAGTCGGGTAGGTCTATTGTGCTGTTGAAGGATTTCTAGTAGGCGTTTTCCGTATATTGCACCAGACGCACCGGTGATGGCAACAACTATCTCGCCCATGGTGTTGCCAGAGCATCACTTACTTTTATTCACTTGTTTTTGGTTAAGTGCTAGTTCTAATGACCTATCTAATGCATCGACCGCTAACTCGAATGATTTAGGGTCTATAGACCATGCTACTCTTACCCAGTTTTGCATACTGTCGCTGAACATTGTTCCAGGGACTACCAACAAATCGTTCACTTTGCAGTAGTGATCAGCAAAGAGCTCTGAATGAATCCCATTTGGTAATTCGAAACATCCGAAAACACCGGACAGGGGTTCATTCCAAACTATTCCATGTTTAGCAAAAACGCTCCGTAGTTTTGGAAGGTTTTTACTTCGATAATCTGCTATTGCTTCATCGACAATTGATGACTGTTGTAACACTTTAGTGCCTATTCGCATTGCTGGACTAGACATGATTCCCGAAAAGGTCATGAATATACGTCGGGCAATAGCTATGGTTTCACTATCAGAAACTATCCAACCGAACCTTATGTGACCCATAGCATACACTTTCGTTAATGAATTAATTGATATCGAGTTTGGAGCTACCGAATGTATTGAGCAGTAATCGTCTATCTCTCGATATGCATCATTGTATGCTTCATCAGCAATTATTGTAACATTGCTAATTTTTGCTTGGTCGATTATCCATGCTAGATCATCCTTGTGAAAAAACCAACCTGATGGATTGGATATCGGCGTTATCATCAAAATATCAGATTTTTTTAACGCTGCTGACCACTCTTCGTAGTTTATCCGCCAGTGTCCGTAATCTTTCGGCGGATAGCGATTTACTCTAATGACGTCATCAGCAAGAATTAGTGCACTTTGTGGTATGGGCGCATATGTCGGTGACTCTACTGCTACAGTGATTTTGCCATTAGATTTATTCCTAATTTTAGCAATAGCCGTCAGTAAGGCTATGTTTATCCCTTGAGTTGCGCCGTTGGTAATCAATACATTTTCAATATTTACACCTTCCCGGGCCGCAATGATCTCCTTGGGGTCGTCAACATCACCCATGTAAGGCTTGGCGATGTCTGCTATGGTGTCTCCCAATAAATCCAGCACATTCCAGTTATATTGCATACCGCTGAATGAAAGGTTGTGTGCTCTTAATTCCTCCAGTCTTGGTATATACCATTCTAGATAATCGATTGGGGCGACAGATTCTTCAAAACCCGCACGATTAAACCTCGGCCAGTAGCGTGTCATGATATCTCCAAGTCTTTTCGACAATTATTTATTGCCATGATATTATATTGTATTCAGAGCATTTCTATCCATCCAATCAGGCATAAGTTGAAGCAGTGAATCTAATATTGCGGATTTCTCGACTTCATACCCTAATTTGGCCAGACAAGTTGTGGTGGCTGATTCTAATCCACACCCAGCAAGACTCTCAACTCTATCTGTCGGCGTGTTGAGGTTAATTGTGAAACCATGTCTTGAAGTCCACCTGAGGAATGATAATCCAATGCTGCAGATTTTGTGCTCGCCGACCCAGACTCCTTGCATGCGTGAGTCTTTTCTGCCCGGTATGTCTAGACTAGTCAAACAAGCGATTATCCAGTCTTCTAACTTGCTAATTATTGCAGTTACGGAATCTTCATTCTCCATATCCCACTTGAATATAGGGTAGCACACAATTTGGCCGGGGCCGTGCCAAGTCAAGCCACCTCCACGGTCTACGGGGAGTGATGGATAACTTGGTGGAGGTGCGATTCCATCATTGCGCGCTCTTGGCCCGACAGTTACAATTTCTGGATGTTCCAAGATTAGAAGCGTATCGACAATCTCGTCATTTATGCGTTGTCGCTGTAATTCTTTCATTTGTTGTAACGCATCACTGTATTCAACGATCCCCTCGTAACATATCTTAACGAGGCGACGTTCGTCCATGGTTAGTCCAACAGTAAGAGTATGATAGAGTTAATCAAAAATCCAGTTCTGCCGACTTTACATCTGTTCTACCGGCTTTGTATGCCTCAATTGCTGCTTTAGCAATGGCTTTTGGGTCATTGACAACTTGCTTGTCGATTTTATCGCCATTAAACAATGGGTCGCCAACCAAAACCGAATCCATTAATGAGAGATTTTTGCTGGTGGAGTTTTCACTCTGATTCACGATTCGTTCCATATCCGCAGAGAGCGCTTGTATTGCTTCTAATTCAGTAGTTTTGCGTTCTAGCTCAGTCTCCAGGTTTGAGACTTGTATGCGAGTTTCGTTTAGTTGAACTCTCAGCATTTCAGATTCGATTCTCGCAGCCCGCATTTCCTTTGCTAACTCTTCAAGAACTTCTTTTGCTGATGTCGAGGTTGGCGGTTTAGTGCGATTGAGGGGGACTTCCGCTCGAGAAACATTTTCAGAGGTTAGATTATTTTCACCTTCCCCCATGTAGGTTGCAGAAAGGAACCTGACTGCTACGTTACTTGATACATTTAGTCCGAGTGCCATCATAGTTAGTAAGGAAACTTCTCGGTTTTGCTGCTCTTGAGCCAGAAAGCTTGTGTTGCCTGCAGCAAAATATTCAATCATAGTAACCAACGTAATTATTGAGATGACACTGGTAATCAAGAATATCGCCGTAATACGCCTTTTTTCCCGACCTTGTGGTGTCGAGGCAGGTATTGGATCAGGCATGGTAATGCGCCCTTCCACAACCCCACGCGGATCATTTGCCAATCTGCGAATAATTGGGCGGAGTTGTTGCTCGACTGCGCGCAGAGCTCTGATATGCTGCTTTCTGCGTTTGTTTGCGATGCGGAGGCTGGATAGAATTAGCACACTGCCAATCAAGTAATACGCCCAAAACCATGGGCCATTCGGTGATGTCCAGTGATTTAACTCGGTTTCAGGTGCTAAATTTGTAGTAACCTCTTCATTCATTAGGAAACCGTCGATTTGCTTGCTGATGTCAGTCGAGGTAAATTCTTCAAAAATACAATTGTGTTTGTTGCGATATCTTTTTTCTTCACACTTTTCTTGTTCAAATTCAGTAATGTCCTCTGAGTAAGAAATGAGGATGTTCATTGTAACAAACAAAATGGTAACTATGATACATTTGGTGATAAAAATTCCAGCCCCAGATGGGGCTCGAGTAAGTATGCTAAGTGCCGTTAAATTTTCACCCTGAAACTTGCTCTTGTTTGGTTTTAAAATCCAAATAATAAGCAAGATTCCGATGACTGCGATTAATATCTCTAGCGGAAAAGAGGTTAATTCTTCACCCATGATTTATCAATTATGCATTTGTTTTTGTTCGTATATAAAACAAATGCTAAAACTTGCCAGACGAGCCAAATCCTCCTGCGCCTCTGGAGGTTTTCCCAAGTTCATCATAGGCTTTTTCAATAAATTTGACTTTAGGCACTCTCGAAAATAACAATTGAGCAACTCTCTCCCCTTTGCTAACTACAAATTCTTCACCAAATCCAATCCAAGTTGCTAAAACCATCAATTCACCACGATAATCAGAGTCAATGGTGCCTATTCCGTTGGGCATTATCAAGCCTTTTTTGCCTAGTGATGAGCGACACCTAATTTGCCCCTCCCAACCAAACGGAATTGCTATTGCCAAACCAGTTTTAATCAAAGTACTTTGGTGTCGCTTAACAACTGTTTCCTCCAGAGCGTACAAGTCCCACCCTGCCGCTTGTGGCGAACCCTGTGTAGGGATGGTGGCTCCTGGTTCTAATTTGGCAAATTCAATCGTTAAATCATCAGTCATCATACCTGCCATAATTTGTCGGTTATTGACAATTACTAAGTATAATTATACTTACTAAGTTCAGTGGAAACAAAGGGATAAAAGGCAGTGTATTTTTATTATCATGGAGCGGGGATTTTTGAGTTGTAACTTTTGTGATGTTGCGGGATATATGCCCTCTTTTCCCACGCTCAGAAATTACAATCAAACCCATATTTCCATAGGAGATTTCGGGGGTAGTATTATACACCTCATTGTCCGAGGGCAAACTCCAGCACAGTAGAATAACACGGAGGTAGGGAAATGGTAATCGATCACAATATGAAAACAACGGATGAAGAAGAGATAGACTTGATGCAAGAACACTTAGAACCGATGCTTCAGGAGGCACCTGAAAGATTTGTTTTATTCCCAATTGAGCACTCAGATATTTGGGAGCAATATAAGTTACATGCCGCATCGTTCTGGACTGCTGAAGAAATTGATTTAGCCGAGGATGCAAAAGACTGGAAAAGCCTAACAGATAATGAGCGCCACTTTCTAAAGCACGTATTGGCATTCTTTGCAGCTAGTGACGGTATTGTCAATGAAAATTTGGTGACAAATTTTGCTGATGAAGTTCAGTGGGCAGAAGCCCGATGTTTCTACGGATTTCAAATAATGATGGAAAATATTCACGCAGAGACATACTCTCTACTAATCGACACTTACATCACTGATACCGATGAGAAGAATCACCTGTTCAATGCGCTCGAAACGGTTCCATCTGTGCGTAAGAAAGGCGCTTGGGCGCTGAAGTGGTTATCTAGGAAGAAGGGTTCATTTGCCCAAAGACTAGTAGCTTTTGCTGCTGTTGAAGGTATTTTCTTCTCAGGCTCATTCTGTGCGATATTCTGGCTAAAGAAGCGAGGATTGATGCCAGGATTAACATTCTCTAATGAATTAATATCTCGAGATGAAGGATTGCATTGTGACTTTGCTTGTTTGTTGCACAGCAAACTAAACAGGGGAGCTGGCGAAAATGTCATTCATCGCATCATTGCCGAGGCTGTTGAAATTGAAATTGAGTTCGTAACCAGCGCTCTGCCAGTCGAACTAATAGGTATGAATGCGGGATTGATGCAACAGTATATCCAGTTCGTCGCAGATCGCTTGTTAGTGGCACTTGATTGCGCAAAACTTTACAACGTAACTAACCCATTCCCTTGGATGGAAATGATATCGATGCAAGGTAAAACCAACTTCTTTGAGAAGAGGGTTGGAGAATATCAAAAATCAGGCGTCAAAGATGGCGGCTCTAGCCTAGGAAGTATCCAACAGAGGTTCTCTGTAGACGAAGACTTTTGAACCGTACGCGATGGAGAATAGATATTGGCTAAATTTGAGATTTGACATGGAGGTAATGTTGTGACAATGCAAGTAGTTAACAGAGATGGTGAGCGAGAAGATGTCAGGTTCGATGCAATTTTAGAAAAATTGGTCAAGTTGTCAGAGGGTCTAGACAAAAGTTGGGTTGATCCATCTCAATTAACCAAACTCACTATTGAAGGCCTCTACGATGGAGTATCCACCAGAGAATTAGACCAGCTTGCCGCAGAAACTGCAGCATCTCTTGCCTCACATCATCCAGATTACAGCAAACTAGCAGCCCGTATTTGTGTTGATGATTTACATCGCTCAACGAAATCAGTATTCTCTGAGGTAGTAACAGACCTCAGAGAATTTGTCGATCCAGAGTCAGGAGAACACGCGCCACTAATTTCAAAAGAAATCTACGAAATAATCGAGCAAAACAAAGAAATCTTGGACAATCACATCGATTACTCTAGAGACTTCAACTATGATTACTTTGGATTCAAAACTTTGGAGCGCTCATACTTACTAAAACTGAACGGAGTAGTCGCTGAACGACCCCAACACATGCTAATGAGAGTTGCTGTTGGCATCCATCACTCTGATATAGAAAAGGCACTGAAGACCTATGACCTGATGAGCCAAGGCTATTTCACTCACGCTACACCCACGCTATTCAATTCAGGAACTCCGACACCCCAGATGTCATCATGTTTTTTGTTGACCATGCAAGACGATTCATTGGTAGGAATTTATGATACGCTTAAACAGTGCGCTCTGATATCAAAGTCGGCCGGTGGCATTGGTCTGTCAATACACCACATCCGCTCAAAGGGCTCATACATCAAAGGAACCAATGGCGAAAGTAATGGAATTGTTCCTATGTTGCGGGTGTTCAATGATACGGCGCGCTATGTTGATCAAGGCGGCGGCAAGAGGAAGGGTTCAATCGCAATTTATCTAGAACCTTGGCACCCAGATATCATGGCATTCCTCGATCTGAGAAAGAATCACGGTAAAGAAGAACTTAGAGCCAGGGACTTATTCTATGCGTTGTGGACCCCTGACCTGTTTATGGAGAGAGTCGAAGGCGGAGGAGATTGGTCATTCTTCTGTCCTAACGAATGTCCAGGTCTGCAAGATGCTTGTGGTGAAGAATTCAAAAAACTATACGAATCATATGAGGAACAGGGGCTCGCTCGTGAGACCGTATCAGCTAGGTTGGTTTGGGATAAGATTGTTGAAGCACAAATTGAAACAGGAACGCCTTACATGCTATACAAAGATTCAGCCAACTTAAAATCAAACCAGCAGAATCTTGGCGTCATTCGCTCATCAAATCTCTGCACTGAGATTATTGAATATACTGCTAAAGATGAAGTTGCAGTATGTAACCTTGCATCTATCGCACTACCGACCTTTGTCAATCGCGAAAAGAGAGAATTCGATTACCAACTATTGTATGATGTCACTTACCACGTCACCGGTAACCTCAACAGAGTTATCGATGTCAACTACTATCCGGTTGAAGAAGCAAGAAACTCTAACATGAGACACCGCCCAATTGGACTTGGAGTTCAAGGATTAGCGGACGCCTTTGCTATGATGGGCATGAATTTTGATTCTGACGAGGCAAAGAAACTCAATAAAGCCATATTTGAGACGATTTACTTCGCAGCATGTACTGCATCAAAGGATGAAGCAATCGTTGACGGACCGTACTCTTCTTTCGCTGGTTCACCCGCAAGCAAGGGTATACTACAGTTTGATATGTGGGGTATGAACGAACACAGTGGAATGTGGGATTGGGACTCGCTAAAGCAAGAAATTGTTGAGCATGGGATGAGGAACTCTCTGCTATTAGCTCCAATGCCTACTGCCTCTACTTCACAAATACTTGGCAACAATGAATGTTTTGAAGCGTTTACTTCAAACCTTTACGTCAGAAGGACTCTGTCTGGTGAATTCATAGTTCCAAATAAGCATCTAATCAAGGACTTGATCGAACTAGATTTGTGGAGTCTAGAAATGAAAGACGAAATTCTACGACACAAAGGCTCAATCCAAAATATAGCGGGTATACCTCAACACATCAAGGATTTATACAAGACCACTTGGGAAATTAAGCAAAAGCACGTTATTGATATGGCAGCAGATAGAGGTGCATATATCGATCAGAGTCAATCAATGAACATCCACATGATAGATGCTAATGCAGCCAAGGTTTCCTCGATGCATTTCTATGGTTGGAAAAAGGGACTCAAAACCGGAATGTATTATCTAAGAACCAAAGCAGCCGCGGATGCGATTCAGTTTACTGTTGAAGCAAAGAAATCTGAGGACCAAACCGTTTCCGGCTTAGCAGATAGAGCAGACATAACTAGCAAAGATGCGGTTACGTGTAGTATCGATTCACCAGATGATTGCCTAAGTTGTGGCTCTTGATTATCGTCGATAAACCAGTTTTGGATTTTTGTTCGCAATTATTTCATTGCCCATTACTCGACTTGACTACTGCCAAATATACGCTCAATTGCAGGGGGCCAACCTTCCTTCAAGTCACCATCGGCAAACAGTAGTGGTATTGCTGCAACTCCGATACCGAGCAGCGTGCACATCATCGAAAACGGAATCATCATTCCACCATCGGCAAGAGAAACTGAAACAGGATTCAATGTTTCACCGGAAAATATTACGCTAAGACTACCGGATATTATGAAAGTTACAATCGTAACATATATTCCGCTACGGTATTCTTGAGTCATTAGTATCCCACTGAAAATGAAAGATGATGCTACAACAAATGCAATTGGGGCCAATAACCATCCTAAACTTCCGTCGCCAAACGCAGCAAAACCCAAAGCCCAGAACATTCTAAAAATTCCATACAGAATAATCACTGTCCCAACTGCTGAAATGGTTCCCGTATTTTTGTTAATGACTATGCCTTGAGATGTCATCCTACCATACACTACTTGAGGGGATACAGGCATTGAGCCTTGCATATTCGCCACAGGAGTAGCAAAGGTTGTGGGTTGTTGTTGACCGCCACCTGCTAATTCATCATTTTCCATTAGTCGAATGATGACTTCGTCTTTATTTCCTGAAACTTTTAAGCCCCGATCCTTACAGAGCGTCTTTAATTCAAGCAGTGTCATTTGGTCGTAAGACATGCGCTTACTATTCTGGAACTCCATTTATACTTATGGCCTACAATAGGGTGCTATCAAGCAGTATGGATTGCGTGGCCAAGTGTTGCGAGCACTGCTTCATGAGTCATTTCAGTCATCGTTGGGTGTGCATGAATAGTACCGGCTATGTCTTCAAGCAATGCACCCATTTCTAATGCTAGGGTCCACTCACCAACAAGTTCGCTAATATGGGTTCCAACACCTTGGATGCCGAGGATGCGGTGATCATCTTCTCGAGCGCAAACTCGGATGAATCCTCCAGTCTTTTCAGCTTCCTGAGTCAACGAACGTCCGTTCGCTGCTAGCGGGAACTTACCAATAATTACTGGATGTCCGGCGGCTTTTGCCTCTTCAGGCGATAGGCCGACACTTACTATTTCTGGTTCAGTAAATACAATCGCGGGCACAGCGACAGGGTCGTAGGCGCGCTTGTTGCCAGCGATAATTTCAGCTACCATTTCACCTTGGAATGACGCAACATGGGCTAGCATTTCACCGGAGTTACAAACATCGCCGATAGCATAAACTCCTCGCATGTTTGTTTCACACCGGTCATTAACTTTGACAAAGCCTCGCTCATCTAGGGCTACACCAGTAGGCTCCAGCGCCTTGCTGTTTGGTTTCCTACCAACAGTGACCAGAACTTTGTCGGCAACGATTTCTTCCGGTTTTGTCCCTTCTTTGGCAGTTTTGTTAGCGTAGAATAATTTGATACGTCCGTCTTTAGTATCCTCGGAACCTTTTGCAAATACTCCAGTGTGAACCTTGATTTTATTTTTCTTAGCAAATAATTCAAGCGGTCGGCGAAGTTCTTTGTCAAAAATTGGTAAAATTGAATCCATCGCTTCCACAATTGTTACGTCAGAGCCAAGCATTCGGTAGGTTATTCCCAATTCAAGTCCGATATATCCACCACCCACCACAACTACGTGATCAGGCAATTCTTCTAGACTCAATGCTTCCTTGGAGGAAATTACATTATTACCAAATTTCATGAACGGTAGCTCGATTGGCACTGAGCCGTTGGCTAAGATTACATTCTCACCTTCGATTATTACGGCATCTTTGCCATTGCCAACTTTTACGGTTTTGGCATCTTGGAATTCTGCCCATCCGTTAACCAATTCTACACCAGCTGTCTTCAACAGGTGCTCGACTCCCTTGTTTAGTTTGTTGACAATATCGTCTTTCCAACCTATCATTCCAGCCATGCTCAATTCTGCCGGCCCGGGTATGGTGATACCCATGTGTCCATCCTTAGCACTGTGTTTGGCTAAATCATGAAATCTATGTGCTGCATGAATTAGAGCTTTGCTTGGGATACAGCCTCTGATTAAGCATGTGCCACCGGCTTTTTCCCCCTCGACAATTATTGTCGAGAGTCCTAACTGTCCGGCTCTGATTGCCGCAACATAGCCGCCAGGGCCGGCCCCGATGACCAAAACTTGACATTTTTTTGTCTGCATAGTTAGTCCTCACATGAATATGGTTGCCGGATTTTCCAACAACGTCTTTACCTTTTGGACCAGCGTTGCTCCATCATGTCCATCAACAACTCG
>Ga0160422_10001996_pt1 | contig 12775 bp, 7 predicted proteins | sample Fk160mmetaG_FD_108192 | JGI IMG/M metagenome (GOLD analysis project Ga0160422, IMG submission 108192) | Marine microbial communities from the Central Pacific Ocean - Fk160115 60m metaG | ecosystem: Environmental > Aquatic > Marine > Oceanic > Photic zone | place: The Central Pacific Ocean...
AACCCTCAGAAAGGCAATCACGGAGGGAAAGATGAAAACCAAGGAAGACGTTAGACGTGAAGTCTCGCGTATGCTGGAGGATGATTCCATTCGAAAGCCAAGAATACTCCGCTTCTTTCGGGATTTCTTCGATTATGATTTGGCTGGATATATTTGTAAGGATGAAAAAGCTCTTGCCGGAACGGGATCCTCTTCAAGAGGAGCCGCCTACTTTCGGGCCATGTTTGATGCGACTGCAAGTACGGATCGCTTGATCGAATTGATCCTGGCTGAGGATGAGGAAGTCTTGAAGGAATTGTTGACTACTCAAAAGGTGGTTCACACCCGAAATGATCGCGTGCTGTTCGGGCGAAGATATAGCAAGGAAGAGAGAGTCATCGCTCAGCAGGAGAAGAAGAGGGCTGAGGAATTGGCCACTGCTGAAATTGCTGAAGAGCGGAAGATTCTGACCAAGGAAGTCAATCAGCTTGAAGCGGAGGCCAAGACCAACCAGAGCGACAAATCGCTCCAAAAAACGTTGGCCAAAAAGCAAAAGGAGCTAAAGGCCTTAATCAAAAGAATGGCGGATATGAAAAGAAAGGCCGGAAGCGTTATAAACACGAACGTCAAGGAAGCGGATTTTTCGGGTAAGCAAATCTTTGCTCGAGTGAGTCGGCGCTCCTTTGGCCAAGGTTCCATGAAACCGGAAAGGACCCTCTCGACAGTGCCGGAGAATCAGCGATTGGGGATTCTGACCCATCCGAGTTGGTTGGTTTCTCATTCCGACGCTATGGATAACCATGCGATTCATCGTGGCATCTGGGTTAGGGAAAGGCTACTCGGTGGAGGGATTCCCGATGTGCCGATCACCGTGGATGCTCAACTTCCGGATGAACCGAACGTATCCCTTCGCGAGCGCATGCGGGTAACCCGTGAAAAGTATTGCTGGAGTTGCCACGAGAAAATGGATCCCCTTGGACTTCCTTTTGAAATGTACAATCATGCGGGGATTTATCGTACCACCGAGTTCGATGAACCGGTTGATTCTTCGGGGGAAATCGTGGATTCGGGAGACCCCTCTCTGGATGGTCCCGTTGCCGATGCCATGGAGATGATCGAAAAACTCGCTGACAGCGAAAGAGTCGAACAGGTCTTCGTGCGGCACGCCTTTCGCTTTTGGATGGGGCGTAACGAGACCCTGCATGACCGTCCGGTTCTACAAGCGGCCCACAAGGCTTATCGGGAAAGCGGTGGCAGTATGAAAGCCCTGATTCTTTCGCTTTTGACTTCGGATGCCTTTCTGTACAGAAGGGCCGATGGTTGAGTTTTCGGAGAACCTTTACCTTTGATTCCCCCCATTTGGCAAATGTTCCAAGTTTGGAAAAAATGATTTGAGATTGATCGGGTGCTTTCTTTAGATTGAAGGGTATTCAGATCATGATTTTCTCGAGAAGGCATTTCATTCGTACGGCTGGGGCTACCGTTCTCATGCCATTTTTCCCTTCCCTTGGGTACGGACGAACCGAGGACCTTTTGCCCAATAAGAAATTGGTCATGATGTATCTCCCGAACGGAATCCTCCGACGGAACTTTTTCCCCGGCGAAGAGGATGCGACCTTGCCGGGTTTCGTAGGTGGATTCAATGCGGACAAGACGAAGGATCAAAGAAGACACCTGAACGACCCGGGCATCTATCCCTTGGAGTTCACTTCAACGATGCGTCCCTTGAAAAAGCACCGGAACGACATCACCATGATCACCGGTCTCGATCGAACCTTCAAACACGGGCAGGACGTCCATGCCCAAGGAGCGTCCTGCTACCTGACCAGCGTATCACCCGATCAGGCAATCGAAAAAGGCATGCGCTACCCGAACGGGCGAAGCCTCGATCAGGTGATTGGAGATCAGGTGGGGCGCACTTCGGTATTCAATACGCTTGAAATTTCCTGCAATGGATTCACCGCGGGTAAGGAGGATATCTATTTCGACAATATCTCATGGTATGGTCCCGGAAAAATCGCTCCATCCATCAAGAATCCGCGCAAGTTGTATGACCGGTTGTTTATGGCGGATTCCTATCGCGAACACGTCCGGAACGTGACGGATTTGATTTTGGCGGACACCAACAGCCTCGCCCGAAAACTGGGTGCCGGAGATCGTGATTCCCTGGATGGGTTCGTGACCATGCTTCGCGACATTGAGAAGCGAATCGAAAAACTGGAAACACTTGTCCAGGCGGTCGATCTCAAGCAACCCAGCAATGAAGTTCTTCCCCGTGGCGAATATATCCGCTTGCAGGCGGACCTGATGCTCGCCGCCTTGCAAATGGGCATTACGAACGTCAGCACGTTTATGATTGGTCCCGAGCGTTGGGATGCCTCGCTGATGTACGAGGGAGTATTCGACGACCCGGTCCAGCACCATAACATGACCCACAACCAAAAGAAGGAAGAGGTCGCGAAGGAACTTCAGAAAATTGACCTTTTTCACATGGAGCAATTTTCCTACGTTCTTTCCCGGATGAAGGAATTGAAGGAGGCGGACGGAACCAGTCTGTTTGACAATTCCCTGATTACCTTTGGGGCCGGATTGGGTGACGGGGCAACCCATCAGTTTTTCGATTTGCCCATGATTCTGGCCGGAAGGGGGCAGGGGCAAGTCAAGCAAGGCCGCTTCATCAAGTGCAAGAGCGGAACACTGAATTCCAACCTTTGGCTGACCCTGGCAAACCTGATGGGACTGGAAATCGATGATTTCGCGGATAGCAGTGGTCTCCTTTCCGATCTCTGGACGTAGTCCATGTCCGCTCCCTTCCGTCTCATCCTAGTTTCGTACCTGGGTTGCTTCTCCCAGTCTTTGATTGCATTGGATTCCTTCAACCAAACAATCGCCCCCCTGTTCGAGCAAAATTGCGTAAAGTGTCACGGTGGTGAAAAGACCAAGGGAAAGGTCAATCTCAAGGAAATCCGCAGCCAAGCGGATATTCTCGCCAAGCCCGAATTGATCAAGGAATTGATCGAGGTGATCGATTTTGGGGACATGCCGCCGGAGAATGAGCAACCGCTCTCGGAGGAGCAAAGGACTGCTACGGTTCTATTTCTAAAGGATTTCATGCGCCAAGCGGTAGCGGATGCGAAGAGGGAAAAGCCGAGGCTCAGCCGCCTAAACCGTTTTCAGTACAACAATTCTCTTCGTGATTTGTTCCGTATCGAAAGCGACCTCTTTGAACTTTCGGAGAAGATGATGACTCGCAGAACCAAGTACTTGCAGACTTCGGCTGAAACGATACCCCAGGTCGTCCGGGCCTCCGCCTATCATCGTGACAAGGGATTCCGCGAGGTCCGACCTTTTCCAAAGGATTTGCGAGCGGCCCACGGCTTTGACAACCAGTCCGACCAGTTGACCTTGTCTCCTCTTCTGATGGACACCTTTCTTAAGTTGAGCGTTTCCATCGTGGAAAGCCCGGACTTCAATGAGAGAACCGTGGGCATCTGGAAAGAGTTCTTCGCCCCCCCCGCGAACTCGGAGAATCTGGAAGGGGAAATCCGAGATCGATTGAAACCCTTCCTTCGTCTGGCTTTCCGTTCCGCGGTTGAAAAGGAGGTCGCAGACAGGTACGTCCGTTATGCTCAAGCCCAAGTGAAATCCGAGGAATCCTTCACGGCGGGGATGAAAAAAGTGGTTTCCGCAATCCTTTCCTCTCCACTGTTTGTCTTTCGGCACGAGACCGTTGCGGACAACGATCCTTATGCGTTGGCTTCCAAATTGTCCTTTTCCCTTTGGGGGAGTTGTCCCGACGAGGGGCTTCTGAACGCTGCGGAAAAAGGCAGTCTGACGAATCCGAATGAATTGGCCAAGGTCGTTGACGGAATGCTGGAGGATCCTAAAATCGAACGGTTTCTCGATAGTTTTCCGTCGCAATGGATGCAATTGGAAAATGCCCTTGCGGCCACGCCGGATCCCAAGGTCAACCGGTATTTTTCCATCGACAAGGAATATCCGGCCAGTCTGGCCATGGTGGTCGAACCGCTTTTGCTTTTCGATGCCATTTTCGTTGAAAACCGGCCGATTGCCGAGCTGATCAAGCCTTCGTTCGCTTACCGAAACGAATTTCTTGAGACTTGGTACCATGGCGAGCTCAAGCCCAGCGAGAAAGACCTGAAGAATGCGATCGAAGCGAACGATAAAAAGAAGAGGAAAATCTTCGATATCGAACGGGAGATCGAAAAAGGAGAACGCGAACTCGCTACTTTGATCGATCCTTTCCGAAAGAGGATTTTGGCCGAACGGGCGGTGGAAGAGGATCTTTCGGAACCGGTTGACCTCAGGCCCATCGCAGCATGGGAGTTCAATGGAAATTTGAAAAGCTCGGTCGGAGCCATTCCTCTCAAAAAGCATGGAAAGGCGGAGTTCAAGGACGGGATGGTGGAAATAGGTCAGGATTCCTATCTCCGGAGCGCCAACCTCCCTTTCGAATTGCGGACCAAGAGCCTCGAAGTTTGGTTTCTTCTTGAAAATCTTGATCAGAGAGGAGGTGGGGTCATGGGCATTCAGGGTCCGGGTGATTTCTTTGATACGATCGTTTTGGGAGAACGAATGCCCAGGCATTGGATTTCCGGCAGCAACGGCTTCAGTCGAACTCAGGATTTCGCCGGTTCCGCGCCTGAGAATTTGGTCAACCAAATGATTCATCTGATCATGACCTACGAAGCGGATGGAAGGATTGCCCTTTATCGCAACGGTGAGCCTTACGGCAAACCTTACCAAAAAAACCTGGCCACTTTCCCCCAAGGCAAATCTTCGGTGCTCTTTGGCTTGCGTCACACACCCAAGGGTGGGAACAAGCACCTTGCCGTGATCATCGACAAAGCTCGTCTCTATGACCGAGCCTTGAATCCAGAGGAGGTCGAGCAGGCGGCAAGAGGCAATCAAACCTTCGTTTCCAACCGTGAACTGCTTGCTCGGTTGTCGCCCGAACAAAGAGCGAGCAAGGGTACGCTCGAAAAAAATCTGAAGGAGGCGAGGAATGCATTGAGGAAAGCTCCGAAGCCTATCCAACCAAATAAATTAGGAGCGGAGTCGCAAAGGTTGTTCGATGCCGAATTGAGAAAAAAATTACGTTCGGAGACGTTCGAAAGAGTTTCCCTGAGTGATCCGAGGTATGGCGGCGTAATTACCAACGCGGCTATGCTCAGCATGACTTCCGGTCCCAAACGGTCACATCCCATTGCCCGCGGCGCATGGATCATCGAAGTGATTCTCAATGACCCGCCACCTCCTCCACCCAATGACGTCCCTCCTCTGCAAGATGATGGAAATTCCAAAAACATGACCATCCGGGAACAATTCGCAAAGCATCGCGAGCATCCCGATTGCGCTGGTTGTCACTCGAAATTGGATCCCCTGGGTTTTGCCATGGAGAACTTTGACTTGACGGGCCGCTGGCGCGAAACATACCGCAATGGTCGGGAAGTTGATGCCAGTGGTAGCTTGATGAGAAAGCATACTTACCAGGGAGCGTCCGACTTCAAGGATTCGCTGCTGAAGGAGACCGATCGGTATGCGAAGGCTTTCGTTGGCCATCTTCTTCGTTTTCTTGTCTCGAGGGAACTGGAACCCGGAGACAGTCTGGAGATCGAAAAGATCACTGAAAAGGCCAAGCTTTATGATTATCGCCTGAAGTCGCTTATACGAGAAGTTGTTCTCAGTGGATGCCTTACCTCTCCGGGTCACTAACTGAGCATGCCTGCTATCTTGCGGAAATGGCGAATTTTGAAAACGGATCCTTCGATTGGTTCAAGGTCGCGTAATCGGGACATTGCGGATAACTGACCAAAAAATTGTTTCGGTCGATTAGGTTGAGGAAATAGTGGGTCGTTCCCTCGGGCAATTGAACCTTGATCATATTTTCTCCCTCCAACTCTCCGAGCGCTCTGAACCATTCTTCGTATCGCTGGTTTCCGTTCAAGGTGTAGATCAAATCGGCCCGGACAACTTCGGAACCCCTGGACTGATAGGCGAACCTGACCACCTTTCCTTTCCTCTCGTGGGAAATGATTCGAGGGGTCTGATTTTTTTCCATACCGATTCTTGCAGCTCGAGGATTGTAATAGGGGTAACTCGCGTTCATTTCGTTCAGGGCCGAAGTGAGTTCGCGGTTGAGTTCATTCGCCAGTTCAGGCTTGGATGCGACAAGATTGTTGGCCTCTTCAAGATCCACTCTCACCTGTTTCCCATTCACGTTGCGGTAAAGCTGATAAAGCTCAAGCTCGGGTGTATTCGAGTTATACTTGTGATCATAGTTGCGGATGAGTTTGAAACCTTCCACGCGTATCGAACTTTCAAGGGCAACGCTATGAGGGAAATGCCAAATCATTGAATTCCTTGGTTTTCCTTGCTTGTCCCTAACCAGGCGGGAGTTGCTTGGGTCATCCCTGAGAAGATCGCTCAGATCGCATCCGTCGAGGTTCTTATCCTTTGGTTTGGGAGTCTTCGTAAGGGTAAGAATGGTTGGATAGAAATCCAGGCCGTTGACCATGACGTCGGACTCGACTCCTGCTCGTATTCCCGGGCCGGTTATAATCAGAGGAACTCGGATTCCGCCCTCCATGGCTGAAATCTTTCCCTTATCCAGCGGATAGTTGTCCGTGATGACTTCCCCCGGATGACCTTCCATGCCTCCGTTGTCCGAAGTGAATAGAACATAAGTGTTCTCGGATAGTTTGTGGCCCGGCCAGCGGGGGTCATCGGTTTTGTTCAGGTAGGTGAACACCTTACCCATATGGTAATCAAGTTCTTCGACCATTGCGCAATAGAATGGGTTGCGTTGACCTTCGATCGTCCAACCCCGATCCTCCTTCGGTTTTTCGACTCCCAGTTTCTTGCAATATTTTTCCAGAAGTCGTTCCGAACGGGTATGTATGGGCGTGTGCACCAACCAGGTCGCATAGTACAGGAAGAAGGGTCGGTGATGATTCTCCCTCAGAAAAGTGAGAGCATCTTCGCTCGTTTGATGAAACGGAAAGCCATTTTCGTCCAATCGAAAGGGATCCTGGGTTGCATTTGAGGCAAATCCTCTTACCCGACTGTTCATGCGGGCTCGAGCGCCACGACTGCTTTGGGTCCAGTCAAAGCCTTGGTCCTCGGGTTGGGGGAAAGCCATGTGATCGATCGCCATATGCCATTTGCCGGAGTGCCCGGTTACGTAACCGTTCCCTTGCAGGGCACGGGGCAGAGTCCTTTCGTTTTCGGGCATCCTTCCGCTGTACCAGGGGGCCATCATCGTCCATCCATGCTTATGGTTGGGGGTGGGAGGAGCTCCTCCCACAACATGGGTTTTTTGGGCTCGAGCGGGGTGGTTGCCGCTCATGATGGCGCATCGCGATGGAGCGCAGGTGGGAGCCGGAGCATAGGCTTGCCAGAATTGAATACCCTTTTTTGCAAGGGCATCGATGTTGGGGGTCTCCATTGGGGAAGGCTCGTCGACGTCATAGCATTTGACGTCCTGCCAGCCAAGGTCATCGGTTAGGATCAATACGACGTTCGGTTTTTCGGGACGCTCTTGAGCGGTTGTTTCAAAAATGGAAACGAACGCCAGAAGTAGGCAGGAGAGGTATTTCACGGGAGTTGTTTAGGAAAGCAAGAGATAGCAGATCACGGAAACCACCAATGCTCCGAGGATGTTGAGGACAAAGCCCTCGCGGGCCATTCTTCTGACGGTGATTTCTCCCGTTCCAAAGACAACCGCGTTGGGAATGGTTGCAACTGGAAGCATAAAGGCGCAACTGGCGCTCATGGCGGCGGGAATCATCAAAAGAATGGGATCAAGGTTCGAAGCGGTGGCGGCGGCTCCCAGAATGGGCATGAGAACGTTGGTGGTTGCGGTGTTGCTGGTCATCTCGGTGAGGAAGGTGACCAGCAGTGCGATCCCCAGCAGGAGGGCAAGCAGGGGCAGGCTTTCAATACCTGAAAAGACGCTGGCAATCGTTGCGCTCAAACCCGATTGCTTGAAGCCTTCGCCCAGGCAAAGGCCCGCTCCTACCAGCACCAGCATTCCCCATGGAATTCGGTTAGCGGTTTTCCAGTCCAAGAGGCGTTCTCCTTTTTTCTCTCCGTTGGGCAGGCAAAAAAGAAAGATCACTGCGATGAAGGCGACGCTGGCGTCGTTGGCCTGAGGCAGATCGAGCCAGGTCTTCCACCCTCCGAAAGGTTCGGAGCGGGTGATCCAAGCAAGAGCGGTGAAACCGAAGACAAGCAAGGTGCGGATTTCCGGACTTCTCCATTTTCCCGGATCGGGGAGGGCAATCGGTTCCTTCCCGGTGATGCCCCGGCTTAACCAAAGCCAGATGACCAGCACCATGGTCACGCTCACCGGTACGCCAAATTTCATCCATTCCGTGAAGGATAGTTCGGGATGCCCGAGATCCTTGTAGGCCCCAATCATTACGAGGTTGGGCGGGGTGCCGATCGGGGTGCCGATTCCACCCACGTTGGCCGCAAAGGCGATCCCCAATAGGAGCGGTATTTTGAGCCCTTCGTTCCTGCTGTTTTGAATGACCGCAAGGGCCATGGGGAGCATCATCAGAGTAGTTGCGGTGTTTGATATCCACATACTGAGAAAGGCGGTGGCTGCCATGAATCCAAGGATCAGGAATTTTTCCCCGGACGGACAGGCGTTGACCATCATCAGGGCAATCCTCCGATGAGCTCCGCTTTTTTCCATGGCTTTGGAGAGGAGAAACCCTCCGAGGAGAAGTAGCACCAGAGGGTGACCGTATTTTTCACCCACGACCTTGGGTTCGAGAATACCAAAGAGCGGAAGGAGGGAAAGGGGGATCAGGGAGGCAACCGGGATGGGCACCGCCTCGAAGATCCACCAAAGGGCAGTCCACAGGGCAATGCCAAGGGTGATTGAGGCGGGCGCTTCGAGTCCGCAGAAGGTATGGACGAACCAACCGATTGAAAGCGAAAGCAGGGGGGCGGCCCACAGAAACAAGGAGTAAGATCCTTCGTGCGGGTTGTGATTATCGGTTTTTTCCTGAGTGGGCATGCTTGGAGCAACTCAATCAAATAGGAAGGAGGATTCCGAATTTATTTTACTTCACTTCTTAAAATGACGATGAATCGGTTATGCGTATCTTTGCCTTTTTTTCGCCCATCTTCTCCATTTGCCTTTCGCTGATCGGGCAGGCACGTCCCAACGTCATCGTGGTTTTGGTCGACGATATGGGTTATTCCGACCTCGGTTCCTTTGGGGGTGAGGTTCGTACTCCTCATTTGGACCGATTGGCCAAGGACGGGCTACGATTCACTCAAAACTACAACTCCGCGCGTTGTTGTCCCTCCCGAGCCTCGCTTCTAACCGGTTTGTATTCGCATCAGGCGGGAATTGCCAATTTTACCGGTGGAGACAGGACAGCCCGTATGGGTCCCGCCTATCTTGGCAAACTGAACAAGCAATGCATGACCTTGGCGGAAGTTCTGAAGCCCATCGGTTATCAAACCTATGGAGTGGGAAAGTGGCACGTAGGGCATGAGGAACTTCCCACGGATCGTGGTTTTGACGAATACTACGGATATGTCCGCGGTCATAGCGCAAGTCAGTGGAAGGTCAGTAACTATCAGAGGTTGCCCGAGGGAAGGCCCGAAGAACTCCACTATGAGGAGGATCGGTTTTACGCCACCGACGCCTTCAACGATTATGCGATCGAGTTTCTCAGACAGGCTCAGAAGAAGGATGCGCCCTTTTTTCTCTACCTCGCCCATTCATCGCCCCATTTTCCCTTGGAAGCTCCCGCCGAAACCCGTGATTCCTATTTGGAAACTTACCGACGAGGGTGGGATGAACTGCGGAAGGAACGTTTTGCCAGGCAAAGGGAGTCTGGCTTGCTTAACGATTCCTGGAAATTCACCGAACTTTCGGAAGTTCCCGTCGACCGGGATGACATAGCCAACCACTTCGCCGGAAAGCCCAATCCGAAGTGGGCGGATCTTCCTCAAAACCGCCAAGAGGACCTGGTCTATCGGATGGCCACGTTTGCCGCTATGATTGATCACGTGGATCAGGGAATCGGCAGAATTCTCTCACTCCTTGAAAAGGGTGGAGATCTTGAGAATACCCTTCTTCTTTTCACCAGTGACAATGGAGCCTGCTACGAGTGGGGCCCATTTGGTTTCGATCAAAGCAGTCGCAAAGGCTTCACTCAATTGCACGAAGGAGATGAATTGCAGAGCGTGGGTGGGCCGGGAACCTATCATTCCGTGGGCAGCGCTTGGTCCTGTCTGAGCAACACACCCTTGAGGATGTACAAGCATTTCAATCATGAGGGTGGGAATTGCAGTCCCCTTCTCGCCTATTGGCCCAAGGGGATTTCCAAAGGCGACCGTTGGGTACGTTCGCCGGTTCATCTGATCGATTTCATGCCTACGATTCTAGAAGTTGCTCAGGGCGAATATCCGGAATCTCATGGAGGAGAAGAGATTCATCCGTTGGAAGGACGGAGTCTGGTCCCTTTTTTCAAGGGTGCGGGTGAGGCGAGCGAGCGGGTTCTTTGTTTCGATCACTTCGAATCAAGCGCCATTCGCAGCGGAGACTGGAAACTGGTTCGCGGAAACAACCGCTACAAAAACCGGTCTTGGGAGCTTTACGACCTTTCCAGGGATCGGTGCGAAACGGTGAATCTCATAAGTGAAAGACCGGATTTAGCGAATCGATTGGAAGCGGAATGGTTGGCATGGGCCAAGCGAATGAAGATCAGTCCCTATTATGAATTCGTGGAAAAGAATCCCTCTCGAACGCTTACCAAGATACAAAAGAATAAAAAAGGTTATTATCTCTTTCGGCATGGGGATCAGGTAACGCGGGATCTAGCTCCTGACTTTAGCGGAAACCCATTTGAGTTAATCGTAACCTTCGAGAGGGGGAAGGCAAAGGATGGCGTTTTGGTTTCCCATGGTGGATCCACCAGTGGTTATTCCCTTTACTTGGAGGATGGACGTCTTGTGTTTGCCTGTCGGAACAAGGGTAGCCTCAAAGTCTTGAAATCCAACGATCCCCTTCCCAAGGAGAGGATCGTGGTATCCGCAAGATTGGAGAAAGACGGAAAGGTCGAAGTTCTGTTGGGTGAAAAAGTGTTGTCACGAGGACTTTTTTCATTGATCGGAACCTTCCCCCAGGATCCCCTTGAGGTTGGCAACGACTCGCTCTCCTCGGTTTCCGATTACAAGGGAAACACTCGATTCAAGGGAAAGATCAATCAGGTCAAACTGAAGATTCGCTAGGTTTATTCTCTTTACTTCACGGGTTGTCCGGACCAAGAGTGTACGCTATGAAAGCACTCCTCCTCTCTCTTGCCGTAAGTCACTCTTTTCTTACGCTCTGGGCCAAGGACTCTTCCACGGACCGAACCAAAGTGGAGTTCTTCGAGAAACTCTACGATACTAAGATTGAGGGGCTTAAATTACTGGAAGAGTACTCCGATCCCGATCAATTTTATTCTGCCATTGCAAAACAGGTGGGGATTCCGGAAGTGGTGCATAAGGCGGTTGAGGAAAAATATGGCTGGAAAAATGATGATGAAAATTTTCTCATCTTGATGATCAAGGGCGGGGGAGACAATGATGCTTGGGGAGTGATGGTTACTAAAGTTCCATCCGCTCTTAACGCCTTAAACGGCAACGTTGAGGACGCTAAATCCGAAGAAGAGAAAAAGAAGTTTGTTTCTGAAAGGATCGATCTTCTTAAGAAAATGGAAATAAAAATGGTGGTGGTGGGATATGATGGAAAAATTTCATTTCCCAAGAAAAAGAAATAAACAAATGCTTAGGTTTGCAAATTTCGCATTGATCTTTCTTACCTGCGCATGCGGATGCTCTGTTTTTGAATCCGTGGAAACCAAAGAGTACGCAATGACCTGGAAAGTAGACCGCGATCAAAACAATAAGGGGCACAATCTGGTGGAATTCGAATTTGTTGATTTTCCGGGTCATGTAATCGGTCATTTTTCAAACGATCTAATTGAGCGCTTAGAAGAAAAAGGAGAGCGGCAAGTCGTTGTAGAAATCGAGATTACGCGTGATGCATTTGGAGAGGTAATTGGGCATAGCGAATCTGGTATTGCGGGCTACGATGGAAATGCGTCTACTTTTTCATATTTTGGAGAAAAGGGAGATCCTGCGGTTTCTCCTTTTGAGTAAATTTTTCTCCGAAATCTACCAGAGGTAAATCAATGCCATGAGGAATAAATACCACAAAAATTTCAATTCGACCCTTCCCGCTCTTTTAGCTTTTTGTTTTTTGTCTGGCTGTGACTATCACCAGGATTCCGTCTACCTTGGCAGAAAGGAAGCAGAATTACTCGATCATGTTAACAATGGAAATATTAGGGTTGTTAAAGATTTTCTTGATAAGGGTGGCAATGTAAACCTGCAGGACGAGCCCGGGATGACGCCTTTGCATCACGCGGTAAATAGTGATTGGAAAGAAAGCCATTTGGGAATGATAAAACTTCTTATTGAACGGGGAGCCAATGTTAATGCAATCGACGATACTCACCATACTCCCTTACACATGGCCAGTAATGCCACAGTTGCTGGTTTGCTTATCGATTCAGGTGCGGACGTAAATTCCAAGACACGGCGCACGGGAGAGACTCCCTTGTATGCAGCGGCCCGGAATGCCGCACAAGGTGCCTCAAAGAGCTACGACGTCTACCTGAGCTTGACGAAGCTCCTGATCGCCAAAGGCGCGGACCCAAACGTGAAGCTCAAATCGGGAAGCATGATCGAAGACAACGAG
>Ga0160422_10001997_pt1 | contig 12775 bp, 10 predicted proteins | sample Fk160mmetaG_FD_108192 | JGI IMG/M metagenome (GOLD analysis project Ga0160422, IMG submission 108192) | Marine microbial communities from the Central Pacific Ocean - Fk160115 60m metaG | ecosystem: Environmental > Aquatic > Marine > Oceanic > Photic zone | place: The Central Pacific Ocean...
AGATTTCAAGACATTTGAAGCTATTAAAAAAACATTCGAATTAGGAACCTTTATTAACTTTTGATTTTTTGTGCATAATTTCTTTGCATATTTTTGCTCTTCAAAAATTTCCAAAGTCATCCTTTCTAAGTCTTCATTTGGAAGAAAATTCCATTGCGGATATTCTCTTAACATCTTTGGTATTAATTCAATATTTTTATCTATAAGCATATAAACTATCTCAGGTAAATTTGCATCTTTTAATGGCTCTGAGGCAAATTCCTTGTGATGATTAAAATCTATACCTTCTGTAATAGGTATTACCTCAAAAAATTGCTCATTAGATTGCTCTTCTTTTCTGGTGGCTTGAAGTTTGTTAGTTTTATTTGAATTTCCAACGATATCATTTTTTTTATCAGTTTTTATGAATTTTTTTTTGTTATTTTTTAATTCATTGAACTTCTCCGCTCCAAGGATATTTTTCAAATGTCTCGCAATAGTTATTAAAGAAAAATTATATTTTGCTGATATATCATTAAGATCAACTCCAACTTTAAATAAATTTAAAATTTCCTTTTTTTGTATAGCTGATACTTTTTTAGGCAAAATAATTTTTAAATTTATTTATTAATATTATAATAAAATTACGTATAATAATTCTTAATTTTATTAATAATACAAAACTAAATTATACGTTAAAAACTTTTTTAAATCTTCATATAAATAAGTTTTAATAATAAAATAATTCTTGATATCTTAATTTATTAATTCGGTACACTAATATGGCATTTATCAAGATCATCAATGCGAAAGCAAACTCTAAATCAATATAGTTATAGCAATAATAGACTTTTTAAGTACATATATTTAAGATTTCAGGTACTAAATAAACTATGAAATACAATTATGAATTTTAATGAAATAAGAAGTTTATCTTTGAAGAGCAATATAGAAAATCAAAATTGAACCATATATAATTTATTGGATCAATTAATAAGAAATACTTTAAGAGTAAAACCATAAGGGAAAATATAGTTTAAAAATTCAAGTATATATTTAACTACAGCTGAAAGAAATAGATCAGCAAAAACTATTTTATATCCTTTAATATTAGTTGATATTCAATATAGCAATAACTTAGGTAAAGATGATATCGTAAGATTCAAGGATAATTACAATTGTAATTAATCAAGATATAATTATGACAAAAAGAAAAAGAGCTTTAATTACAGGCATTACTGGACAAGACGGAAGTTATCTGGCCGAATTTCTGATTAAAAAAAATTATGAGGTGCACGGTATTAAAAGAAGAACAAGCAGTTTTAATACAGATAGAATAGATCATCTTTATCAAGACCCCCATAGAAATAATTTAGATTTAATTCTTCATTATGGTGATCTAACCGACAGTGTAAATATTAATAGAATTATTGAAAAAGTGTTACCTGATGAAATATATAATTTAGGTGCTCAAAGTCATGTTTCAGTTAGTTTTGAGACTCCGGAATATACTTCAAACTGCAACGCTCTAGGCCCATTAAGAATATTAGATGCAGTGAGGCTTTTAGGCTTAGCTAGAAAAACAAAAATTTATCAAGCTAGTACTTCTGAACTTTTTGGTTTAGCAAAAGAAGTACCTCAAAATGAAAATACTTCTTTTTACCCAAGAAGCCCTTATGCTGTGGCAAAATTATACGCGTATTGGATCACAATTAATTATAGAGAAGCTTATGGAATTTTTGCTTGCAATGGAATTTTATTTAATCATGAATCCAAAAGAAGAGGAGAAACATTTGTAACTAGAAAAATCACTAGAGCTCTTACCAGAATAAATCTTGGTATGGAAGATTGCTTATATCTTGGCAATCTTGATGCAAAAAGAGATTGGGGGCATGCGAAAGATTATGTAGAGATGCAATGGTTAATGCTTCAACAAGATATTCCAAAAGACTATGTTATTTCAACAGGAAGAACGGAAACCGTCAGAAAATTTGTAGAAATATGTGCCTTAGAATTAGGATGGAATTCTAAAGATAGCGAACAAGGAATCCTTTGGAAAGGGAAGGGAATTAATGAAGTAGGAATACGAGCTGATAATGGCAAAACTGTTATTAGAATAGACGAAAGATACTTCAGACCGACTGAAGTTGATCTTCTCTTAGGAGATTCTAAAAGAGCCTTTAAAGAACTTAATTGGGAGCCAAAAACTTCATTGGAGGAAATTATTAAGGAAATGATATCTAATGATGATCAGGAAGCTAAAAAAACTTTGATTTTAAAAAATCAAGGTTTTAATTTATCAGATCCTATTGAAACTATACCAAGCATTTATAATCCAAAAAAAAATCAGAAAAATGAGACTTTTTAATAATAATCATTCAATTTTTGTTGCTGGTTCTAGAGGAATGGTTGGGAGTGCAATTTGTAGATTATTAATCAAAAATGGATACAACGGTGGTGAAAAAAAACTCTTAACAACCTCTCGAGATAAGTTAGATTTTAGAAATAATGAAAAAGTTGAAGATTGGTTTAGAAATAAAAAACCAGACATTGTAATTATTGCTGCGGCAAAAGTTGGTGGCATAATGGCAAATAGTACAAAACCAGTTGAATTTTTATTAGATAATTTAAAGATTCAAAATAACTTAATTGAAACATCATATAAATTTGGAGTTAAAAGACTACTTTTTCTTGGTAGTAGTTGCATTTATCCAAAGTTATCTAAACAACCAATAAAAGAAACATATCTATTAAATGATTACTTGGAAAGCACAAATGAATATTATGCTATTGCAAAGATTGCAGGATTGAAATTATGTGAAGCATATAGAAAGCAATATAATTTTGATGCAATTACTCTTATGCCTACAAATTTATATGGTCCAAATGACAATTATGATTCTAAAGAAAGTCATGTAATGGCAGCATTAATAAAAAAAATTTTTGAAGCTAAGAAATATAAAAAAGAAAAAATAATTTGCTGGGGTACTGGTAAACCCTTAAGGGAATTTCTTTATGTAGATGATTTAGCTGAAGCATGCTTGTATACTTTGCAAAATTGGTTTCCTTCAAAGGATAATGCCCCTTTAGATAATTCAGGAAATCCTATTAGTTGGTTAAACGTAGGTAGTGAACACGAAATTTCAATTTATAAATTAGCTCAAAAAATATCTAATATTATTGGATATGAAGGAGAAATAATTTGGGATTGCAATATACCAGATGGAACCCCAAGAAAAAAACTTGATACCTCTTATATTAATAATTTAGGATGGACGGCTAAGACAAATTTAGAAGTGGGAATAAAAAAAACTATCCTTACTTTTAAGAAAGAAAACTTATTAATTTAAATAAAAAAATAAACAAACAAAAAGATTAAGTAGATCCTTGCACTAAACTATACTAAAATATAAGTAAATTTAGGTTCTTGGAAAATTTAGAAAATCAAAAACGCAAATTATTTTTCCCCTTTCCTAAAGTTTAGAATGCTTCCTTAGCTCAGCTGGATAGAGCAACTGCCTTCTAAGCAGTGGGCCGCAGGTTCGAATCCTGCAGGAAGCGTAAAAAATTTAAATTAATGAATAGTTTTTACTTTAAATAATTGATATATTCAAAAATAGTAAAAAAAATCTCCTCAAATTTATTTGATTTTGGACATAAATTATTTTTACTTGGCATATTTTTTCTTGTATCAGCTCCTTTTTTATCTTTACTTGCCTTTATCCCATCATTAATAATTGGTACAAAGTTAAATAAAGAAAATGTACTTAAGGATACGTGGAACATTCCATTTTTTTTAGCTTCAATACTAATGATTTTAAGCTGTTTTGTGCATTCTCAAAAAAGTCATTATTTAGGATATGATTATGACTTCAAATTATCAATTATTGGCCTTTTTAATTGGCTTCCTCTATTTTGGATTTACTGGGGATTTCAACCTTATTTAAACAGTAAAAAGCTAAGAAAAAAATGTCTATTTTTTTTAATTTGTAGCTCAGTTCCTTTTATTTTAAGTGGCTTAGGACAATATTTTCTTGGGTGGTATGGACCATATAGCTTTTTAGATGGTTTCATAATCTGGTATCAAAGACCAATTGATACCGAAGTGCAGGGACTTACCTCATTTTTTAATAATCAAAATTATGCGGGTTCGTGGTTGAGCATTATTTTTTATATTTCTTTAGCATTTGCAATGAAAAATGAACAAATAAAATTAAAAAAATTAATTTCAATTTTAATAAGTTTTTCAGTAGGTTTTTCGGTCCTATTAACATATTCAAGAAATGCAATCTTATCAATAATCTTCTTCTTTTTATTTTTTATTAAATCAAAAACTTACCTAAAAATTTTATTTATTTTTTTATGTATAATTATTTTTCTATTAATATATAGTGGATCACTCAATAATATAAATAATATTATTCCTTTAGGCTTTTACTATAAATTAAATGATTTATCATTACAAAATATTCTATCAACTCCGAGAGTAACTATTTGGAGTGCTGTTATAAATATGATTTCTGAAAAACCATTATTCGGATGGGGAGCCGGTTCATTTCATACGTTATTTAAATCTTTTGATTTAACAAATATTAATGCACAACATTCACATAATCTTTTTTTAGATATTTCATTTAGTTATGGATTACCCTCAGCAATATTGATATCTATTAATTTAATTTATTTAACTTTAAAAAATTTAATTAGAGAATTTAATTCTGCAACGAATCCTAATTTATATAATAAAAATATTTTTGATATTGCTTGGAAAACCTCAACAGGTATTTTCTTATTTTCACACTTATTTGATATTACTTATTTTGATGCAAGAATTAGTATATTTGCCTGGATATTATTTTCTGGTATGAGAAACATATTAAAAGAAAATTCAATGGCTAAGGCTATTCACTAATCCCATATCCAATTTTCCAGAACTTCAAGTCAGTATTTTTAATTTTTTCTATATTTACTACCGATCGTGTATCAAATACCCAAGCAGGCTTTCTCATTAATTTTGAAAAGTGCTCGTAATTTAAATTTTTATATTCATCCCAATCTGTAAGAATTAAAATAGCATCAGAATTTAATACAGCTGTATCGATATCATGCTCGACGTAAATATTGTCATGATTATTTACTTCTAAATTAACCATAATAGTTTGCTTATCTACTTTAGGATCATGTATAGAAATAATTGCACCCTCATTTAAAAGATTATTGCAAATAGAGATTGCTGGGGATTCCCTAATGTCATTAGTATTCGCTTTAAATGAGAATCCTAAAATCGCAATCTTCTTATTTGCTAAATTTCCATAGAGTTTCTCAACTATTATTTTATAAATTCTTTTTTTCTGCCAATTATTAATTTCAATTATACTTTTCCAATAATCTCCAACTTCTTTTAAGCCATAAAACTCTGCTAAATAAACAATATTTAAAATATCCTTCTTAAAGCAACTTCCACCAAAACCTGGTCCTGAATTTAGAAATTTATTTCCTATTCTTGTATCCATTCCAATAGCTAAAGATACTTCTTGGACATCTGCTCCAGTAGATTCACATATAGCCGATACGGTATTTATTGAACTTATTCGTTGTGCTAAAAAAGCGTTAGCCATTAATTTAGAAAGTTCACTACTCCATAAATTTGTGCAAATAATTTTTGATTTAGGTATCCAATTTTCATAAATATTTATTAAAGTTTTAATTGCATATTCATCTTCTCCACCAATTAATATTCGATCTGGATTTCTAAGATCTTCTATAGCAGTTCCCTCTGCAAGAAATTCTGGATTTGATAAAATTGAATAAGTTTTCTTTTGATTTGTATCCCTTTCAGAGGAATTTGATGATTGGAGAATTGATCTAATAGTTTCTGCAGTCCTTACTGGAAGTGTACTTTTTTCGACAACTATAGTATGTCCCTTTGAGAAGGATTTTATTTGCCTAGCACTTGATTCTACCCATCTTAAGTCACTTGCTTTACCAGCCCCTAATCCATTTTTTTTAATTGGGGTATTGACTGATATAAAAATGATATCTGCGTTTTCAATAGCCGATTTGATACTCTTAGAAAAAAATAAATTTTTATTTCTTACTCTCTCAACAATTTCTTTTAAACCTGGTTCAAAAATTGGCAATTTATTTAAATTTTTATTATTCCAAGCATTAATTCTATCTTCATTTATATCTACAACATTCACTAAAATATTAGGGCAAAAATCAGCTATTACTGCCATTGTAGGACCACCTACATATCCTGCTCCAATACAACAAATATTAATAGCCATATAATTTAAAGTGAGATTACCATTTTAAATTTATAAAATCTAGTTTGAATACTTTAAGTTTATACTAAGTAAAAAAAACTTTTATTTCAAATATTAAAAAAAGGTTGTTACTATTCTGAATATTTTAACTTTCTTCTCTAATTGAGTTAATTGTGTAATCTAATCCTTTTTCTAAATCAATATTTGGTGACCAATCAAGAACTTTTTTAATTAATTTTAAAGAGGGGCATCTTCTTAAAGGTTCATCTAATTTATTATTATTTATGATAAATTTTCTTTTTGAAAAGATCTTTTTATCAATTATTTTCGCAAGTTCTTTTATTGAAATTTCAAAATCATTTCCAATATTTATTGCTCCAATATAATTATCTTCCATTAATAATAATAGAGCATCAACAATATCACTAACGTAACAAAATGATCTTGTTTGATCACCATTCCCAAAAATTGTTAATGGTTTATTATTCAATGCTTGATATATAAAGTTACTAATAACCCTTCCATCATATTTTCCTAGTCTGGGCCCATAAGCATTAAATATTCTTGCTATTTTTATTTCCATATTAAAATTCCTAATAAAATCAAAACATAAAGTTTCTGCCAATCTCTTTCCATTAGAATAACAAGACCTTCTACTTCGAGTATTGATCATCCCAAAAATATTTTCATCTTGAGGAATAATATTACAATCCCCATATACTTCGCTACTGCTTGCAAAGATAACTTTTGCATTATTAAATTTTGCCATTTTTAAAAGATTTAAGGTACCTTCAAAATTAATTCTTGAAGTTAGTATTGGATCTTGCATATATTTTTTGGGAGATGCCGGGCAAGCTAGATGCCAAAGTCTATCAAATTTTAAAGAATAATTTTGAAGTATATCACCTTGAATAAAATCAAAATTTTTATTATCTTTTATTTTAAAAATATTATTAAAATTTCCAGATGATAAATTATCTATACAAATAACGTGTTCATCTAATGCAAGAAGTTTATAAATTAAATTTGAACCAATAAAACCGCAGCCACCAGTTACAAGATTCTTTTTCATAAAAAATGTTTAATTAAAATAAAAATTTAGTATTAATTTTTCAAAACATATGCGAATTAATTTTAGCAAAATTCCATCCATCTTTGCACATCTCGGCTAAATCCCTCTCAACTTTCCAATCTATAGTATTTTCTGCTAACTTACAATTTGCAAGGAGAATAGGAGTATCTCCTGGTCTTTTTTCGAAATATTTGAATGGTATTTCCACATGATTTTCTTTTTCAAAATTTTTAATTAAATCAAGAATTGAAGTTTTCACTCCACTTCCAAGATTTAAAGTTAAAGATACATGCGAATTATTTTTTAAGAATTCAATTGCGGATATATGTCCTTCGGCTAAATCCATAATATGAATAAAATCTCTTATTGCAGTACCATCACAAGTTTGCCAATCATTGCCAAATATTTTTAAATATTTTTCCTTTTTAAGAGCAACCCTGAGTATATTTGGGAAAATATTCCCTGAAGAAAAATTATAATTTTCTCCAATCAAACCAGAAAAATGTGCTCCAATAGGATTGAAATATCTGAGTATAATAATGTTTAATTCTTCAAAATATTTATTAGCTAAATCATTTATTATATTCTCAACAGTTAACTTTGTTTTGCCATAAGTATTTATAGGGTTAGTAAAACTATTCTCTAAAATAGGAATTTCTTTTGGATTACCATAAACTGTTGCACTACTACTAAAAACAAGATTAAAGCAAGAATTCTTTAACATAACCTCAAATAAAGAAAGTGATCCTGAAACATTATTATTCCAATATTCAACTGGATTAATTAAAGATTCTTTGACAGATTTAAGACCCGCCAAATGAACAACCGCTTCAATTTTGGAATTTTTTATTTTATTACTATTAAAAATAGCCTCCAGAAGTTTTTTATTTCTTATATCACCTTTTATAAAATTAAATTTATTTTTAAATTGATTTTTGTCTAAAGATGAAAGGAATCTGATTTTTTTAATTATTAGAGGTGAGCTATTTATATTAGAATCTAAGACTGTTACTTTGAAACCTCTTTTTAGAAGTCCTAATACAACATGACTTCCAATATATCCGCACCCACCTGTAACTAAAATATTTTCCATTAGATAAGTTTTCTTTTATAAATGCAAATAAATTTTAAAAAATAAATTTACCATCATAGAAATGGTGAATTTAATAATTACCAAGCTGAATACCCTCCATCGACAAATAGTGATATACCTGTAATGTATGATGATTCATCTGATGAAATAAAACCATATGCGTTAATAACATCATTTATATTTGCCATTCTACCCATTGGAACTTTATTAATATAATTTTTTTGAAATTCTTTTGATTGATTAATATTTTTTAGGCCTCCAAGTACTATACAATTACATCTACCCTTATCAGATAATGCTGAAGTTACAGCAAAATGTTTAGTTATTCCTATAATCGATGACTTCGATGCTGAATATTCCAAAGGCTTTATAAATTCATCTTGATAAATTCTTTGATCAGGGGAAGCATATCCATATATAGATGAAAATAAGCATACACTACTTTTTGAAAAAAGATATGGTTCAAAAATTTTTAATATATATATCTGCGAAGTAACATTTATTAAAACCCTTTTATTTATTTCAGAGAAATTTTGATTTTTTAAACCATAATTATATAAATCTATTTCCTCTTTGTTTTTATTTGGGATAGAATCCATAACCGCGCAAAGTACTAAATTTTTCACCCTAAACTTATTTTTTATATAAAGTTTTTTTAAAGCTAATTCAATTTTTTCAGGAAATCTACAATCATAATTCCAACAAGTGAAATTTGAGTTATTAATCTTAGTTTTAGTAATATCAATACCAATTATTCTATTCCCGGATTTAGATTCATAATTAACAATTTCACTTCCAATATTACCATTACATCCAATAACAAAATTTATATTTTCCATTTTCTAGGATCTGCTAGATAATCACTTATTATATCAAATTGATTTTTAAATTCATTTTCATCTATCTTTATATGTTGATGATTAATAACATATCTATTTAATCTATCAAAAGAGGATGTGCCGACAATAATTCCATTGAATTTATAAAATTCACAAAAAGAAACAGCATTAGAAAACAAATATTGTCCTAAATCAAAACCATAAAAATTAGCTTTTGATAACATAACCTCTTTTTGATAATTTACTTTTTCTATTACTTTTTGATTAAATTTTCCCTCTAAATTTGAAAAATAAACACCTTGAAGAAAAATTGATCTTAAATATACTTCACAACCTAAATTTTGAAGTTCTTTATAATTTATATTTACATTTGGATTATATGGTATTTGAAGAATATCAAATTTTAAATCAGATTCTCTTAATAAATCAATTTCTTGCTGATCATATATGGAAAATCCAATGTTTATGTTTAGGCACTTTTTTATATAAGGAATAATAATTTTACATTTTTCTATTATTCTTTTATCAATAGGATTATGAATATAAATTCCTTTTAAGTATGTATTTTTAAAATCACTTGAATGCTTTTCCAAAAGTAATTGTGGAGTATCAGGATTAAATTTTAAAATATCTATTTTCGTAAAATTGGTAAAATTTCTCCTACATTTTAAAATCTCAAGATCCTTATAATGCCATCCATAGATTTCAGCTCCATCGATTCCATCACAAATTTCAAGAAATTTATTAAGTGGATTTAAATTTACATTTGATTTACTATTCTTAATTCCATATCTTTTACATCTATTTGCAAGTCCATATAAAATTTCAACATTTGAAATCATCGTAAGTGTCTATGTCAACATTTTTATCCTTCATTTCAATAATACCAACTTTAGAGCCAGATATGCTACCAGATTGAAGAGTAGATCTTTTAACTATTTCAATTTCTCCTGATTGAAAATAAAAATTTTTATTTAATTTTTGTCTTGGAATATTTCCAGGTTCAATTACATTATCAATTAATGGAGTCATATATTTTCCTTGTGAAGAGAATTTCCAAACCCGATATGGATTTTCTGCAACTTTTCTCATTGCTCTTAAAGAAGTTAATTCAGGATTACTTAAAAGAATATCAATTGATTCTAAAATAATATTATCTGGCCTAATAGGAGACGTAGGTCTAATTATAGCTATATATTCAAATTCTTTTTTTAATAATTCTTCTCTATTACTCCAAGAATGTAATATGACAGGATAATCAACAACTAAATCCTCTCCAAGACAATTTGGTCTTTTTAAAAGACATTTTTTATTTACACCATTTTTTATTAAAAAATCAATATATTCCTCAGAGTCTGTTGAAATACAAATATTTTCTAAATCAATCCTTTGTTTTAATAAAAATTCATAACTATACATAATTAATGGCTTACCTTTCCATTCAATAATATTCTTATTTTTTATACCCTTACTTTTTGATCTTGCAGGTATTACAAATAATATATTCTTCATTTAAATTTCTCTTTTTCGAAAATACTTAGTTCCCTTATAAATTTACCATCTTCTTTTATAAAACCAAGAATTAATTGTGGATGATCCGCATCATCAACAATATAATCACCTGGAATACCAATATAACCTCCACTTACAATAAATTTATTAAAATATTTTTTTCTCTTAGGAATAATCTCCTCTTTATCAAGTAATCTCCTTACGTAATTAATTATTGATTTACCAATATCAACTCTGCTAAAAATAATATTAGTATTTTCATGAAAATATTTAATTGCTTCTTGAGTTAATTCATTATGACCTATAGATATTATTCTTGCATTCTTATTTATAAGCTTGCAATTTGAAGAATTTATTAAACCTTCAGTATTTGTTGCCATAATTATTAAATCCTTATTAATTAATGAAGACTCTATTTCTGAATGTATGATTGGTCTTGCAAGGGTGGATTCTGGCTTTAAAAGATCCATACAATTACATTTTTCAACTGTTTTTTTATAGTTTCTTGAATACACTTCAACATTATTTCCACATTCTAATAATGAAAGAGCAATCTTAAAACCAATTTTTCCTAAACCTATCACTAGTATTGATCTTTTATATAAAAATAAATTGTCTTTTATTAATTTATTTACAACATGTTCTGCTGTTAAAGAATCAAATCTTATTCCAAGAATTTTTTTTCTTTCCACTATTTCATCTAATCTTCCCTCTAAATTACCAGTTATAAGTTTATCTTGTTTATCAATTCCAACAATACCTTTTTTTTCTAAATCAACTAGAAAAAATTCAATTTTACTATCAAACTCCTTTGCAATATTTAATATAAATTCTTCTTTAAGATTACAAAAACCGCACATTAAAAAGTTATCAAAAATTCTTGGGGGTAAGGAATAGAAATGATAATTTAATTTAGAATCAGATTTTGATGTCTGATGAAAACTGACAATTATTTTTAAATTCTGATGATTAGCAATATGAATACATTTGTTTAAATATTCTTTTAAAGTTATATAAATCATAATTCAAAATCTGCAACATAAACTGGTTCTAGTTTTCTTTTTGAATTTAATAATTTTTTTCCTATAATTTTACTTATTTCAAAAGTATCATCACCGATACAAGGAGGCATCAAAACTAGATCCTCGAATCTTATTTTTACTCCTGCATATAAATCTTTATTATAGTAATAACCTTTTTTTTGTCTAAGATATTCTTTATTCTCGACACCTATTAAACCATTCCTAACTTTATTAAAATTATCAAAATTATGAAGTAAAGAAACTAATTCTTTTAGCTCTTTAGAATCTAAAGAATGAATATGATCTGGCCCACTTAACTTTTTATCTAAAGTGATATGTTTCTCTACTATACTTGCTCCATAAGATATTGCGAGTAATGAAGTATATATTTCCAAAGAATGATCACTATATCCTACATTATTAGTATATTTTTTTAAAAAAGGAATAGTGCCTAAAGCTGCACTATTTATATCCATTGGATACGAAGAAACACAATGAAGGAGAGTTAAATTATTTCCAATTTTTTCCTTTAAAAAAGTAGAACTTTTATCGATATCTTCTATAGTACTCATTCCAGTAGACATAATTATTTTAGGAAATAAATTTCTCGCCTCATCGCAGACTTCAAAATTGGTTAAATCCATAGAACTTATTTTTAATATTAAAGGATTAATCTTATAAGCTTTAATTACTGAATCTCTATCAAAAGCACTAAAAAAAAGTTTGATGCCAGCTTTTAAACTATATCTATACAGAGATTGCATATCCTCAAATGAAAGTTCGCATCTTTTGAATATTTCATACAAATTTTCTCCCTCTCCATCAGAATCCTCTTTATAAAAAGCATCTCTAGTTAATTTATTAGCTCTTATTTCTGAATTATATAACTGTAATTTAGCGTAGTCACAATTAGCTTTAGCAGCCATATCTATTAATTTCTTAGCAAAATCAATATTTCCATTATGATTTAAACCTATTTCTGCTATAAA
>Ga0160422_10001998_pt1 | contig 12774 bp, 10 predicted proteins | sample Fk160mmetaG_FD_108192 | JGI IMG/M metagenome (GOLD analysis project Ga0160422, IMG submission 108192) | Marine microbial communities from the Central Pacific Ocean - Fk160115 60m metaG | ecosystem: Environmental > Aquatic > Marine > Oceanic > Photic zone | place: The Central Pacific Ocean...
CGATATGATGGTCATCTACCCGATCAGTTTGACAGTTGACTGCAATATTTTGAAAAAGTGTTGCATTGGTCCCCTTTAGGTAGGTTCTAATGTCACTCTTGATTCTGTTGCCTCCGGTTGATAATTCGCCATATTCAAGAGTTGAGTCTCGACCAACAGTCCAGTCTTCGGCGCGCAGCATTGTTGATGCTTCACCTAATTCATTCACAAGTGCAAATGAAAGATTTACATTTTGTTGAATCATGCCTGATATTGATAATCCGAACCACTTGGGTGCGCCCGTAATGTGAAGTATGATACTACCGGAGGATTTTGCTTCAAAATGTAGATTACATGAGTTTATTTCGGCTTCGCTAGAGACTTCTATGTGTAGCGCATTCATGTCGTCATTAAGGACAACTATGTGTTGCTGTTGGTTTGATTCTGCTAGGAAGGCACGAGAGATTTCATCGTTGTTTGGGATTTTTTCAGTAGTTGTCGGTTTGATTTCTTCACCATTGATAATTACTTTACTAGGTTCAATTTTTGGTAGTGAGTCCACCTTGGTAGGATGGACTCTTTTCCAGGAAGTATAACGCCAGAGGTGTTCAGACCTGTTAGGAACGGGAATGTCCAGATAGCTCATCCAATAGCACCTTCCATCTCAAGTTCAAGGAGTTTGTTTAGCTCAACTGCATATTCCATAGGTAACTCTCTGGTAAACGGTTCGAAAAACCCGTTAACAATTAGTCCCATAGCCTCTTCTTCGCTAAAACCTCGACTCATGAGATAGAATAGTTGATCACCAGATATTTTCGAGACACTGGCTTCATGCTCTAGGTCTGCAGTTGAATTGCTTACTTCCATTGTTGGATATGTATCAGATCTAGAGTCTGCGTCAAGCATTAAGGCATCACAGACGACTTTGGAGCGGCATCCGTGGGCTTTTGGATTTACTTTCAACAGACCACGATATGATGATCGGCCGCCATTCTTTGAGATTGATTTTGACAGGATATTGGATGTGGTGTTGGGAGCAAGGTGGTGAACTTTGGCACCAGCATCTTGATGTTGTCCCTCGCCGGCATAAGCGACAGAAATAATCTCAGCGTGAGAGCCTTCTCCTTTGAGAACAACTGATGGGTATTTCATAGTCAACTTGGAGCCAATGTTACCATCTACCCATTCTACTACAGCATTCTTGTGTGCAATACCCCGCTTGGTAACCAAATTGTAAACGTTTGCGGACCAGTTCTGGACAGTCGAGTAGCGAATCTTGGCGCCATCCATGGCGATAAGTTCCACAACTGCTGAATGAAGTGAATCTGTTGAGTATGTTGGTGCCGTGCAACCTTCGACATAATTGATGCTGCTACCTTCATCAGCAATGATTAGTGTTCTTTCAAATTGACCCATATTCTTAGCATTGATACGGAAATATGCCTGAACAGGCATCTCCACATGTACTCCCTTGGGCACATAGATGAATGAGCCACCACTCCATACAGCGGTGTTCAAAGCAGAGAACTTGTTGTCTCCGTATGGGATTACGGTGCCAAAGAATTTCTTTACCAACTCAGGATGTTCTTTCAAGCCGGTATCCATGTCGAGGAAAATTACTCCCTGCTCTTCAAGATCTTCCCTGATTGAGTGATATACTGCTTCCGATTCATACTGAGCGGTGACGCCACCTAGCCATTTTTGCTCGGCTTCGGGAATTCCTAGTCTGTCAAAGGTGTTTTTGATATCGTCTGGGACATCATCCCAGTCGTTTTCGGTTTTGTCAGACGAGCGAAGAAAGTAAGTTACATCATCGAACTTTATTGATTCTAACATGTTGCAGTTACCCCAGTCAGGCATAGGTCTCTGAATAAAGTGGTGATATGCTTTGACTCTCATTTCAGTCATCCATTCAGGTTCACCCTTCAATTCTGAAATGTCTCTCACCACTTGCTCTGATAAGCCATTATCGAACCTGATAGTTGCATTTTCCGGATCGTGGAAACCGTATTTGTACTCGCCTACTGCATTAATTGCTTCATCACTCATATTCATGCCTCCAGCCAATCGTAGCCTTTTTCTTCCAACTTCAAAGCAAGTTCAGGTCCGCCTGTTTTCACAAATTTGCCATCAATCATGGCGTGAACGTAGGTTGGTTTGACAAGGTCTAACAGACGTTGATAGTGAGTAATTACCAAAACTCCAGTACTTTCGGCGGTTTCATTGATACCTTTTGCGACCAGTCTCAGGGCGTCAATATCTAAACCGGAATCTGTTTCATCGAGTAGCGCAAGGTTTGGTTTGAGCAGCATCATCTGGAGCATTTCCAAGCGTTTCTTTTCGCCACCGCTAAAGCCGTCATTAACATAGCGTGAGAGGAAACTTCTGTCCATCTCTAGTTTTTCCATTGCGGCGTTTAGTTCTTTACGAAATGCGCGTGCTTTGACATTTTCTTCCCTGACATTGTTTACTGACTTTTTCAGGAAATTTCCAACTTGGACGCCGGGAATCGATGGTGGATATTGGAATGACAAGAACATACCCGCTCTCGCTCTTTCAAATACATCGTAGTCGTCTAGTGGTTTGCCGAGGAAGTATATTTCCCCACTTGTTACCTCAAATGCAGGGTGACCCATCAAGACATGGGCGAGGGTTGATTTTCCAGCCCCGTTTCTTCCCATAATTGCATGGATTTCTCCGGAATTTATGACAAGATCTAGGCCTTTGATGATTTCTTTACCCTCCACTGAGACATGGAGTTTGCGAATCTCTAAGACAGGTTCGGACAACTTCTCACCGGGTTAATCCACAAGATTCACCTTTATCAATGAATGTAAACCACTGGGGCGCAGTATTACGGTTTTAGGTTGGCCTAAACCTACAAACAATGAAAAAGTATTACCCCTACCAATAGACATGACTGAAGACGACCTTGTTGCAAAATATGCGGCAGAGGCAAGGAAGTCTATGGACGCTGAGGCAAATAAACGAATCCAAGAAACAGTCGATCCAGTGTATGAAGCAAAATTACTTTCAATGTCCATATTTGATTTATTGGATACTGATGATTTGGTGCCCGCATTACTAGCCCGTCTAGGTAGTGTTAGAGCCGCCCTTGATGGTCACGGTGGAGGTATCAAAGTCGAATCACATACCACATCTTCTGACGCTGACGGCGTCACCATCGATTTGGTCTTGGACCTAACCGGTGCATGTCTGTCATGCGGCGCTGCGCCCGGCACTCTTGATGGGATTAAGGCGGATTTGGAGGCAGACTCAGAACTAGAAAATATCCGATTTTCCAGTAAGTTACTGGATACTTTTGATGAGTTGGGCAGAGAGTTCATTCTCGCTCACGGCAATGTCGAGTTTGTTTGAAGGGTTCTCAATTCGATGGATTAATTCAAATCACTAATTCATCAGCCTAGGCTATGCCAGCATGGTCTGACCAGCCTAGACCTGACCCGCAACCATGCCGTGACGGTGACGAGGGTCTGTTTGAGGTAACGGTTAGAGATGGTCGGGCGCGACTCGGAAAACTGCACACCAAGCACGGTATCTTGACAACACCAGCTCTGCTGCCGGTGATCAACCCCAACATTCGAACAATCGAACCGCGCGAGATGTGGGATAAATATGGAATAGGAGCATTGATTACCAATTCATATATTATCAGAAAACACGCAGAACTAAAAGAGAAAGCAATGAACGAAGGAGTTCACTCATTACTAGATTATCCTGGCATTGTGATGACAGATTCCGGTACTTTCCAATCGTATGTTTATGGTGACATTGATGTCGGAGTCAGTGAAATTGTAGACTTCCAGCGAAATATTGGAGTAGATATAGCAACGATGTTGGATGTGTTTTCACGTCCAGACATGACCTATCCAGAGGTTGAAAATGCGGTTGTCGAAACGATTGGACGGGCTAGAATCTCACTGGAGAGTGCTAAGTCAACCATGCTGAATGGGCCAATTCAAGGAGGGATTTTTCCGGAACTAAGAGAACAATCAGCAACTGAAATGGCGAAGTATGATTTCGCCATCCACCCAATTGGGGGGATTGTTCCAGTAATGGAACAACAACGGTATCGGGATTATGCAAAAATCATGCTCGCTACGCTGCCATTTTTGCCTCCCAGTCGTCCAGTCCACATGTTTGGTTGCGGTCACCCGATGCTTTTCCCTATGTCGATTGCACTGGGTGCTGACCTTTTTGATTCAGCCGCCTACGCGCTGTTTGCCCGGGACGGCAGAATATTAACTCCGTGGGGCACTGAAAAATTAGATAATTTAACCGAGTGGCCGATAATCACACCGTGTATAAGTTTGCACACGCCTGAAATGGTGAGAAATCTACCTAAGGACGAAAAAATTGTTCTACTTTCAAGGTATAACCTTGAGATTACACTGGCGGAGTTGTCCCGGTGCAGGCAAGCGGTGAGAGACGGGAGCATTTGGCGGTTAGTAGAGCAACGAAGCCATCAACACCCTGCCTTACGAGATGCTTTCTTGTGGCTTACTACAAACCCAGCAACTGCGCAGTTAATCCAACAACATCGCGCTGGAATTCCACTTGACGAAACAACCTCGGCACAAGATGTAAGGGATGTTGGCCGTTGGGAAAGTGCTTGGAATTGGATAATCGATGCTCAGCAAACTCCGCGTAAAGGGGGCGAACAGTGGGCTGGCAATGACACTGTAAGTAGGCCTCACATCATTGCTGCTAAGAACCTGCTCAAGCATCGTTGGCACCCATCTAGTTCGCCCAGCTCAAATGATGCCGCAGTCATGATATTCTATGGCCAGTCTGGGCCGTGGAGGGATAGATGCGATCGTGTTGTTGCGAAGTTGACCATGTGCGCGCCGAGTCTGGAAATTATGGTCAACACACCGATTGGTTTGGTGCCTTACACTCTAGAAGACCTCAATCCCTTCTGCCACGTCGAAGGACCGGACTGGTTATGGACCAACCATCTAGATATGGCAAAATTAACTACGGAATTAGAATATCTTGGGTTGACTGGTAGAGGAATCATCCCCGTTGATCTGCGTAGTGAAAACTTTGAACAGGCAATTTATCAAAAGTTGATTGAACATGATTTAGCTCACGGCATAGAATTGATTGAAAACAAAATTATGATTCCAGATGATGAGGCATTCATGGCAAGTATGATTGCCCTTAACAGGCGCAAAGCTTGTGATAAGTTCTCAGTATTGTTCAATACCAGTCAGGAAACCGCTAAGGAGTTGACAAAATCGATGAAATTTGTTGTTAATAAGCACGGCAGAATCAAAAATTTGTTGTCTTCAACAGGTGAGCACTTAGCAAGCTTTAGACTCGGCGACGGCGGTTTATCGCTGTCTAATAAGGGAGCGATTGAATTATTCAATCGTCGGCGAAGACCGCTGCCGACCGGGTTTTGTGAGCCTTCCATAGTGGCATACTCTGGAGAGGGTTTAGCAGTGGTAACAATCAATGATGACGCAATACCCTTCGTGCGTCGAGGACGCAATGTGTTTCACGGTTTTGTAACAGGTTGTGACCCATGGGTAAGACCCGGAGAGGCTTGTTTAATTTGTTCTGAAGGCGGAGATTTAATCGGACATGGAGTTTCAAACTCAACCGCAGTTGACCTCAGTTCGATGCGTAAAGGTGTAGCAATCAAGACTCGTGATGGCATTAAGGAAGATGATTAGGCGGCCAATTGTGCGTAGCATTCAAAGGTTGCCTGTTACCTCATCCGACTGAGGTATCATGTCGGCCGTGGATTATATCATTGAGACCACGGATTTATCCAAGTCTTATGGACCCCATCTGGCTCTTGAAAATCTCAATCTGAAAATCAGGAAGGGGGCAACTGGTTTGCTTGGTCCGAATGGCGCTGGGAAATCGACATTTCTAAAAACAATACTTGGTTTAATCCAAGCAACATCTGGGCACGGCACCGTTCTTGGGCATGATATCCGAACTGAAGGTGCTGCGATTCGTTCGCGCATCGGTTACATGCCAGAATATGATGCGCTCAACCCAGACATGGAAGCAATTCATCAGGTGAAATACTCGGGTGAGTTACTTGGAATGAATCCTATTGTTGCGATGTCTAGAGCCCATGAAGTTCTGCATTATGTCGGTCTTGGCGAACAAAGATATCGCAATATTGGAAGTTTTTCAACCGGTATGAAGCAAGCTACTAAATTAGCGTGTAGCATAATACACGACCCAGAATTGATAATTGCCGACGAGCCATCAAATGGCTTGGATGCAAATTCCCGTGAGTTTATGATTTCCACTCTGCAAAATATGGTAAACAATGGTAACAGGTCCGTTATGATGGCGTCACATCTGATGGACGATGTCGAAAGAGTGTGTGAAAACATGGTCCTACTACACAAAGGAAAGTTGGCTGCGCAGGGAAAAATTGACGATTTGAAGGATATCGATAGAGAGATTGAGATTCATGTATGGGGGAACGCATCTAAACTGGAGCAAAAGATGGTCTCGATTGGTTTGTCGGTTAGGCGAGAGGGCAGAATAATGCGCATCTTGCACGAAGACGACGACACCACATCAAAAATTCTGACCTGCGCTAAGGAAGTAGGCTCCCAAATACGCCGCATGCATGAGTATGAAGCTTCGCTAGAGGATCTGTTCATCGTAATAATGGAAAATCTGGGATATGAGGTCAAAACAAGCGATGATTTGCTGCGAAACCCGGTTCAAGCCCGTCAAGTTGATGCCCCGGGTTCCATGGGGGGCGGCTCATGAGCGAACAAATAGAATCAAGCTCGCTGAATCCATCAGAAGAGCTGTCATTCTCAGAGAACGCACCAGTGACAGGTCAAGGTAGAATGGACGCTGCATGGGGTTCCAGAGACGGTGATGAATCAACCTCAGCGCAAATAACCAACAATTCAGCTTCAGTTGGCTATGTGTTCGAGCAGGTATACAAACCGTGGAATGGCTCATTAAATCCACGCTGGATGAGAAACTGGGCAATCCTCAGACATCATGTTTTAGGTATCTTCCGTAAAGGTCACCGGCCGTGGAGTTTACCAACAAAATTGTTCATTGTTATTGTGTTCATTGCCTCCCTTGGTGATGTCGCTTTGACATTACTGTCTGCGCTGATTGGCAGTCCTGAGTTACACACTATGTGGGGGGTAAATCGTGATAATCTCTATGGGCACGTTTTGGGATTTTTCCCGCGCAATATGCTGTATTACCCGATACTAGCAGCACTGCTTGTGGGTGGAGTAATCTCTGAAGATAGGTATCACGGGACCTCTGCATTGTATTTCTCTAGGCCCATAAGTCGATTTGATTATGTCATGATGAAGTATATCTCGGTAGCAATGATTCAAGCCTTTGTGGTGCTATTGACACTAATGATCTACTATTTTGTTGAGATACTTGCCATGGGTCGTGGTTGGGCTTGGATTATTGACACATTTCCGTTATTTTTAGCCGCGTTTGCTGGTGGAATTATTTTGATAATTACTTACACCAGCATTGGTCTAGGATTGTCGAGTGTTTCTAAGGGCAAATTTTTCCCCGGTATTGGCTTGGTCGCTATAGTTTTAGGAACTAAGACGTTAGCCGTATTGGTTTCAAATTTGTTCGAACGGGATGTGATGTATTTACTCTCACCGTATGATTGTTTAGCCCATGTAGGACAAGCACTTGTCGGCACTCAGACTACATACGACCAATATTCGTGGACTTGGTCTTTAGCATCGTTAGTGCTCATGAATGCATTTTTCCTATACATTCTCTCAAGTCGCGTTGCGTCAATGGAGGTGACTAGAGAATGATGCCCGATTTCCATCAAGAGGGGCAGGCAGAAACTACCCAATGGCAACCTGAGCAAAAAGCGCCGGTAATATTGCTTGAAAACGTCAGTAAAACCTATGGTAAAATCCACGCTCTTAGCGGCGTTACCCTTGCTCTATCTGGTGGAGTAACCGGTATACTGGGGCTAAATGGCGCAGGTAAATCCACCTTGTTCAAGATTCTCATGGGGAAATTGAAGCCAAGTTCCGGACAAGTGCGATTATTTGGCACCAATCCGTGGAAAAATCCAGCACCGTATGCTCGAGTTGGCTTTGTCCCCGAAGGAGAAAAAATGCATGATTGGATGACTGCACATGATTTCATTTCGACATTTGCGAGGCTTAATGGTCTTACCCGGGATGAAGCCAAGACAGAGGCAGACAGAGTTTTAGATTTCGTTGGCCTCCTCGACGTGGCGCACAAACAAATCGGCCGTTTCTCTAAGGGTATGCGCCAGAGAACCAAGATTGCTCACGCCTTGGTAAGCGATCCTGAACTGATAATTTTGGATGAACCTCTGCAGGGTTGTGACCCACTAGCCAGAACCACCATCATGAACGTGATAAGGGAGTTGGGGCGAATGGGTCGAACGGTAATCGTTAGCAGTCATATCCTAACCGAGATTGAGAGAATTACCGAGCAAATAGTAATTTTACATCACGGTCGGTTATTAGCATTGGGTAATCTGCACGCAATTCGTGAAAAGATGGATAATATTCCTCACCGTATAGACATCGGCTGTGATTCTCCCAAGGAATTGGCTAAGAGCGTCATTGATATTGCTTCAGTGCACGGAATATCGTTCCAAGACCCACAAAAACTAACCGTTCAAACCCGTAATTTAGGTGATTTTCACAGTCACCTTCCAAAGACCATCGTTGATGGCGGTCATAAAGTCGATTCTATTGACAATCCAGATGATGATCTCGCTTCGATTCTTGGATACTTGACTGGTGGAGGTGGAATGTGATGGCAGATAAAACCAACACAATCTTTCGCGCCCTCGACCGCAAGGCCTCAGCGATAACCGAGTTTACCATGCGTCAATATAGGACAAAGATTTCTACATGGGTGGTATTAATCACCGGTTTAGTAATTATTAGTTTGTTAATGATGTTTTATGTTGATGCCATGCAGAGAGATTTCGAGTCAGTTGACAATGACGGAGATTCGTTTGATTCCGATGGTGATTCCTATCCGGATGGCCAGGAGCGGTTATACGGCACCAATCCTTTCTCAGAGTTATCTAACCCAGGATTTTTTGATCCACCAATCCCGCCCGATGACCCCAGTGTTTGGATTGACGAGGATGACTTTGATTGGAATGAATCACCAACCGGCACACGCTCAGTGAGTGTGGGTTATGACGATGATGGGGATTGCAGAACGGAGGATAGAACCAGTTCCCAAAAAGACACCAATGACAACGGTATTGACTGTGATATAGAATTATCATTGAGCCTAACGGGTGAATTCAGGTATGACGTAGACAACTTTGTTGACGAGGATCCTGACGACGAAGCATATGCCAAAGAAGCATTGCACAGGGCATCAATTTTAGGAATTGGAAAACTCGGATTTGTCTTCATCATTAGCATATTTATTCCACTATTTATGGCGACTGGATTGATTCGTGACGAAATGAACTCGGGAACTATGCATTACATGCTAACAAAACCGATCGCAAGGACTGAGGTTTTCTTTTATCGGGTGATTGGATATCTAGGAATTGTATGGCCATATTTGATTATTCTGACATTGATATCCGCTGTCGTAACTGGTTTTGCTGGACCAGGAGATTCGCTATTCCGCTTTGCCGAATTTGGCATCTGGTTAGCGATACTCTTTGCTGCAATGATGGCCACCCTAGTCTACGGTATGCTATTTTGTTTCCTTGGCGTTATGTGGCGCTATGGGATAATTTTGGCGATACCATTTGCAGCATGGGAATTAGGCATGGCATTGCTTTCAATGGGTGTTCCTGATGCTCCAATACTGCGATTCTCGGTAATTGGCTGGGCGCTCATAATCGTTGATTCGGCTAGTTTAATTGTGTGGCCTGATATGACGTTATTGATTTATTCTGGGCTGTCAGTTGAAGGCACCGACTCACTGGGTTTTGAGAGCGAGGAATTGATTGGTTCAGAACCGCTGCAATATTTCTATGCCAACCCTGGCCTTGGCAACATAAGTCCGTTTCTTTCAATGATAATTGCTACCGTTGTTCTATTAATACAAGCCATTGCTTTGTTGTTTGTTGGTGGAGCAATATTCAAGGGGAAGGAAATAGAATGACAACGGTGATGAAAAACTTCGCTGGTGATCTCTCAAGGATGTGGAAGTTGCAGGAACGTCCTCCTTTGCACCATCTCACTTGGGATTGGTGGTGGTGGTTGCTTATGCTCGAAGATGACGATGGTAACCCAAGTGGTAAGCAGCTAATGGTGCTGTGGTCGACCAAAGATAACCCCAAGGTTTTGGTCAGCGGGACTGAATGGCAACCCAAAGGGAGACCGGGTTTTGATAGTCATGGCGGTATTTCGCTCGATGGTATGGTGTGCGCTTGGTGGTTTGATGGCAAACGTATGTTTGAACCCTACATTAAGAGAAAGTGCCGAATGATTGTGGTTGATGATGAGCACCCCGCATGGCCGGGTGAATCGACTCTTTCCGGTGCTGGAGGGGGTGCAGTAGTGCCACTGACAAAGGAGGATATGTCGATGGGTTTGAAAAGTGATTTAAGTGAATTCTGGTTGAACCTTCACTCCGATGAATTTCCCGACGAAAAAAGCGTTCCAACCAAAATGGAGTTTCGTCTAACACCATGGAATCAGGCAATGTCTACTGCCAAACATGCCACAGCTACATATGCCATGGAAATGGGTTATGATATTCTAAGACTGCATGGCTGCAAGGTTACTGGCGTTCTCGATGATACAGAAGTAGAGGGGACCGCATATTTTCAGAAAGTTTGCGTCCAAGCACCCTCAGTTCCGTGGTATTGGGGCATGCTACATTTCAGTGATGGCTCCTATATTGACTGGTTCGTACCTCACCTGAGCATGACTATTTCATCGAGAGATAACCAACCGTGGAAAAAGCGTGATTTAAATCATATGAGTCTGTCACAAGGAGGCTTATTTCATGATGCAAAGACAGGGCATAGCATTCCGTTTAGCAAAGTTCGTGTCGAGAAGTATGCCAGCCCATCATTCGAAGGCAGTTACGGAGCTAACCCGGGTAGTAACCTACCGGGATTTAAGATTGAGATGAGGGGTGATAATTGTCAGATAAATATTGATGTGGAGGCAATAGACCGCGCTCACTGGGCCTTTGAGCAGCCAACAATTGGTGGTTTGGTTTCAAATTTCACGTATAACGAGTATCCCCTAAAAGTTGTAGATTTACAAATTGTGGATTCGACCGGAACTCGTAGTGTTGCTGATTATGAGTGGATACGTGGCAACGCCGAACATTCGTGGGGTATTTTGCACTGATTTACCACTACACAGGGTAACATTCATTTGGGATAAGACCCTAAACATAACCAAGAGGGGCAGTAATGAGCGATGAAGAACCTACTCAGGATTTGACGGCTAGTGAAGAACTCGAGTCGAAAAATGCCGAAACCTTAGCCAAGAAATTCCGCTTAATACCGGGTGAGGAAATTCATCTGACAAAAAAACCGAGCACTTTTGCATTTGTTGGAATGTATGCACTAGCATTACTAGTGCTGGGTGTTCATCTGCTGTTCGCTAGGGTTGATAATCTGCAGAGTGATATTTTCTTATTGGATATTACACTGTCGTTTATGGGTTTTTCAGAATTATTCAGTTTTACCGTCGTAATGCTCATCATCACCTGGTTCAACCGATTGTTAAATACCTCAACATCAGGTCGCTGGATATCGCTTTTCCTACTGGTGGTATCCTTCTCACCGCTTGTCATTCAAATCGACAAAGTAGCAGAAAGAGCAACCTTCTTTTTAGATGAACCAATTGGTGGCAACTTTAATTTCGACTATAACTACACTATATTCGGCATCATCTATGCTAGCATATTTGCTGTTATGACGCTCTACTATCAGAATAGTTTCCATTACGCAATAACCTCCGATGCAGTAATTTTCGAGCACAGTTTTTTGCTCTCCCGTTCTCACCGAAGGATACTATTTGATCGGATTTCCGAAGTGATAGTTGAGAGGACACCTATTGGTACTATTTTTGGCTATGCTACGGTTTCGATACTTACTGATTCAGGTGTTGGCATCGTTGATGAGTCAATGGGTGCAGCTGGTGCAGTTAGCATGCCCGGTTCGGCAGACAGTGCAGACGACACAGCAGCTGAAACAGCCAAGAAGTCGATTCTGCGCTCCTTTGTTGGTATCCTAACCTATCAAAGGACGATTCGAACTGTGCGACCAGATCCAAAACATTGTTTCTACTCGATTAGAGATTGGGACAAGTGTAAAATGTTACTCAATGAAATGCACAAAAAGCACAGCCAATCGAATCTTTTGAGCGACCTGAAAGAAACAATATCGAGCAGTAATAGCGAATAATTCCAAGCGAGTCATTCAATAACCGAGACCTCCCCGCCACTGACAGAGGAGTTGCTAAGATGAGTGATGAAATTCTACAACCTGCTATTGAAAAATTTGCCGAAGGTGACCTAGAAGGCGCAGTGCAGATGTTGGATGAAATGTGTAAATCAAATAAAGACATAGCAGCAGTGCATCACACATATGCAGAATTTGCCAACATGCTAAACGTCGAAGCTCAGGAAGATATTATTCCCGGTGGCAAGATTATGATGGCTTACAAAAAAGCCATGAATCTTGATGAGGAAAATGATGAATATATTGTTGATTTTGCAGATTTTGCTCTAGAATGTCGCAGAATTCCACAAGCAATCAAGGAGTATGAAAGATATGCTCGCCGACTGGAGTTGGCTGATATA
>Ga0160422_10001999_pt1 | contig 12773 bp, 16 predicted proteins | sample Fk160mmetaG_FD_108192 | JGI IMG/M metagenome (GOLD analysis project Ga0160422, IMG submission 108192) | Marine microbial communities from the Central Pacific Ocean - Fk160115 60m metaG | ecosystem: Environmental > Aquatic > Marine > Oceanic > Photic zone | place: The Central Pacific Ocean...
AAAATATAAAATTGATATAACTAAATGAATGAACAACAAGAAAAAAAAATAGAATATAATCCTGATTTTTGGAATATTGGGGGTAAAAAATCTAGAAAAAATACCGGAAAAAAAAAAACAAAAGAAGAATATTCAGATAATTTACCAAACGATAATTTATCAAATGATAATTTACCAAATGATAATTTTATTAATCAATTATCACAATTAACAAACATTATGCAAAACAATAATACATCAACCCCAAATTGGGGAAATCTAAAGGATGGTAAATTACCAACATATAGAACATATTATAATATCAATAATAAGAATAATAATAATAATGAAAAAAATAATCAAACAATAGAATCAGTTAATACTAATTCTAATTCAGAACCAATTAAAGAACCATATATGTTAGGAAAAAATAAAAAAAATCGTACCACAAAAATACGTATACAAGGGAAAAAATCACGAAGAAAAATTAAAAAATATATAAGAGAATTAGATCAACAATCGTTAACTGATATTAAAAACGATTTATATAATAATTGTCTTATTAAATGTGGTACTAATACACCCAGTGACGTTTTAAAAGAAATGTATAAAGCATCAAAACTTTCAGGAGGAATTAAAAATAAAAATAGTGAAATATTATTACATAATTTTTATTCTACTGAAGAAAAAGATGATTAAAATTATAAATCCAGAGATCTATTTATAAAAATTGAATAATTTTATCTAGAAATAACAGTTTCATAATATAAAAAATGAATATGTCCAATAGATTTAATCTTAAGATAAATATTCCTCATGAAGAAGATAATAAATATCATAATGAAAAAATAAAAAATGCTATGATGGCTGAAGAATTATATTGGAAAAAAAATCAATCCGAATATTATAAATATTTAAATAATGAATTGCAACAAGACATAATGGATCTGCCCACCCCTCTAACACCTAGTATGCCTAAAAAATATAGGGTAAGTGAGAACATTCCTATAAAAAATAACACAGAATATTATATTACCTATTTTAAACCATTAATGCTTATATTACTTCTTCAATATAGTGTATTTATATGTTTTATTATATTGACTTTTAAACCTATTATAAATATTTTCTAAATTAATTGTTTTTAACATTTATTATTTTCCAGTGTGGTAAAAACATATCACGATTAAAATCCTCTATATTAGAAATATGTTTTTTTTCACCAAACCAAACATTTGGATAATAAACTATATTATCATTATCATTCATATATGCCCCCCACCAACTAAAAGAACTGTTTGCTATAATATTATGTTTACATAAACTCATAGATAACATTTGCTCCCAATCTTGTAATTCGTGATTTACATTTACAAATTTCATATTAGAAAATATATTTTTTAATTTTACTATGTAATTCTTAACTAATTCTTCATCGGGTTTTTCATAGAAATATAATACTTTCCAATTATCCTTTTTTGTATTATCCACAAGATTTTTCAAAGCATTTATATAATAATCTATCTTTAAAACAGGATGATATGCCTGAAGATCTAAATAATCTCCAATTCTAAAATGTAAAGAAACACAATCTATAAAAAAATCTACTTCATATTTGTGTTTCAAAGTTAATTTTTGATTTTCTAAATCTATTAAATCACATATAATTTTTTTATGATTGTTAAAATATTTATAACTTTGAAAATATCCGAATAACTGTATATTTTTATTAATATTATTGTTAATAACTATTGGGGAAAATTGTTTGCTTGTTTCCTCTTGGTACATTTTGTGGTATGGTTGTAAATCCTTAATAAAAATCTGTAATTTATGTAAGAAATTAGACCAATAAAAGATTTTTCGCCACCCAATTTTTGGCGATTTTACATTTTTAAAATAAAAGGGTATTTTACAATCTATTGAAGTGGCTATTAATGTAAATATTTGAAATAATTGATTACCTAATCCACCCATTAACTCAACTGTTATATTTGTAGTCATATATATAATAAAAATTATGGTAATATATTTAATACATTAATATTATTAATTATAATTTTTATCTAACATTAGATGATTATAGTCTACATATGTATTTTCAATATTACTATAATCGGGTAATTGTGTAACTGTACGTGGATAACATATAAACCAATTATCACTTTGTTGCAATTTCATCCAAATTACATCAATCGCATAAAGTGTATGACTTTCGGGATTTTTTATTAAGTTGTTTAATCCATATTTTATATTGTTTATAATTTTATCATAATAATGTTCTTTTACTATATAACCAGTAGTTGTGAAAGATCTATACACTTTTAATATATTATTAGTAATTTTTTTTATAGGATTTCTTAAATTTCCAGCTAATAATAGCACATCAAAATCTATATTTCCTTCTAAAAAATTACGTAATAATGTATTAAATTTAGCTTTATCAGTAAATAGTATATCATCTTCTATTATTACTATATAAGGCATTTTTTTTTCTTTTGCCATCATTAATAATTTTAAATGACTCATAGAACAACCAACCCTACCACTATGTGCTTTTATAGCATTAAATCTAGTGTAATTCCATTTAAGTTCATTTAATTCCTTCTCCACGTGTATTTTTCTATCTTTTCTTTCATCTAAATTAATATAGTAAACATTATCTAAAATAACATTATTTTTATCATCTATCTTGAAAGATGTCATGATAATATTATATATATAAATTTTATTAGTATTTAAATATATTATAAAAAATAAATCTAATAGATACTTTTAATAATATATGGCAAATGACAAAACAGAAATGATGCAACAATATTTTGATGAAAGCAAAAAATTAAAAGACGATTATGGTGAAAATAGTGTAGTTTTTATGCAAAACGGTACTTTCTACGAGATGTATGGTGAAAAGGAAAATTGTACCACAAGTATACACGAAGTAGCGAAAGTGTGTGATTTTAAACTAGGGAATAAGACAGACAAAATCTGGCAGGCAGGAAGTCCTTTGTATGTATTGGATAAATATGTTAATAAATTACAAAATGCAAACTATACTGTTGCGGTATATGTACAAGACGGTAATAAAATGGAACGGGTTTTAGAAAATATATACTCACCAGGAACTTTTTTTCCACATGATCAATCTGATATAATAACAAATTCTATAAGCTGTGTATGGGTATTTACTACAAAAGAAAATTATATAATAGGTATGTCCAACATTGATGTTATTACCGGAAAAAGTGTTTTATATGAATACACAGAAAGCAAAATATCACCTACATATGATGAAACAGAACGATTTATTTCAATACACAATCCAAACGAAATAATATTTATTCATTCTGAAAATAATTGTTTTATAAATAACCTAGTAAAGTTTTCAAATTCATTGAATCGCACCAAATTTATAATTGATCTTAACGATACTGAAAACAATCAAACCGTGCGTGCTAGCAAATGTGAAAAGCAATTATATCAATACGAAATATTTAAAAAATATTTTAAAAATATACAATCGCTGTCTTTTAATCATACAATTGCGATTACGTCTATGACATTTTTGTTAGATTGGGTATGGCGACATAATCCAAATCTAGTGTCCAATATACAACCACCAATATTTGAAAATAATTCAGAAAATATGAGATTAGCTAACCATTCTTTACAACAACTAAACATAATAAACGATTCCAATGTAAATAATTCAAATACTTCTTGTATTGTTAACCTGATTAATAAATGCGAAACTTCTATGGGAAAACGTTTAACATACACAAATATTGTACATCCACAAGTGTCAAGTGAATCAATTATAAATACATATGATATAGTAGAATATATAATAGAGTTGTCCGAATTTATTCAAAATACACGGAAAGAAATGAGAAATATCAAAGACATAGAAAAATTCATACGAAAGATAGCATTATCTACAATTACTCCATTAGATATTTATTACTTACATGAAGATCTTAAAATAATAATGACATTATATGAAACAATAATTAATGACGATACATTAAATACATATTTCAAAAAAGTAAATTCTATTAATATGGAAACAATACAAACCAATATTATGAATTTATTAGAAAATATAGAAGATGTATTTAACATACAATTGTGTTTCGAAGAAAGTTCTATATACACTACAGAAAAAAATTTAATTAACTATGGATATTCGGAAACACATGATGAAATAGTGATTATATATGAAAATACGGATAAGGACTTGAATATTATTAAAAATACCTTAAGTGATTTGATTAAAAAATTAACTCTAAAAAACAACAAAAAAAACAATGATGATTTTGTAGATATAACTAAGAAAGAAAAGGGTGGTTATAGATTGATTGCTACTAAGAAAAGAGCAACAGTTCTTTATGATAACAAAGACAAAGAATCGTTATTATCATCTCCAATTTTTTTGCAAAGTTTAAAAAAAAATTTTACCATAAGAGATATACAATGTATACCAGATATAAAAGATAAATTAAATATATGTAATACACAAATTACACGAATATGTTCAAATATGACAACATCACATACGAACATGATTAATTCACAAAAAGAGATATTCAATGATTTTGTAGAAAATGTATTGAAAGAGTATAGTGATGTGTTATTGAATGTAAGTAATTTTGTAGGTCATTTAGATTATATATTGAATATTGCACATATATCTAAAAAATACAATTTTTGTAAACCGAAAATAGTTAATATCAATAATAATAAATCATTTGTAAACATAGAAAAATTGAGACATCCATTAATAGAGCAATTACTAACGGATGAATTATACGTTCCAAATGATGTTAAATTTGATGAAAAAAACAAAGGTTTATTGTTATTTGGTACGAATGCGGTTGGAAAAAGTAGTTTTATAAAAGCACTGGGAATTTCAATTATTATGGCACAAGCAGGTTTTTTTGCTCCGGCTTCTAAATTTGAATACTTTCCGTTCAAGCAAATATTCACTCGTATAATCGGAAACGATAATATATTCAAAGGTCTATCTACATTTGCAGTAGAAATGTTAGAGTTTAAGAATATTATTGAAAATGTATGTGAGAATTCAATTGTTTTAGGTGATGAATTGTGTTCTGGTACAGAAACAGACAGTGCAATTAGTATTGTGGTGGCAGGAATTAATACATTATATAATAAAAAGTGTTCTTACGTATTTGCTACACATTTTCATGAAATTGTGGAATTAGATGAGATAACAAGTAAAGAAAATTTATCAATCAAACATATGTCTGTTATATATGACCGAAGTAAAAATCGACTAATATACAACCGTACATTACAAGATGGTCATGGAGATAGTATGTATGGTCTTGAAGTTTGTAAATCGTTGAATTTACCTTCAGATTTTTTGTTAAATGCGCATGAAATTAGGAATAAATACAACACAAAAGGAAAGAGTATTTTAGATTATATTCCATGTGAATATAATGCAAAGAAATTGAGAGGGGGTATTTGTAATATTTGTAATATTGATATTGCGACAGATGTTCATCATCTTCAATATCAAGAAGATGCTAATAGTAATGGTTATATAAGTACAAAAGAGGTTTTTCATAAAAATCATGTTGCAAACTTAATAAATATTTGCGAAAAATGTCAAAAGAAAATACATAAATCACAGAAAAAAATGTGTATAAAAAAAACAACATCAGGATATGATATATTAGAGATGAATTAATATTTGCTAAATAATATGGGTGGTGCTTTTTATATATTATCGAGTTTTTCTTGTAGTTCTTTAATTTTATGTTGTTGATTTACTATTATATAGTGTTGTTCTTTTAATTTTTCTTGTTGTTTCTGTAATATTTGAATTATCTCATTAGAATTTAAGGGTATTTTACCTTTTTCGGGATGATCCATCATAAATAAAGGTTGTTTCGCTTTATTATTAATAGATTCTTCCTGCATTTTTTTACGTTGTTCTATAAGTTCTTTTGTTTGTTTTATAACATCTGGTTTATTATTAGGCGAACCTGGTTCATATGATTGTAATTTATCATCAATATCCATTAAAAAAAATTGTTTTATTTCAGAATCTGTAACAAATTCATTTACTGTTCTATCAGAAGGTTTGCAAAATTTATTTGGAGCATCTTTCAAAAGTGTTTTTTTATCAAATGTATTTTGTATATGTGAAAACACTAAAATAGTGTGTTTTGGTTCTAATTGTACAAATGGAATAGTATAATTTTTTAAAAATTCTTTTTCTTCTGCTAAACATGCATTTTCATCATATTTGGTTTGATTTAAAAGTTCTCGTTTAAAAGCGAATGTTCCAGCTGTAGCGTGATTTGGTCCATAAGGACCAAATTGGTACATAGTATTTATATGTTTAAACCATATATATAATTCACTAGACCCTGCACACAATGCTTTTGAATTAGTCATTAACATTTCAACCGCATGACTTATTCTAGTGGGTGGATAATAATCATCGTCATCCATATATACGATAATATCTCCACAAGATTTTTCATGCATAATATTACGTTTTTTACCTAATGTCATTTTATTATCATATTTAAAATATTTAACATTAGGATGATATTTTACTAAATCTTCTATTTTATCTGTACCATCATCAATTATAATCCACTCTATATTATCTTTGGGATAGGTTTGACTATTAAAACACTTCAACATTATAGGAATAAATGGTCGCCTATTAAAAGTAGGAGTACAAACACTTACAAATGGCAGTTTTTTTGTATTAGTTGAAGATTTCCTTTTTTTTTTCCCCATTTTATTTATTAATATTTATCCATTTGTTTAAATATTAATAAATAGATAAATAATTTGTTATAGTTAAGTTCCATCATCTAGTAATTTATTATTAGGAGGAGCACAACATAAACATTTAAAATCATTTATTTTTAAATGTAATTTAATCAATTGTCCTGGTCCTTTGGGCATTATATTTATATAATAGTATAAGTTAATTTTTCATTATATTTTATATAATAAAATATTATGGAAAATATAGAGAGATTAATAAAAATAGAAAACGATATAACTGAAATAGATTTGTCACTAAAATCATTAAAACTTTCGATTGAAGATATAAATAAAAAAATAGATAAATTATGTAAGATTGTTGACAATCATATTGTACCTGATTGTGACAAAATGAGCAATCATATAAATTTTATAGAATCGGTTTATAATACAGTAAAGAATCCGTTAGGATTTTTATGTAATAGAATTAATAGAATTATAAATGGTAAACATTATTCACTAACAGATAAAGGCCAAACTTCATTTAACCACTTTAGTCGCGAAATATCAATCCAATAATTTGCAATATTATCACAAATATCATAAGGAATATTTTTTAAATTATTTTCTAATATGGTACTAAATTTTTTATGTTTATTACGAATCCAATTTTCATAGGTAAAAGTACCATATGTACATTTTTCTAGTAAAAGTGTAAGTGATTTATTTCTTTTATATTTTGATGCTAATGCAGCAGCATTTGACTCAACATAAACATCATTAGCAATACAATCATTTAGATCTGCTCCAAATAATAATAATGTCCTTGTTGTTCTTGTATTACCTTTAGCTGCTGCATAATGTAAGGGACTCCACCCAAATTTATCTTTTATTGTTTTAGATGCACCATTTTGTAAAAGTATTTCACAGCTTTCAAATAGACCTAAATTCGCAGCATGATGTAAAGGAGTTTCATTCATATCTCCAGTAATATCTATATTTGCACCCATTTCAATAAGAATATTAATCGCATTTATAATATATTCAGGTACTCTTTGAGATGATTCATCATAATGTGTCACGACCCAATGTAGTGCTGACCACCCCCATTCAAGAACATTAATATTTACCCCACTGTTAATTAATTTTTTAACCTCTTCAATATTATTTCTTTCCGCTGCCGCTATTAGTAAATCTTGTGGTGTATCTTCATCGTCGGTATAATCAAATTGATTATTGTCATTATAAAAATAAGTGATATCGGCGGGATGTGGAATAGAAATTGTTTGCCCATCAAAATCTTCATAATCTATAGATTCTTCATCATCAGAATGTTCATTTTTGAATTCTGACATAGAATTATCATATGTTATAAACATATTTTTAAATCTGTATATTATATTTATATATATATTTCAATTTTAATTATTTACTTCATATCATGTTCTGTTAGAATATAAGCCCAGTGTTGTAAACTTTGTCTTATAACAGGACTTATACTATAATCATTATATTTAGAATTGTTTGCTTTTATTTTATTTATTAATGATCTTTTAAAACGACCATTTGGTCCACAAAAATTCAACCATCTCTTTATTTGACGTTCATCTTCTTCTGGTATTCTTCTACCATTATAAAAATTGCAATACCATTCAACCCATCCATAAGGATCATATTTTGATATCCAGTTTTTATCTTCCCAAAACTCCAATGTTGTACCACACTTTACTTTGTATTTATTTAATGATTTATCATACTTATTATATGGTCTTGTTAGTAAATTATCGTCTATTTTCTCCCACCATCCCAAAGATTTAAATTTTAAATGACGATTTTTATGAGATTTACCTGTTACTTGTGATTTTATAGGTCGCCAATAGGTTCCACCAAAACTTCCCATTTCAAAAATTTCATTAGGAGTTAAATTAGGTTTGAATTGTTCTATATAAGGATCATTATTTTTATTTTCAAATAAAATTTTTGTCATTGTATTGATACTATATAATAAGATAATAAGAATAAAATAATAAGAATAAAGCAAAAAATTGAAAAATATTTATCCTTATTATTTACAAGTATAGGAAACCTACAGAAAATAACGAGTTTCCATAAATCAGCACATAATAAAGAGACAGTGAAAATGAGCAATCTTGATATTATCAAGAGTTACAAAGACAATATGACTATGAACACACACTTGTTCAAAGGTGATGTTTTGGTTCATAAAAGAGGACGAGGTGAAATCAAGTGGGTGGCAACACCTGAAACGCTGGATATTGTCTTTAGTAATCTTAAGCGTTCCATTCATTCAAAAACACCAATGACAGAACTTAATAATCTATTCACGAGTATCGAACAAAATAAATTTGCAACACAAATAAAAATTTTTACTAAATTTTATACTAATCCCCAATTCAATTCAAGTGACATCAATCTTGGTTCTTGTCCTCAACTTGATAAAAAAATTCCGTATAACATCCACAAGCAAGACAAAGAATATTTTGTAACCCTAATTCTTAATTGGTATGAAAAGTATTATCTTTGGAAACAAAAAAACAAGAAAGACAAAGCGAAGATTTATGTCGAAGAAAACATCAAACTCGTCAAAAGTGTCGAAGTGACCGAACCGGTTGTCCGCGAGGCAATTCCTGTTCCCGAGGGTTGGCAAGATCTAGTAGATGGACAAGTTCCTGATTCTTGGGATTGTGAATCCGAAGAAGGAGAAACTGCTATTGCCCCGGCCCCGGATACATGGGAAGACATTGTAGAAGAAGATATTTAGCACCGACATATAAGGACATTAATTTTAAAATAAATTTAAATACACATACATAATATATCCAATGGCAAAAAATAGCGAATACGAATCATTAGAACATGCAATAAAAACCGACCAAAAACAAGAAGAATTACAATATTTTGTTGATGAAGTAGGCGAATATACAGTAAAAGGGGTGGGGCAATGGAATGGTGGACTTTGTAGTTGTTTTAATAATATTTATCCTTCCCTGTTTTGTTCTTTTTTTGCCCCTTTATTGTATACATCTTTACTATATTCAAAATTAACTGAAAGTCGCAGCAATCTATACAAATGTTTAGCTGTGTTTACGAGTTTAAATTGTTTAGGATTTTATTTTAATTTTTTTACATATAATCAAAAAGCAACTTATATTATATTTATGCTAGGTGATGTTGCAATACTAGTATTAGCTACAAAAGTAAGAACTGGTATTAGAAACTTAAAAAAAATACCAGGTTCGGAATGTGAAGATCTATTAGTATCTGTATTTTGTACTTCTTGTTCAGTAGCACAATCAGGGCGTACGCTTTTGGAACATGAAAAAATATGTGAATGTGTTTGAATATAAAAAATTTTAAAGGTAAGTGATATATTTAAGGATACCCGAGGTTAGTATTTGGCTAGTTCGGTCATACTTTTGTAAAGATTGTGATGCAATCATAATAATCATTTCTATTATGTAAAAACTTAATTGGAGTCATGCTATATGGACACCAATCAATCATAATTTGCTTGTAATTAACATTATATTTTTTTAATTCATTTTCAACAAATTGTTTGGAAACATTAGATCTCCAATCTCTATTCATATATATATTTTCAGATGCTTTATTTCCTAGATTTGAATGATGTAATAGACATTGCCCACCTGTTTTGAGAATTCTAACGATTTCTTTTATATAGGAAACGATCGTATCTCTACTAAAATGAACTGCTGAATCAAAACAATGCACATGCGTTACGGAATTAGATGGTAAATTTATTGTTGAACCATTATTTACATGATAAAATATATTACGTTTATGCTTTAATTTTTTTTTGCAATATTCGATTGCATATGAGTTATAATCAATCAAGTGAATTGATTTATATTTCCTTTGTACAAAAAAATGTCGAGTATTTCTACCTCTACCACATGCCAAATCAACTATAATTGATTGATTATTAAGATTTTTGTAATATTCATGATATATTTCTAAATCATTTAAATTTTGTTCAGCTTTTTTATAATATATTGACCATAAAGTTTCTGTAAGAAATGTCATCTTTTAATACTATATAGAATTTAATTTAACCAGTTTCAAGAGTCCATTTTAAATCTTAAACAGAGTTCAGAAAAATAATAACATATGTATTAAATGAAGTTTAATTTAATTTATATATTATGTTATTACATAAAAAATTTAAAAAGAAAAACATATACATATATTATCTAGAGACAATGGAGGATGGTATCAATAATCCAGAAAACCAACAGAAAAAAACACCATTAGAAAATACAACTAATTCGAACAATACATCCGACAAAAGTGGATCCAAGGTTACCTTTAATAGTATAATCACAAATTATCTTGATAAAATTTTACAATTACTGGGATCTAATGACAACAATAAAGAAAAAGCAACAATAAAAAATTGAATATATATTTACACATAATTTTAATAATTATTTCTTAACATATAAAAAATAATTATTAGCATATATGTATAATATTTTGAAAAAATATATGTTTGAAACTACATACTGGATAATTGCTATAGTATATGATAAATCAGAAAATATGATAAATATAGTTTCATTTGCTTTAAATAAAAAAGATTTGGAACTAAAAAATTCAAATAATAAAATATTATCTACCAACATTAAAAAAAATACATCATGGGGACATTTTAGTACAGGGACATTTACACCAGACGGAGAATATTATTAAAATATGACCTATATTTCTAATAGAGGATAGCGATAATTTTCAAAAATCCAACTTTCAATGGAAGGAATATATTCATATACATTTGCAAAACCTTCATCACAAGACGGTGGTTCAAATTTTTTTCGGAAAGCATAGTAAGCTACTTTTGGAATCATCTTTGGTGAATCTTTATTAGTCTCACAACGAAAATGATTCATATGATATGCTACATTGATGGGTGTTGCACAGTGAACGCAATAAATAGGAATTTTGGCTTCTTGTGCCTTTTGAATATAATAACGACGAGAGACAATATCAGGAAATGTATTGTCAATGATAATCGAACACTTTCCTAGATTATTCAAAAAAACTTTTCGTCTTTTTGAAAGCGTTTTATGTGAATCTTGGTTAATGATAATATATTTATTGCTATGTATAAATTTAAAAGGAAATCTCTTGGCAAATCGAGATTTTCCCGAAGCTGGATATCCACACATCATAATAATTTTATAAGAATCTGTAAATAGTTCAATGTTATCAGCAATAGGTTTACCACATAATTGTAGAGGAGGTGGAATATTATATGGAGTACTGTTTCTATCACGAAATACATCTTCTGGAGTAACAAACTTTAATCCAAGATTAAATGCAAATAATAGATCGCTATTTGAAAAATCTCCCACACGACCACACGCATCTCCACAATAAAATTCAATAAGTAAAGGATTGAAGTGTTCCTTAATTACACGGCAATTGGGTTTACGATATTCATCTCCATAACAAATGAATACTGTTGTAGTAATATATAGATTGTCAAAAATTTTTTTAACTTTATTAGCAATAGATTCAGCATTTTTTGATGATTGGTTTGATACAACAATCACGTGATAACCATCATAATGAAATTTCTCCAATTTCTTTGGTACGTTTTCGTTTAACCACATCCAATCATCTTCATTATCTGGGAATTTTTTACCTGATTTGGTTTTGATTAATGTATAATCAAGATCAAATGCGACATATTTTTTAAGATTTGCATCGGGATTAAAAGTTTGAATATTTACCGGAATGTTTTCACTAAACCACATTATAATTTGTTATTAGTGTATGTATTCGTATATTTCTATTAATATATATTTTCAATTTTATTGTTAGATAATTTTGGATAAATATCCCAAAACACATGCCAAGTCCATTCCAAAAATCTACCAGATTTACAATTTGGCAAACGAGTAGTAATTATCCAGTTATATAAATCTTCGTAAAATTTCAAAGGCAAATTTGTTATTAAAGATTTATGAACTAAAAATTGAGCACTCCCTCTATACCCT
>Ga0160422_10002002_pt1 | contig 12759 bp, 8 predicted proteins | sample Fk160mmetaG_FD_108192 | JGI IMG/M metagenome (GOLD analysis project Ga0160422, IMG submission 108192) | Marine microbial communities from the Central Pacific Ocean - Fk160115 60m metaG | ecosystem: Environmental > Aquatic > Marine > Oceanic > Photic zone | place: The Central Pacific Ocean...
CACACGGTGGCCGCGATGCATCCCGCAGCGTCCGATCGCATCCATGCGAGCGTCTGTTGCACCACGGAGAACCGTCCAATCGGACCGCCGAAGGCTCTTCGATGTTGGGCATAGGTGCTTGCGATGACCCATGCGCGCCGCGCGTGGGCGGCACACCCGGCCGCGTTGTACAGCCGGCTGGTGGTGATCACCAGCTCGATTACACTTTTGAACCCGGCCTCCACCGAACCCAGCGCCTCCGCGTACGCACCCGTGAAGTCCATCTCACCCGACGCCATCGACCGGGTCCCGAGCTTGTCCTTTAGACGTCGAAAACGGAAGGCGTTCAGCGTGCCGTCGGGCTTAATCCGAGGGACTAGAAAGAGACCCAACCCGCGGGTGCCCGGGCCCGCAGCGTCCGGACGGGCCGTCATAATGAACACGTCGGCGTCCGCATTTGAACAAAACCACTTCTCTCCGGATATGGCCCAAGTGGATCCGGCCTCAGAGCCGCCATCCAGAGGCGAGGCACGCACTGCATTCGCTCCCACATCGGATCCGCCCTGCACCTCTGTGAGGAATTGACTCGCCGTGAAGTTTGTCTCGAAGTTCGGGTCAAGGAGGCGGTCGAGATATCGAGACTTCTGATCCGGCGTGCCCAAAGCCTGCAAACTGCGAATGGCTCCGGCAGCACACGCCAAGGGGCAGTTGTGACCGGCCTCTCCTGCCTGTGCTGTGAGATAGAACAGGCTCAAAATCGCACGATGTGAGACATCTTTATCACCGTACAGACCCATAATTCCGGTGCCGTAGATCAAGCGACCGGCTTGGTTCCATGTGGGGTGATGAGCCACCGAAGCCGTGTGGTTACCGATGCCGCTCCAGTCATCAAGGACGGGAAGATTGCGATGCAAGTTGTTTACAACCGCAGCATTGTGGAGTGGACCGGCCACAATGCTGCCCGCGTCTTTCAGGCGAGTACGGTGGCGCTGCAAACCGTGATGGTCCACCAAGGCGAGCAGAGCATCGTCATCCAAAAATAGATTGTCGGGCTGCGCCGCTTTCCATGCACCCAAGTCGGCTCGCCCCTGTTCCCGCGCATCCATCTCACGAACTCCTGCCTAAAAAAATGACCGACAAATCGACTACCCCGCTCAATCCCCTACCCTGTTTACCGGCCGAGCGGTCAACACCACCAACGCGGGCACGACCAGTGAATCGGCGACAAAGGCGCTCACCAAGGCAATCGACAGGAGAACACCGAAGTACGCGACACTCTTTATCGCTGCGAAACCAAGCACGCTGAAGCCGCCCGCGAGAATGACGGATGTCATCAACATGGGGCGACCGACCGTCCTCACCGTTCCGCGAACGATGGTTTCAATGTCATCGGACTTTGTTCGCTCGGCTCGATACCGGTAGAGAAATTGAATGGTGTCGTCGACCACCAAGCCAAGGACAATGGCCGAGATGGTCACAGTGGCCACATCAAGACGAATACCGACCAACCCCATGAACCCCAAGGTGACCAAAACAGGCAACAGATTTGCGGGTACTGCCAGCGCAGCCATGCGAAACGAACGGAACAACAAAGCAATCAAGCCGAAGATCACGACAAAGGCAACGGCAAAGCTCGACACCTGACTCTCGACGATGTGCCTCATGATCTTGACGTACAGCGGGATGTAGCCGGAAGCGTGCACCTCAACATTGGCAGGCAGTTCGCTCCGGTCGCTAATGCGCTGGATCGAACCTTCGAAATCACGCGCGCTGCCCATGGCGACTCCGAAGGTAACCCGCAGTTGCGTCTCATCAGAAGCCAACCAACGCGCCATATCGCTGTCACCGTCAGCCTCCAGAAGCAAGAGGAGCTGCTCAAAGTGGGCCGAATTCTGCGGCACAGTTCCCTGCGCCTCACCGCTTAGGACACGGTCAAGATTGACAACCGCATCCACTGCCGATCGGCTCCAGGCCGCATGGCCCCCTTCTTCCACTTCACGCTGCCACCTTCGAACGCTTTCGAAGACTTCGGGGGCGCGCACACCATCGCCACTTCGAACCACAAACTCCAGCGGTGTGTACGGCCCGAAGCCGCCCTCTATGCGCTCGGAGTCGACCCGAGCGGGATGGTCAGCGTACAGGAAGTCAATCGAGTAGGTGTCCACCTCAATTCTGGTGACCCCCCACGCTGAGAGCAACCCTGTAAATGCAGCAATCAGGACCACCGCGACGGGGCGTCGAACCGCGGTATTCGCCATGGCTTCAACGGTGCGTTGCACCCACTTCACCGAGGTCGCCCGAGGAAGATTCGGGGTCATCAAGCCCCACACCGAGCACACTATCAAGGCACCAACAAAGGCCGCACACAGCGCAATCGCGCAAAAGATTCCAAGGTCTTGCACCACCGGCATGCTTGCGGTCGCTAAGGCCAAAAAGCCAAGAGCTGTCGTGATTGTGTTGAATGCGCAGGGCCAAAACACCTCGCCTATGCCGCGTCGGACCCGTTCGATTGGTGCCCAGTCTGACGGCTGCGCCGCAATGTGGGTGAGCATGTGGATGCAATCCGAAACACCAATCACCAACACCAACGTGGGCATCACCATCGTGACCATGTTGATGTTTCGACCGCTCACCCCATAGAGGCCCATCAGCCAAGCCGCACCCATTCCCACTGCCGCGACCACAACAACCGTGGGACGCCAATGGCCAACCAGCCAGCGGAGAAGAACCACAATTAGCAGATAGCTCGCAGCAATAATCCCGGCGGCACCGCGGGTCGACGCGTCGTTGAGGGCTGCGTACACGACTCCAATCCCGGCGTAGCTCACGTCGGAATCCATGGCGGCGACCGCTTCACGCAGGTTCAACAGAATCCCGTCACGCCGGGCATCAATTTCGTCGGTCACGGCCATCTCGGCCAAGACCAGTGCGGTGGTTTGGTCTGCAGACACAAGAGAGTCGACAACCGGGTCCTTGCCAAGAAGTTGCGTCGCCTCAGCAGCATCACGAACGGATCCCACATACAGACTTGTGGCATCACCGCGCACAATCGGCTCATCGACAATCGACCGAACTCTGGCGATTCCATCCACGTCGCGAGCGACATCGGCAATGGCTCCGATTCGTTTGAGGCCCTCGTCGGAGAGGATGTTCCTCGAATCATGGACCGCAATGACCACCACTTCATCGTTTCCGTAGGTGTCCAGAAATTCGCGATACTCCGCGAGGGCCGGATCGTCTTGGGGAAACCAAATATCGACAGCGTTGTCGACCCCCAACCGAGATGCGCCAAGCGCAGCGAACACGGTCACAACAACCAACAGGACTTGCATGGTCCTCCGACGCTTTGCGATCGCAGAAATCCAGCGTTCAGCATCCATTATCGGACCGTCTCCACCTGAAAACCGCCGTACACGAACGCACGATCGGTGGCCAACAGTCGAGTGCCCAGTGCTTCATTCCGGGTCAATCGGTCGGCGAGCGCGTCGGGTCGATGCCTCGGCACCAAGAGGTTCCAATAAGCAATCCGACCTCCGCTTTGCGATGCATCTGCAGTGGCGGCAAGGAGCGACTGCGTTTCGGCCTCACTCAAATACTCCGGCACATCCGAGTAGTTAAACGCTGTGTAGGTGCCCGCAGTCGAAGCCTGCAAGTGCGTCATGAGATCCGAATGAACAAATCGAATCCGGTCCGCCGCGTCAACCAATGCTGAATGGCCCTGCTCAGACAAGTACGGCTGACTGTTCTCAGGATCCGTGTACTTCCCCGCCAACATCCATTGTAAAAATGGATTCGTGGCGATCGGCAGCGCGCACATCCCATACTCCACTCGTTTTAAAAACGCTGCGCTCACGGGTCCGTCCACGTGTGCAAACTGCGCGGCACTGCGCCCCGAGCGCTGCATGACGGTGCGTGAGAAGAACAGCCGAAACAGCGACCTCCACCGCCACGTATTCCAGTGGGCGTCATAGAATCGTCGCTGTTCATCGACGGTCTGACAAGCCAAGAACTGCTCAATTGTGGACTTGCGGTGAACGAGCGGAAGCAGGCGAGTGCGAAAGGTCGCAAGGTACTGCTCGAACCGCCCACACCCGATCACACCGAGGCGAATCCACTCCTCGTTGGCATCCCAATAGGCACGCACGTCTTCATCAAGCGAGGGTCGAATCTCGTGGTAGAGAAACACGCGCTGGCCGATGGGGCCCACACCCAAGAACGAACGAAAACGCTCAACATCAAGGGCCACTGCTGCCGCCAACTTCAGCTTTGCCAGCGCGATTTGCGGTGCCGAGAGATCGATAGCAGTCACGGATTCCGCACCGGCGATCGCGAGTGCAAACGAGTTATCGCCGGCGGCACACACACTCAGCACGCGGTCATCTGACCCCACTTGAAGACCCGCCTGAAGAACGCGGGGATCTTCCCACGACTGCGCATAGGAGATTCGCTCACCCAACGCATCGCGAGTGGCCTCTGTGCCGCTCACTGATCCTCACTCAAGCGCTCGATCGTTCCGCTAATCGCGTCCACTCTGACGGCATCTCCGCTCGTGAAGGCATCCATCACCCCAGCGACCGCAACGACGGACGGGATTCCCATTTCTCGCGCGACGACCGCGGAATGACTCAACAAGCTGCCCCGCTCGACTACCAACGCTGCGATCCGGGGGAACAGGGACACCCAACCCGGATCGGTTCGATAGGCAATGAGCACCGCACCGTCGATCTCCCCCGGATCGTTCGGATCGGTGACACGGGCCACACGGCCCTCCACGACCCCAGGGCAAGCCGCGAGGCCGCTCAGTGTATTCCCGCTCGGGGGCGGCGGTGTCCCTAAAAATTCGTTGTGGGCCCACACTGGCCCCCATGTAAAAAACCGGTCGGCGGGAACCGGTTCTTTCGCAAAAGAGTCGTACTCACGACTGCGTACCGCTGCGATACCGGCGAGGTTCACTGTGACGGTTGTTCCACGCACCCAGCCGAACACCTCATCCAACGTCAGCCAGAAGACATCCGTTGGACACTGAAGCGCACCCGCAGCATGCATGTGTTGACCGAGCGCTCGAAACAGGTCCCGAACCCGCGCAAAGATGCGCGTCCGTAAGAATCGAAGATTTTCTCGGTCGCGAACACGCCGTCGAGCACGGGAAAGCACCCACTGGAAGACCCACAACTTCGGCCCTGAAAGGGCACGAAAGACGCGGCTCTCCGCTTCGGCGCGCATCGCTCGCTCCTGAACTCCAATCTGAGAGGGATCGAGGTTGGCGCCGCGCAGATACGCCCGCAGCGTTCCAACCAAAAGGGCGGGCTCATGGCGGATCGTGGAAACCTCCAGCTTCAACTCGTCTGCACAGCGATCGCCCCACCGATTCAGATAGTCCTGCAACGCAGCGCGCAGTTCAGGGGTCTCACAGCTCGCGGCAAACACCTCGGCATCAGTGCGCTCCGAAGCAAATAGTGCTGCCCAGTCGGGTCGGTTCTGAATCGCAGCGGCGAGCCTCAATCCATCCACAGCGGGAGCAGCGCTGAGAAGTCCACCTTCACCCGCCAGCAAGCTGTTGGGCAGGTCGTTCTCGTCGGCAATCCATTTGGCACAAAGGCTCCGAAGCAATCCATGGAACACCATCACGAAAAAGTCATTCACAATCGGTGTCGACCATGCCCACAGCAGCCGACGCTCGAGGTCCTCATACATCGACAACAATTGCATGGCGTCAAGTCCATCCACGTCGCGCGGATGAGCATTCATCGCATCTTCAAAGCGCAGGGTAAAGGTCTCCACGTCTCGATCGAGGCGACCTGCCCTCCGCAGCAAACCCGCTACGCTGCGAAGCAACGGACCCAAGGCGGACCACTGGCGCGGCTCAGGTTCTTCGTCGGGATCTGCCACCTCGGAGACACCCATCATCGACTCCATAAAGCCGCGATTCCACTTGTATCCTGGGAGGAGAGAGACCACGGTATACCAAGCATCGAGGTTGTAAAAAATCCGACCGCGAACGAGTCCAATCATCCGAGGAAATACGCCCGAATGTTCATCAATGGTGGACTTCGGCACGCCCATCACACTGCAGAACAAGCGGTAGACAATTGTGTAGGCGCGACTCGCGAAACTGTACGTGAGCGGGCTTGTCGGACCGTGATAGCTTTCGATAATATTGGCGTTGTCCCACAGCAATCGCTGCCCTGATGGCATCGCTTGGGTGATGGGCCGGGACTGCAGCAGCACCAAGCGTTCACCGCACCGTGTCCATTCCACATCTTGTGGACCCCCGAACTGGTCCTCCAATTGCCTTCCGATTGCCGCAAGCTGTTTGGCCTGCGCATCCGAAAGCGAAGGCTCCTCAACCATCGATAGTGGAACAGGCACCTCAGCCGGCAGACCTTCCACCAACGAGATGGCGGTGTCCTTTCGGCCCAAAATCCGTTCCACAGTTCCTCTACGGTGAACCCGGTAGGTGTCGCAAGGCACAGACCCTTGAACAATGCCTTCCCCGAGTCCCCACGCCGATGAAATCAGGGTTTGGTCCGGATTGGTGGGATCGGAACTGAACATCACCCCGCTGGCTTCGCCTTCGACCAGTTCTTGGACAATGACCGCGACTGGAGACGCGTCCAATCCGTGTTCTGCTTGGTAGGCCCGAACCCGTGGGTGGTTGGCACTCGCGCGGCAACGCGCAATGGCATTGAGTAGAGACTCACCATCCGATACGCCCAAGATGCTCTCGTACATCCCCGCAAAGCTGTGCACTGCCCCGTCCTCCGCGAGCGCGCTTGAGCGAACCGCAACTCGCTCCCACCCGGATGCTTTCCACGCAGCCAAAGCAACCTGAGGATCTGAGCCTGAGGGCACAACAAACCAAGGCGGCACCTGTACTCCTGCTTGCATGAGCCGAACCAGTCCGGCCGCTTTGCCTCCAATCGCGTCAGAAGGGGCGAATCCTTCCGACAGGTCCGTTCCTTGGATGATCATGCAAGCAACCCCAACAATAGAAAGTCCGACAACAATAGAACAGTCGCAGTGAGCTCGACAGTGTTGCCGCTGCGACGTGGGTTCACGAGGATAACGGTTGCAATCACAGCGCTCAGCAGCGCCGCGCCAGCGACCGGAGTTGATTGATGGGCCCAAGCGACCCACATGATGGTCAGAGAAGTACACCATCGGATTGCCATGACGAACCAGCCAGCCCGTGCTCTGCCGTACACCGACGAGTAGCTGTCGACACCCGGCACTTCCGAGTCCGGAAGGTGAATTTTTCGCCCGAGCTCAAAGGCCAACGAGCCGAGGCTTACCGCGCCGGCGTAGCCAGCGAGGGAGCGGTCAACCGGGCCGTCCGCGGCCACCCAGATAAACACGGATAGCAGTGCGACGACCGGGTTGTGGGATATCGCATAGGCCAACAGGCGGTCCCTCAACCACTGGCCAAGGCCGAACTCGAACCGCATAGCGAGCGTAAACATCAGGCAGGCGACCCACACCCAGAGCGCGCGTTCCGATACGGTCCACGCCGCTGCAGCCTCGATCACAATGGCGACGGCGGCAAGGCGCGCGAGCAGCGGCAATGTGACCACGCCTCGTGTGAGCAGACGGTCTGGATAAGACTCGCGATCCGCGTCTGCGTCTTTGTGTTCATCCATGACTCGGAGGTGAAAAAATACCAGCCACACCACCACTGCAGCGAGCGCCGCATCCAGCCATGCTTCCGCAGCACCAGCGAGCGAAAATCCGCTCCACACAAACAGGCCAACCAAAACAGAATACGCCGCGGGGGGAAATCGCTCGAGGAGGTAGCCCCAAACTCGCTTATGGGTCGGTGAATTGACTTGAAGAGTGAGAAGATCCATCACAGGAAGCTGCTATCCCGTACAGACGGATCGTTCAGAATCAGCGTCCAATTCGACCCATGGGTGTTTCGGGTCGCCCGTTTAGGCGCTACCGTCTAATCATCGTTGGTGCTGTCGCAGGCCCGACGGCCCAACTCTCATGAATCACGCGCACGCCAGGTCCCGCCCATTCACTGGACACATACTCGACGGCTTCGAACCGTCGGTTCCCCACATCCAGTTTCCCGTGACATGGGGTCTCACCCAGAGCGAAACTCACTTTGAACTGTGCATCGCGCCGATAGACCTGCCGCTCATCCAGTTGGTCACAGCCGACCTCGAAGCCGATTTGGCCATCGTGTTGAACGAATCCAGCGGAAACGGGAAGGAACTGTTCACGGCGGAGCCACGCGTGGCCCCGTGGGCAGACATTGGACGATTCAACGGAAACCTCGAACTGATTCACATTCCCCGCACAACGCCGATCGACCCAGCCACCATGGAGCTTCCCGCCACCGTGCTGGCCGATTCGGATTCGGCCGTCCCGGATGCGCTGGGTTCACGCTTGGCCGTAAGCTTTACCGACGAGTGCCATGGCGTGTTTATCAGTCCCGACCGACGCCTACTCGCCCGGATTTTGGCGGGGTACCTCGAGGCATTCACGCGCGCTGCCTCGGGCTCAGACCGCGTTCCAGCCATACCGCCAGAGTTCTTGACCGCGACGCTCACACCCAGATCGCCCGGAGACTGGAATGAAGCGCGGTTCGTTCGCCGCGAACGGTATTGGGTCTTGGAAATGCAGGAAAACGGTCTGGGCACTGTGCTTCGACGCTGGATCACAGAAGGCCCGGCCGGGCATTGGCGGCAAGGCTGGTCATGGTAGGGGCGGCAGAATAGCCCCCAAGTGTGACATCAAACGCACCCACCATACTGATCGACAGCCGCGATGGACTCCGGTCCTTAACCACCACAATTGATGAGCAACCATGGGTGGCCATCGACACGGAGTTTCACGCGGAGCGCCGATATCACCCCGAACTGTTTCTGTTGCAGTTTGCCTTTGCGAGTGGCGCTTCCTTTATTGTTGACCCGCAGCGTGTCGATATCACCGTCCTCGGCCCTGCATTGTCACGAGCCACTTGCGTGGTTCACGCAGGGCAGCAAGACTTGGCCATCCTTTGGCGTGAGTGCGAAGCAGCACCGGCGTCCGTCTTCGACGTACAGATAGCTGCGGGAATGTTGGGGCATGGCTACCCGACCCGGCTTGACACTTTGGTTGAGTCAATCCTTGATACGCCGCTGCCCAAGTCCACGACACTGTCCGACTGGTCAACTCGCCCGCTGACCCGAAAGCAACTCGCGTACGCCATTTCCGATGCTCAGGTTCTTATACCCCTGCGGGCCGCCTTAATCCGTGCACTCGAATCACATGACCGCACACGGTGGGCTCTCGACGCGAGTGCAGAACTGGCCGCTGCTGCACAACGTCGCACGCCCATCGATGACCGTTGGACTCGATGGGAAATTGCAAGCCAACTCGACACCGAGGCCGTGGCAGCAATGGTCAATCTCTGTGCTTGGCGAGACCAACGAGGGCGCGACAAGAATCAACCCGCGACGTTCATGCTGAGCGATGGCTTAGCGCTCGACATCGCGCGGCGGAGACCCACATCAATCGACGAACTGGCTTCGAATCGCCGGATTCCTCAAGGACTAATCCGGCGATTTGGGCGCGAGATCCTCTCCGTTGTCCAAGCCTCCCGGGACAATCCACCTGCCCCACCATTCATCCCAACCATGACCCAACTGGCCACCATGCGCTCGATGGAAATTTGGGCGTTAGCGGAAGGGCAACGCACGGGGGTGGCCCCAAAGCTCTTGCTTCCTTCGGAGATGTTGACGCGGTTGATTCAGGACGGCTTGAATGCATTGGACGGCTGGCGTGCGGATGCGATGGGCGACTCCCTCGCAGCCTTTATGGCAGGTCAATCGGCGATACGGATGACTCCCGATGGACCGGTCGTGACTTAGTTCCGAAGCAGCACCGGTGTTGCCGTCAACGGCAACGCATCGGGAACAGCCTTCCACTGGTGACGGTCGTCGGGGTGGCTCAGCACGGGCGTCATGGCCTTTGCATACGGGTCCGTCGGTACTTTCATGGTCCCAACCCCCCAAACCAACCAGCGATACGAACCATCCGCAAGGTCAAATCGATACCCGTGCTGACCGCGTTTGAGTCCTTTCATTCGCGAGACTGAGGTAAATGTCTGGAGATGGTCCCGAACGAGCGTGAACAGTTTGTGGTTGGGGTTCGGTCGCTCCGCTTTCTGGAACATATCAGCGGACCAAAAAACGGATTCATCACCCGACACCCATGCCTCAACCGTACTCTTGAGCGCCTCTACCGCGCGATTGTTACCCGCCGCAATGGTCGCGGAATCATCCAAGATTCGCCAGAGAGAAACTCCCGAATACCCCGCCTCGCGCAGGCCATCGATGAGGTCGGTAGGTCGGCCCAACGTCCGGTAGGCGACCGTGTCGAAAGCATCAGAGCCCGCACCCGACAGAAACGACGCCCACTGGGAAGAGTCGAGCGAATCGAACCCTTGAGCCGCTGCACCCAAAACAACTATTGCATCCGGGTCTGAGTTCCGGATGAGCCTCGCGATGGTGCCCGCGCGCATTCCATGCTCGCGGTGATTGGACGATGGCGCACTCTCCGCGCCGCCGATCTGCCAATATCGGATCGTTTCGGCGTTGTGCCGGACCACTTGTTCAACGTAGTTCGCAACTTGGGATTCAACCTCACCAGGCACCGCGTTGCCCGACTCAGGGGCTACGGTCGAGTCGAGGCACAAGACCCCAATCACGGGCCCCGAAGCCGACCTCAACACGGAGTCGGATGCGGTGAAATCCCACTCACCGGGAGCGGGCTCGACGGAGGGACGACACAGATGCAGCGCTGCGGGTCCGCGAACAGGGAAACCATCATGCACCGATGCACTTCGGCGGCTTTCTGTTTGGGTGGATGAAGCCGGACCCAAAGGCGTTCGTACATCAACCCCCATTCGAAACGGCGCCGCAATCGCCGCTGTCCACACCCACCAGGCCGCCAGCGTCATGATCCCTCTTCATCGAGCCCGTAATGACAGACCCAAGCAAGCACTTGCATACGAGAGCGCCCCAACACCGAAGCGATGGCGTCAACATTCCCTTGATGAATCGTAAGCAAACCCTCTAAATCCGGCTTTGAGGGAAGGGGGCGTCGCATGTCAACCTCGGTCTGCGGGTCTTCGGGCGGTAACCGCCCAGTCCGGCGCCCACGCAGCCGCGGGGTCACCAACTCGGTGACCAATGCATCCAGCCCAGCCCCTCGGATTCGAAGTTCGCTGGCGACCTCAATGAGCTCTGTGACGTCGCCTGGCCACCCGTAAATCAGCAGGGTCTCGATTAGGTCGATGGTCAGTGGCGGACTGTCTTCCCCTAACGCAGCTTGGAGCAATCCAAGCAAGTCCTCGCGACGTTCAGTGAGGCGGGGGATCCTCACTGTGCGATCGAACATTGGCGCTGCGGCATCGTCAACGGTGACGCCCCATTCGGAAGGTCTGGCCGGAATCGTGACAATCACGGGGGCCATGGGAGACTTCAATGCGTGGGCCAACATCCCCGATGACGTGTTCGAGAGATGCAGCACAACCGTGTTGCTTCGGTGAAGTGCCTCATCCAGTTCAGTCTGCGAGAAGGTTGCATCGTCACACACCCAGAGTCGACCCTCGGGATTAAATCTGCGATGGACCGCAGCGACGGCATCATCAAACACGCATCCCTCGCTTCCGTACATCAACACCCGCCGCACATGTGGGTCAATACGTTCAATCTCGGCTCGCATTCGACCCTGCATCGGGGCACGACCCCCGATATCCGAGGCTGGGTCCTCCGCTCGGCTCCGCCAACGGACAACAAAGATGGATTGCCCAAGTCGGATGAGGTCTCCATCGACGAGTCCCAAGGTTTCGATGGGTCGACCGTTTACAAAGGTTCCGTTCTTGCTTTGCAGATCTTCGACCGTAACGCGCCATGGGTCCGAGTTGACCGCGATTCGCGCGTGGCGCCGAGATACCAAGGTATCACCATCGAACGACAAGACGCCGGTGCCGTCTTCGCGACCCAACGTTGTGGAACCCTCTGACAATCGAATGGATGGTCCTTCAACGATTCCGCGCGCCGCGGTATACACAGGCACCAAGTGGGGACGAGGCGTATTCGACATGCCGCACAGTGTAGCTCATCTTGCCGCCCGTGTGCGGCGACCCAGCGCGACCGCTTCGGCCACAACCACGGTCAGTCTGTGAGTTCGCCGGTGATCGTCCAGAACGCCTCAGGTGTGCTGCCACCCGTCATCGCGCTTTCCACACTTGCGAGACTGAAGTCCTCAAACTCGGGCAGCGGAATCGAGGCGACGGCCCCGGTCAGGCTCGGAAGGTACAGCGGCATTAGATCGGCAAACAAACCCTCCGTGGCTTCTCTTGAGATTGTGTAGGCTTCGTCCGTATAGACCACGTCGACATGAACCACTGGCTCGCCAATCGCCAAGTCGATTGAGGTTCCACTGGGTGCAGCTTCAAGGTCCAACGGTGCTTCTACCGCGAGATATAGCTCCATGTAGAGCGAGTCATCCCCTACCGGTCCGTTGTGCAGTTCCACCAGCATGTCTCCAAGCCGAAGGTCAAACTCCACCTCATCCTCAGTTGATTCGCGGGGCGTGGCCACAGGCGGCAACAATGGCGTTGTAACCATGGTCAGGTCTGTCAACCCGGGCATGAGGACCACCAGAGTCGATAGGTCAAATCCAAGCTCGTCCGCACTCACCTCTTGATCCAGCAGCCCGCCTTCCCAAAAGGCAAACAAGAGTTGGTTGACGAAGTTGCCGCTCAGCGCCAGCGAGGTTCCCCCAAAA
>Ga0160422_10002003_pt1 | contig 12758 bp, 15 predicted proteins | sample Fk160mmetaG_FD_108192 | JGI IMG/M metagenome (GOLD analysis project Ga0160422, IMG submission 108192) | Marine microbial communities from the Central Pacific Ocean - Fk160115 60m metaG | ecosystem: Environmental > Aquatic > Marine > Oceanic > Photic zone | place: The Central Pacific Ocean...
CGAGGACAATTTGTTAACTGTGAGAACAAAACAAATTGATAAAACTGAGAATAAAAATGTTGATGGTGAAATCATACATAAAGGAATTTCTCAAAGACAATTTGCAAGATCATTTACAATTGCGGATGATGTAAAAGTAAATGGTGCAGAGCTTAAAGACGGTCTTTTGACAATTGCTTGTGAAAGAATTGTGCCAGAACATAAAAAGAAAAAACTTATTGAGATTAAGTAATTGCTAAACTTGCTTGTGGGGAATTTCCCCACAAGTACTAAATACATCCACTCGATGAAAATCCAATTATTGTGCCGTTAGTATTTATTGTAAATTTTCTTTCACAGGGAATACCATACTTTTTTGTTCTATAAATTAGTGTTTCATTTCCAAGCTCGTTTATGAAGTCATCCGTAGGAGATCCTAATTCCGTTTTCAACTCAATTACTTGTTTGCCTACGAATTGACCGAACCTCTCATTTTCTCTCTGGGCAACCTCATCAGATTTATTTTGAATAGTTTGACATCCACTTAACAAAATTAAAGCGACTATATTTATAATAATAATTTTGAATTTCATTGTTTAATTATAGAGCTCAATTGTGTCAAAAAATTAACTTAAAAGTTGAAAAAAAAATATTTTTAATAACATTAATAACACTTATACCTTTTAAACATAGGATTTTTGATTACGAATCGTTTATTTTTAGACTTTGGAGGTTCAATGTTAGATAACTATTTTAATTATAAAAAATATAAGACAGATTTTAGAACAGAAGTAGTAGCCGGAGTTTCCACATTTTTAACAATGGCTTACATTATGTTCTTAAATCCAGTCATTCTTGCCGATGGCGGGTTTGACTTTGGGGGAGTATTTACTGCAACGGCATTAGCTACCGCAATCGCTTGTTTCATAGCTGCCTTTTATGCAAAAACTTGGCCTGTTGGCTTAGCACCTGGGATGGGTATAAATGCATTTGTAGCTTACGGAGTGTGTTTAGGAATGGAGTACACACCTGCTGAAGCTTTGGGAGCAGTCCTGGTAGCAGGTGTAGTATTTTTAGTCATTTCTTTAACACCTATTAGAGCATGGTTAATTAATTCAATTCCAAAAAGTTTAAAGTTAGGCATAGGAGCTGGAATAGGATTATTTTTGGCAATAATTGGTTTTGAAATAATGGGTTTAACTGCTGATAATCCAGTTACATTAGTCCAATTAGGTGATTTATCAAATCCGTTGCTGCTTTTAGGTGCAGGCGCATTCATTTCAATGATTGTTATGGAAAAATTTAAAGTTAAAGGAAACATAATAATCGGAATCATTGCTTTTAGTGCAATTGCATGGCTAACAGGCGTAGGGAAATTTAATGGTGTAGTCTCTGCTCCTCCACCTATGACACATTTGATGACATTTGATTTGGGTGCTGCGCTTAGCGCATCGATGGTTACAGTTATATTTACTTTATTTTTTATTGATTTTTTTGACACAGCTGGAACCTTAACTAGCGTCGCAAATGTTTCAGGAAAAATCGGGAAAGATGGCAAAATAAAAGATATTGAAAAAGCAATGCTCTCGGACAGTGTTTCAACAGTTGCAGGATCAATGCTTGGAACTTCAACTGTTACTACTTATGTGGAAAGTGCGGCAGGAGTTAAGGCAGGTGGTAGAACCGGAATGACTTCATTAGTAATTGGGGTTTTATTTTTACTGTGTTTATTTTTTAGCCCACTAGCTACATCGCTACCAAAAGAAATAGATGGTGCAGCTTTAATATATATAGCTACCTTGTTTGTCAGAAATATTACAGATATAGAATGGGATGATATTGCAGAGAGCGCACCAGCAGTGTTAGCTATGATTGCGATGCCATTTACATATTCTATTTCTAATGGGATAGCATTGGCATTTGTATCATACGCTTTAATAAAAATATTCACTGGGAAATTTAATGAAACAAGTCCAGCTATTTGGATAGTGGCTGCTCTAAGTGTAGTAAGTTTTATTGTTGGATAAAAATTGTTTAATTACAAAGGCTGGTTAATAACTAGCCTTTGTAATGTTTTTCAATAATCTGTTTTATATTAATTTCCTCATAATGCTCTGTTGGTTGCACTATCCAAGGGTCACTTTCTAAGTGAACAGGACAAAAATCAGGTATAAATTTCGAGGATTTTTTTTTCCATAAACATGCAGTTTTTATATCAACTATATGATCTTTGATGGGATTGTAATTTTTTAACCATTCGATGCTTCTGTTTAATGTTAATCCTGTGTCAGATAAATCATCTACCAATAAAACCTTTTTAAAGTCTTTATCGTCAGCGATAGAACTTATTTCTCTAGAAAATATTAGATCACCTTGTTGATCTTCCAGACCTTTTCCTGAATAACTTTGTATAACAATATAAGCTGTGGGTAATTTTAAAATTCTTGATAAGATGTCTATTATTGGCGCTGCCCCCCTCATAATTCCCACTAGAACTGTTGGATTATAAGCTTTATTTATTTCTATTGATAATTTTTCGACAGTATCTAAATATTCTTCGAATGATATTATTAATTTTTTTTGCATAGCAGGGTTTAATTTTAATATAGTATTTAAATTTTTTAAATGAATTTATGAAAATTTTTGATTGTTTCATGTATTTTGATGAAGAAGTAACTCTTGATGTAAGGCTAAATACTTTAGACAAACATGTTGATTACTTTGTTATTGTCGAGGCAAATTTCACTCATAAAGGCGATGCTAGAAAACTATTATTTAATCATGAGAGATTTAAGAAGTTTAAAAACAAAATTATCTATCTTGTTTACGATAAGCAACCCAAAAATGTAGAAATTGTTAACAAAGATGATCATGAACATACAAAAAGCAGAAAATATATAATGAATGCTTTGTTTAGGGAAAACGGTCAAAGGAATCATATCAGTAAAGGTCTTACAAATGCAAATAAGGAGGATGTAATAATGATTTCAGATGTGGATGAAATTCCACAGCTTAATAATATTAATTTTACAAAAATCAGAGAAAATATTATTTTGTTTAAACAAGATATGTTTTATTACAAGTTTAACTTAAATATTCCAAATTTTAAATGGACAGGAACAAAGGCTTGTAGATACAAAGATTTGGTTAGTCCTCAATGGCTAAGAAATATTAAGGATAGAAAGTATAAGTTTTACAGACTCGATACTTTATTTTCAAAAACTAAGTACATAAATGTAAAAATAATTAATGATGGTGGGTGGCATTTTTCTAATATAAAAACTGCTAAGGAGATAGAACATAAACTAAAATCATATCTACATCACAGGGAGTTTGATCTAGAATCTCTTTCAATAGACCAAATTGAGGGAACAATGAGAGAAAAGAAAGCTATTTATGATCTTAAGGTAGATAAAACTGTTAATAAAATAGGCGCTGGTAGTAAACTTGAAAACTTTGATAAAGACAAATTGCCAAGCTATATTCAAAAAAATTATGAATTATATAAGGAATGGATAGATTAATATGAAAGGTTATGTTGTTTGTGTATATAAGAGTATTGGGGATGAAAAATTACTTAAAAAGTATGCTGAAAGTGCAATACCTGCTATCGAAAAATACGAAGGCAAAATACTTGTTAGGGGTGGAAAAAAATTATCAATTGAAGGTAAAGAATCTCCCAGAACTGTCGTAATAGAGTTTCCTTCTTTCGATGCAGCTAAGAATTATTACTATTCAAAAGAATATCAGAAAGCACACTCCTTTTTGGAAGGGACAGTTGTTAGAGATCTTCAAATTGTCGAAGGACCTTAGTACTGTATAGGCTCGTCATCTATTGACCTCCACAAATACCATGTTGCTACCGAACAATACGGACTAAACTTATTTTTTAAATAAATAACGAATTTTTGGGGTGGTAAATATTTTTTTTTATAGTTATTTGAAATTGCTCTTAATAAACCAATATCTTGCACTGGCCAAATGTTAGATCTATTAAATGTAAATAATAAAATCATTTCAGCCGACCATCTTCCAATTTGTCTAAGTGTTGATAAATACTGTATAGCCTCTTCATCATTCATTTTTTTTATTAGTTTAGGATTGAAAGATTTATTAATAAATTTTATTGATAATTCTCTAATGCCTTTAGCTTTTTGTTTACTTAGTCCACATTTTTTCAGTTTGTTCATACCAATTTTTTTAACGTTTTTAGGCGTAATTTTACCTTTGCAAGCATTATTAAACTTTTTAAAAACTGAATTCGCAGCTGCAACACTTATTTGCTGTCCAATTATACTTTTGCATAATGAGTAAAAAATATCTTTACGTGTACTAAGAGTAGTATCATCATATTTTTTGATTAGAATTTTCATTACATTATCTTTCTTTGATAAATAATTTTTTGCTCTATTCCAATAACTTGGGGCCCTAGTCATGTCTTGGAACTGAAACCTGTTTATTTAGTTGAATTTCTCTCCTGAAAATAATTACAGAAGATAATATTACCAAAAAAGCACCCAATATAGTTTTTAAAGTGGGTATTTCTTCCCAAATAAAATACCCAAATATTATTGCAAATACTAAAGCTAAATATTTTAATGGTGTTACCAAAGATACTTCAGAAAGTTTGTAAGATTGACTTAACCATAAATTTGCGACTCCTCCAAAAATACCTAGCAAGGATAATATTATTAAATCCTCTAAACTTGGCATAATCCACCCGCTCGGAATTGTAGTTAAACTGATGATTGTTATTGCAATTGAAAAATAAAGTGAAATTAGCCACACGGGTTCTGTTTTGGATAATTGTCTAATTGATATTGCTACATAAGCCATCCCAAGACAAAATATAATTGGATAAACATAAAATAAATTGAGTTCTTTAAAACCTGGTTCAGCAATAATTACAATACCTATAAAACCAATAAATACAGCGACCCATCTATAGACTCCTACTTTCTCATTTAAAAAAAAAATTGAAAAAATAGTAGTAAAAATAGGAGCGGCAAATGATATACTTACAACTGTTGCTAATGGTAAGTTTCTTAATGCTGTAAAAATTGACAACAAAGCTATCAGTCCAAAAAAACACCTTAAAAAGTGAAGGCCAGCTCTTTTAGTATAATAAAAGTTTTTTAATCTATCTTTTGGTATTATTAAAAAATATATTAATGCACCAACAAAACCTCTAAAAAACAAAACTTGCCCTAAGGGATATTCATTTGACCATTTGACTACCAAATCCATCAACGAAAAAGCACATACAGAAAGAAACATGTACAAAAAGCCTAATTGATTTTTGGAAAGCATGTTATTAACTATAAATGTATAAAATTTTATATCAATGGAAATAGCAATATTAGCAGCAGGTTGTTTTTGGGGCCCAGAAATAAAATTTAGTAAGCTTCAAGGTGTATTGAGCACTGAAGTTGGGTACTGTGGTGGGAATAACTCAAAAACAAACTACAAAGAGGTTTGTACAGGGCATACAAATCATGCAGAAGTCGTAAAAGTAGAATTTGATAGTAATTTGATAACCTACGAAGAAATTTTAAATTATTTCTTTGAGATACACGATCCAACTACACTAAATCAACAAGGTTATGATATTGGAACACAATATAGAAGTGAAATATTTTATACATCTGAAAATCAAAAAAAAATTGCTCAAGAAGTATTAAATAATAAAAATAAATTATTTAATGGAAAAATAGTTACAAATATTTCTGAAAAAAAAAATTATTGTAGAGCAGAAGATTACCATCAAAAATATTTGGAAAGATAAATTTAGATGGCTCTAGTCACAACCCAATGGCTGTCTAAAAATAAGCATAATGTGAAAATAATAGATAGCTCATGGCATCTTCCAAATACACGTCGAAATGGATATCTTGAGTATTCAAAAGAACACATCACTAATGCAATTTATTTTGATATAGACAAGTATTCAGATCAAAATTCTAAATTACCACATATGTTACCAGACAAGGAAAGATGGGAAGAGATAATGTCATCGATAGGAATTTCAAACAAAGACAAGGTTGTTGTTTATGATAATTCGGAAGTTTTAAGTTCATGTAGACTTTGGTACACTTTTTTATATTTTGGACATAATAAAAACTTAATTTATGTTTTAGACGGTGGATTAGACAAATGGAAAAAAGATTATAATCAGACGACGGATAAAATAAATTCATTAAATAAAACGAACTATACCGCAACAGAAAATAAAGCAATGGTAAAAAATATAAGTCAAATTAAAGAGAATATTATAAATGAAAATTTTAAAATTATAGATGGAAGAAGCAAAGATAGATTCGAGGGTAAAGCTGAAGAACCACGAAAAGGTTTAAAAAAAGGGTCGATTAAAAACTCAGTATGTTTGCCTTATAATCATGTAATTAATAAGGACAAAACTTTTAAAACTACAAAAGAGCTAAAGGATATATTTGAAAATATAACAGAGGATATTTACAAAAATAATATTGTTTTTTCTTGCGGTTCAGGCATTACATCTTGTGTTTTAGCCCTTGCATATTCTCTAATTAATAATAATTATAATCCTACTATATATGATGGTTCATGGGCTGAATATGGAAGAATAGATAATGAAAAAAACAACTAAAATTACAACAATAATACTAATATTTTTCTTCATAATTGTAACAGTCATAGTTGCTAGAACGATGATCGGGAACCATTTCAAAAAAAAATTTAGTAAAAGACCGCCGCCTTCTTTAATTGTATCTAAAGTAACCGAGAGTGAATTTTATGATACCATTGAAAGTTTTGGTACAGCTTTAGCAAAAAAGACCCAAACATTTAGAATTGATAAGAATAATCTTCTTTCTGAATTAAATTTAAAAAAAAACGTAGAAAAAGGTGATCTAATAGTTAAATTAAAAGATAGAGATATTATAGCCCCATTTAGTGGAGTGTTAGGTTTTAGGGGGATTACGGAAGATGTGCTTGGATCAGAAAATTCAGTTATTATAACTCTTGATGATAGTTCCTTAATATTTGCTGACTTAAAAATACCTGAAAATTTTTCTTCAGTTTTAATAAAGGGTTTGCCAGTCAAAGCAAAGTTTTCAGGAATGAAAAATAAAGTATTTTTAGGAGTAATTGATGGCGTTTCAAGTAGAGTCAACGCTGAAACTAGAAGTATTTTAACAAGAGTAAAAATAGATAATTCTGAATTTGAGCTTATACCCGGATCTTTATTAGAAGTGACTTTAAATTTTAACAAAAGAAACTCATTAAGTATACCAGATACAAGCATTATACTTGAGGGTAATAAAGCATACGTATTCAAGGTTTCTGAAGAAAATATTGCAAACAGGACTGAAATAAAAATTGGCCTTAGGAATGATGGTAATGTTGAGGTAGTTTCTGGTTTAAATTCAGGGGATGTTATTGTCGCTGAAGGTCTAAAGAAAGTGAGACCGAATAATAAAATAAAACCAATAAATTAAAATGTTTATAACAGAATTAAGCATCAAACGTCCTGCATTTTCATGGGTATTATCTCTTATATTGGTATTATTTGGATCATTTGTGTTTTGGAAATTACCTGTAAGAGAACTTCCGTCTGGTTTGCAACCCCCTGTGGTTCAAGTAAATGTTGAATATGCCTCTGCTTCATCTCAAATAGTGGATGAAGAAGTGACGCAAGTAATTGAAGAAGTTATAGGAGGCGCTGAGGGAATAAAAAATATAGATTCAACATCTGAAAATGGTAAAAGTAAAATTAATATTGAATTTGATACAGATATAGATTTAGACAACGCAGCTAATGATATCAGAGAAAGAGTGGCAAGAGTTGTTGATAGGCTTCCATCTGAATCTGATCCACCAAGGATATTAAAACAAGCTGCAGGTTTTACCACTACAATGTGGTTATCACTATCTTCTCCTACATGGACTGATTTAGAATTAGGTGATTATGTAGAACGATATCTTATTGATCAATTTTCAAGTGTTAAAAACGTAGGTCGTATTAGAACCGGCGGTTTAAGAGAATTAAGCGTGAGAGTTTGGATAGACCCTATAAAACTAGCTGCATATAATTTAACTACTTCAGATGTAGAGACAGCTCTAAGAAGAGAAAATGTTAGACTGCCTGCAGGTGCTCTCGAGGCAGAAAATAAAGATTTAACACTTAATATAGATAAATCATATAATAATTTAAATAGCCTTAAACAATTACCAATTAAAAAATTAAAAAATACTACAATAAGATTATCTGATGTTTCTGAAATAGAGTTTGGTCCAGTATCAGATAAAGCGTTTTTTAGATCTCAAAGCAAAAATGCTTTAAATTACAATTCAGTAGGAATTGGTATTTATGCGCGTAGTGGCGCATCTACAGTCGAGCTGTCTAAAGATATTAAAAAAAAAATTAGTCAAATAAAACCAAATTTACCAGATGGTTTAAATTTAGAGGTTGCATTTAATAGAGCTACATACATCGGTGTTGCAATAAATGAGGTCTATAAAACTCTATTAATCGCTTTTATACTTGTTGTCGTAATTATTTATTTATTTCTTGGAAATCTAAAAGCAGTTATAGTGCCAGCAATAGCTTTGCCTGTCAGTCTAATTGCAACTTTTTTAGGATTATTTATTTTTGACCTTTCGATTAATATATTTATATTATTGAGTTTTATTTTAGCGATAGGAATAATCACTGATGACTCCGTTATTATGACTGACGCAATTTATAGAAGAATTGAGCAAGGTGAAACTCCTTTGGTTGCAGCATTTAAAGGTTCTAGACAAATTACTTTTGCAATTGTCGCAACCACACTTATTTTAGTAGCAGTTTTTTTGCCTCTTATATTTATAGAGGGAATAGCTGGTACTTTATTCCGCGAAACAGCGATTGCTTTATCTTTTGCAATTGTTGTTTCCTCATTAGTTGCATTGACACTTTCTCCAATGTTGGGGAGTAAATTTTTAGACAATAGAAAAAAAAATAATATTTTGGTAAAAAAATTCAATATATTTTTTTCTGGTTTTTTAAGTTTCTATGAAGACACACTTAATTATTGGTTGCACCGAAAAAATATAATAATTGGTTTTATAGTATTAATTATTGTTGGATCATCTATTTTGTACAATTACACTAAGAAGGAGTTATTGCCTTTAGAAGATAGAGGAGCCTACTTAGTAATAGGATTTACAGACGAAGGTAGTTCTTTTGATTACACTCAAAAAAGGGCTGAAGATGTAGAAAAAAGATTAATACCTTTGTTAGAAGCTGAAGATAGTCCATATAAAAAATTTCTTATGATTGTTCCAGGATTTGGAGCAGACAATAGTTTCTTAATAATTTCTTTACTTGATAATTGGAAGAACAGGAAAGATAATTCGCAAACTATTATGAGACAAGCAATAGGAAAGATAGTTACAGTTCCTCAAACTTTAGCTTTTCCTATTTCACCACAATCGATTAGAACTTCAAATTATAATAAACCAGTTCAAATGGTAATTTATGGAAATACTTATAGTGATTTAGAAGAGACACAAAATAAGGTAATAGAAGAACTTAGAAAAAATCCTAATCTTTCAAGAATAGAGTCGGATTACTCTAGGAATAGACCAGAAATAAAACTTTTAATAAATAAAAATAAAGCAAAAGATTTAGGCATTTCTACAAAAGCGATTGGTGAGACACTCGAGACACTTTATGGTGGAAAAGTTGTAACAAAATTTAATAAATTAGGTAAAGAATATCCAATTATAATTCAGCAATATAAAGATGATAGAAAAAATCAACAAAGTTTAAGCAAAATTTTTGTAAGATCTGAAAATACTGGAGAGCTTATATCTTTAGCGAATTTAGTAGAATATAAAGAAGAGGGCTCAGCAAATAAGTTGGCCAGATATAATAGACAAAGAGCAATTACAATTTCAGCAGATATTAGTGAAAACTATACCTTAGATGAAGCAATAAAATTTTTAGAGGATACCATGGCGGATGTAGCGGCTGATAAGCAAATCACTTGGAAAGGTAAGTCTGAAGAATTAAAAGAGACTAGTAATGAATTGTATGTAGTTTTCGCATTGGCATTATTAACAGCTTATTTGGTCATGGCTGCAACATTTAATTCTTTTATTCATCCATTTATAATTATTTTAACTGTTCCCTTGGCAGTGTTTGGTGGTCTAGTCTTTATACTTTTTTTAAATAGTTCAATAAATGTATTCTCCCAAATCGCTCTAATTATTTTAATTGGTATATCAACCAAGAACAGCATTTTAATAGTTGATTATATAAATCAATTAAGATTGACTGGCAAAAATATTGAAGCATCGGTTAAAGAGGCTTGCTATTTAAGATTTAGGCCAATACTTATGACTTCTTTAAGTACGATGATTGCAATGATACCTCTGGTTATTGGAAACATCGGTCCCGGAGCAGGTGAAGGTTCAAGGCTTGCTGTTGGGTGTACAATATTAGGTGGAATGTTAATTTCTACTTTTTTCACTCTATATGTAACACCAACAATGTATATTGCACTTGCGAAAAATACAAAAAGAATAGATGCAATTGATATTGAATTAAAAAAACAGCTTCGTTAAAAAATAATATATTTCTTAGTAGATAAAGAATTTTTACACTCTGCTAGTTGTTTTTTATATTTATTTGATTGTTTCTCAACTTTTTTAGCCAAAGATAATATTTTTTGATTTTGTTTATAATTTTTGTAAGCGCCCCATCCCTCATGATATGCAATATATTGTCTAAAGGCATCTTTTTTGGATATTTTTAGAATTTTTTCAGTTTTATTTGTATACCATCCGATAAAATCTACGCTATCCTTAAATCTAGATCTTAGTGCATATTTATTTCCAGTTTCCTCTTTATACTGTTTCCACGTTCCTTTCACTGCCTGAGAATATCCAAAAGATGAAGAGGGTCTTTTGTATGGAATAACTTTAAACAATTTATATCTATCTGGTTTAGCAAGCCAATCAAAATCTGATTCCATTTTGATAATTGCTAATTGTAGGTATATAGGCGTGCCCCATTTAATTTCAGTTTTTTTTGCGTGTTTATACCACAAGTATCTTTCTGAAAATATAGAGCAACCGTCAGCAGTGTTTTTAGGAATTGAAGAACATGAGGAAATTAAGGCTATTAAAAAAAATAGAATTATTTTTTTAAATAGAATCATATTCTATTTATAATTTATTTATTGTTTTTTCTCCATATCCAGGGATAATCAAATTTCGTGCGCCAAAGTCCTACGTTATTTTCTTTAGCTTCAATTTCTTCAATTTTAAATTTGCCTTTAGAATATTTTTTGAAATCAAATGCATAACCTGACCTTACCATAAATGATGACAGACTTTCAGAATTGACATAGCACTCAGCTATAACTCTATTAAATTTGTCTTTTTTATTTTCAGGTATGCAGGCAACCAAATTATTAGAAATTTTATTTTTTAAAACCATCTTAGACTCTTTTCCACAAAAAGTTATTTCATTGGTACTGATCGTCAAACAAGTTTGGGTTTTTCCTTTGAAATAACTTTCTGGAGCATCGATACCACCAAAACGAATATTGATATTTTTAATCTTGATTGTGTCACCATCAATTACCTTTGCCTTTCCGACAATTTTATTTTCAGCAAAACCGTTAGAAATTGTAAAAAAAAATAATAAAATGATATTAAATAAATTCTGATTTAGCTTTTTCGTTAAGCTCATCCATCTTTTCTCGTATTTGGTTGTCATCGATATTGTGACTATTTAAATCATTTTTTATCTTCCTAAAAACATCCTCATCTCCAACCTCAGCAAAATCAGCTTTAATTACTTCTTGAACATATTTTGTCTTTTGCTCTTCATTGTATCCAAGTATTCCTGAAACCCATTCACCTATATATTTATTTCTTCTTGCACTGATTTTAAATTGCAATTCTTCGTCTCTAGCAAATTTTTTTTCAAAACTCTTTTTTCTGTCATCAAATGAGCTCATTTTCTACTCCAAAACTTATAAAAAATTAAAATAAATAAAGGTACAATAACACCAAATAAATTACCAAGTAAATCTTCAATTTGAAACGATCTTTTTGGTATGAATATATGCATTAGTTCTAAAATTATTGAAAGTCCAAAAAGATATATGATAATCTTTGTAGAACTTTTAAAGCTTATTAGTCCTGATATTGTTAAAAAAAAAAAAATTAAAAAATGATTTATTGATAAAATAACTAAATCTGGTGATATTTCAGGTTGTCTATTTATATTGTTGTACAATATATATCCGATGATACTTCCTGGATATAAATATAAAAATATTATAAAAAAGTTTAAAGTATGAAATAACTTCTTTAACATATAAATTTTTACTTATAAATATATCTAATTAATGAGTCATTTAATATTAATAAGACATGGTCAAAGTGTCTGGAACTTGGAAAATAAATTTACTGGGTGGGTAGATGTTGAACTATCAGAAAAAGGTAAAATAGAAGCATCCAAAGCAGGTGAGTTAATAAAAGAGTTAAATATTGATTTTGGAGGTATCTATACGTCTTATTTAAAAAGAGCTAAGGAAACTTTAAAAATTATTTTAGACAAAACAAATTTAAATAATAAAAAGATCGTACAGGCATGGGAATTAAATGAGAGGCATTATGGTAATTTAACAGGATTAAATAAAGACGAGATGAAAAAAAAATTGAGTGATCAAAAAATACATGAACTAAGAAGATCATGGGATACTCCTCCAGAAAAGTTAGATAAAAATAGTCCGTATCATCCC
>Ga0160422_10002005_pt1 | contig 12756 bp, 12 predicted proteins | sample Fk160mmetaG_FD_108192 | JGI IMG/M metagenome (GOLD analysis project Ga0160422, IMG submission 108192) | Marine microbial communities from the Central Pacific Ocean - Fk160115 60m metaG | ecosystem: Environmental > Aquatic > Marine > Oceanic > Photic zone | place: The Central Pacific Ocean...
CATGATGATGCTTTGATCCAACCCATGATAAAAAATACACCTTTTTATTATGTACCATGGCCTTGTTATCATCCAAAAATTAGTGACTCCAGCGATAAATTTAAATATAGAGCAATTTTTATTGGGGCATTTGATCATCACAAAAATCTTAAAGAATTTTTAATTACAATACCAAAATTGCTTAATGAATCTCCTCTTGAAGAATTTATAATTGTTGGAAGCGGCGAACATATTAATATTATCGAAGAACTAATAGAAAGATTTCCAGAATCCATAAAGTATTATAAATCTTTAAGTCGTGAGAAGTGCCTTGAATTGATTCAGAGTAGTTACTTTTCTTACTCTCCAGCAACTAGAGGTGGCTGGGGATTCATAGGTGATTCGTGGGCAATGAGTACTCCAATTGTAATTACAAATAATCATTATGGATTTAGAGATGCAGTTGATTCTATAGTTACAACTCCTAATGAAATAGTTAATAGAATTACATCTATCTATGAAGATAGCGCACAGTATAATCAAATTAAAGATGGCGGCCATGAGCGTTATCTCAATCATCACACATCAGATGCCGTTGGGAGATCTTTTTTTGAAATTTGCTCTAATGTGATTAATACCTGGAACTAATTTTGTGTTTTTAATAAGCGCTTTTGCTTTGCGATAGATGTGATGCTAACATTTCTAAAATATAGGCCAAAGTCTCAAAAATATAAAATGAAAATAAAAATAAAAGACTTTGTTCTTATAGTAGATATTTAATCATGAGCCATATTTCCTTGTACCTTACAACATTATATTTTTTTACCATAGGGGCTGCATTTTTTACTAGATTTACTAATGTGAATTTAGGCAATGTCTTATCGATATTTGTTGCAATAATTGCATTTGCTATTGCTGCATTACGTCCATGGTATTTTCCTGATGTGGATACATATGAACTGATCTATGATCATGGTGCTACTGGCGATTTTAGCAATCCATTATATTGGGCTGCTCACGGTGAGCCTGGATTTAAAATTTTTACATATTTCGCATCTATTTCTGGAATTGACTATGAAAGTTTTTTGATTTTGATGGCATCTGCTTCCTGTTTGTTACTAATTTATATATCTCATATTTCTAAAATTCCCTTCTCTTATTTATGGTTTACCTACTTTAGTTTTTATTTTATTACTCGAGATTTGGGTGTCATTCGTCTCTCAATAGCTTCTCATTTAATTGTTATAGCCTTCCTTCAAAGAAAAATGATTTGGCATATTTTTACTTTGGGGATAGCAACACTTACTTTTCAATATTTTGCTTTTGTAGCTGTCTTAGCAAGGTTGATGTCTCGGTTAAAAATAAATTGGCTTTCTATCTCAATATTATTTTTAGTATCGTTTTCTCTTTCAAGTTTTCTTACTTTTGATGGTATAAGTTTCTTACTCCCAGAAGAAACAGCAAACAATTATGAAGGCACTGCAGAGGTTGCAGCCAGCACAAGCTCGATAATTATTCCAATAGTAAGGAACTTATTCTTTGCTTTGCTTATCTTATTTTTATTGAGAGACAAAACCGACAGTCAATTAATAAGATTATTAATATGGGCTGCCTTACTTTCAGCCACCATGTATATAATGACATCTGGTATTTTAGTAGTAGCACAACGCTTTTCTGCATATTTTGGAGCAGCAGTTCCATTAACCCTTGCATATTTAATGCACTCTGATGGGTTTAAAAACCATCAATTTTTACTTGTTGCTATGTTTGCCATATTAAATTTTGTATCTTTATTTTATTTTAATAATTTTGTTTGGCTTCCAGATTCAAATTATTATGAATTATATAACGCAGAAACTTTCTAAATGAAAAAAATTGCTATATTAATGGCAGCCTTCAATGGTGAAAAATGGATACGTGAGCAATTAGAATCCATATTATCTCAAACAGAGGTAATTATTGATTTATATGTTAGTTTAGATTTATCAACTGACAAAACTTTAGACATCTTGGAAAGTTTTAGATCACAACATAGTAATTTATTTTTACTTTCATATGGAAAAAAATTTGGAGGTGCTGCAAAGAACTTCTACAGACTAATTAAAGAGGTAAATTTTAAAGGTTATGATTATGTTGCATTTGCGGATCAAGATGACGTGTGGTGTTCATCAAGACTGAGTAGAGGAATTAAATGCATTGATTCATCAAAATCAAAAGCATATTCATCAGATGTTACCGCATTCTGGCCAAATGGCAGCAAAAAATTACTAATTAAGTCGCAACCACAAAAGAAATTTGATTATATGTTTGAGTCAGCTGGACCAGGATGCACCTATATCTTTGAGGCTGAAACTTTCCTTGAGTTTAAATCTTTTGTTGATATAAATTGGAACAAAGTTCAAAAAGTCGAGTTTCACGATTGGCTAGCTTATTCTTTTTATAGATCTAGAGGCCATAAGTGGTATATAGACAATCAATCTAATGTTTTATACAGACAACATGAAAGAAATCAATTTGGTGCAAATGCATCATTTAAAGCTATATTTACTAGATTAAATCTAATAAGAAACAGTTGGTATAAAAATCAGATTAAAATCATTTCAGAATTAAATAATTTCCCAACAATAGATAGAAAATTTATTTTAAAAAATTTTATGCAAACGAGGCGAAAAAAAATCCACGCTGTAAGCATGTTATTTGTTTGTATGTTTTTTGAAAGTTTCAACATTGACTAAGTATTTAAAATATTAATTATGCTTTATTATTATTAGTTATTTATGAGAATTTTAGTTACTGGCGCTTCAGGATTTGTAGGTAAAAACCTTTGTTATTTTTTAAAAAAACAAGGACATGAAATAATCTCAGTAGTTAGAGATAAAACTAAATGTTTGGAAGGATTTCAAAACTATATAATTGGCCCTATTGATAAAAATACTGATTGGAAATTAATTTTAAAGGGTGTAGATACAGTCTTTCATTTAGCTGCAAAGGCTCATAATAACGGATATCGTTCACAACACGTACTAGAAGAATTGCGAGAAATAAATGTTTATTCATCAAAAAAATTAGCTTATGAATCTATTGATGCAAATGTAAAAAAATTTATCTTCTTAAGCTCAATTGGTGTTAATGGATCGCGAACTTATGGCATACCATTTTCTATGAATGACCCTTTAAATCCAAAAACTCCTTATGCGAAATCAAAAAAAGAGGCTGAAGATGTTCTCAAGCTTGCTTTTAAGAATACACATACAGACCTTGTAGTCATAAGATCTCCTCTCATATATGGATCCGATGCTCCTGGCAATACAAAATTAATAATGAATTTCATTAAAAAAAATATCCCATTGCCGTTTGGGGCGGTATCCAATAAAAGAAGCTTTATTGGAATTGATAATTTAATAAGCATATTAGAATTATGTATGCATAATGAAAAAGCAGCTAACAAAGTTCTTTTAGTAAGCGATGGATTCGATTTGTCTACAAAACAGTTTATTAATTTAGTTGGCAAGATAATTAAAAAAAAGCCGCGCATATTTAATTTACATCCAAAATTAATCGAATTTTTTCTTCGCATAGTTGGCCAAAAAAGAATTTTAGATAGCTTAATGTTTGATCTTCAGATTAATAGTAAATTTTTGTTTGAAGATCTTGATTGGAAACCAGTTAAGCCACTTTCGAAGGATCAATTTATAAAATATTTAGATAAAAAAAATGATTGAATTTATTAATATAAGTAAAAGTATTCCTTACCTTAAAATTATTGAATATTATGAAAGAGCTATAGAAGCAGACCAAAAAAATATTGAGGCTATCTCAATTGCTTCATTTAATTCTAATAAAAATGAGGTTGATTCTAGGTATGTCAATCTAAAGTTTATTGATGAAGACAACTTTATTTTTTTCACAAATTATAATTCGCCAAAATCATTAGCATTCGAATTACATGATCAAATATCTGCATGTTTATTTTGGTCATCAATAAATATTCAAATTAGAATGAAAGCTAAAATAAAAAAGACCTCAAAGGAGTTCAATAAAAGATACTTCAAAGAAAGATCAAATGACAAAAACGCCTTAGCAATTAGTTCTGATCAATCAAAAATTATTTCATCTTATGAGGAAGTAATTAAAAAATATCAGAATGTAAGTGATACTAAAAACCTATCTGATTGTCCAGATTATTGGGGAGGATATTCTTTTAAACCATATGAAATAGAGTTTTGGGAGGGTCATAAATCAAGAATCAACAAAAGAGACTTTTTTGAGCTTAATCAAAATAGATGGCATCATTCTATTCTTGAACCATAAAATTGTTTAAAAATAGATTATTTTGTTATAGAATTCTCCGTAATGGAACTTGTCAACTATTTTCTTTCCTTATAACTTCAATCATAGGCATATATCATAGCTATTAAGAAGAAAAACCCTGTCCCTATCAACTCTAATATAAAGGCTGAGAAAGTTATGCTTATCGATAATGATGGTGTAAAGCTGGGTCTATTATCTATCGCTGATGCTTTAAGTAAGGCAGAACAAGTTGATGTTGATTTAGTTCAAGTATCACCAAGTGATTCTGATCCAGTAGTTTGTAAGCTAATGGATTATGGGAAACACGTTTTTGCCAAGAAAAAAAATATCAACTCTTCAAAAGCAAAAGTTAAGAAAACCTCAGTGAAAGAAATAAAATTTAGACCTTCGACTGATATAGGCGACTACAATATTAAATTAAAAAAAATAAAAAGCTTTATTCTTGGAGGCGATAAGACTAAAATAACAGTCCGTTTTAGAGGTAGAGAGATTCTAAATAGTAATCTTGGATTAGATCTTTTAAATAAAATTAGAGATCAGCTTGGTGATATTTCTCAGGTAGATCAAGAACCTTCTCTTGAAGGAAGACAATTACTAATGGTTCTTTCACCTCTTAAAAAGAAATAGAATTAATATAATTATGGGTTATAAATTAAAGTCACACTCAGGTGCAGCAAAAAGATTTAAAAAAACAGGTAGTTCTGTGAAGAGAAGAAGTGCAAATAAAAACCATATTCTTACTAAACAATCTACAAAAAGGAAAAGACACAATAGAGGATTAATAAAGGCTTCTGGGACCACCCTTAAAATGGTAAAAAAACTTATTAAATAAACATGTCAAGAGTAACAAAATCAATTACAGCTAAGGCGAAACATAAAAAAGTTCTTAAGGCTACAAAAGGTCATTATGGTGCGCGAAGTAGGTTATTCAAGACTGCTAAACAATCAAATATAAAATCTTTGCAATATGCCTTTAGAGATAGAAAAAATAAAAAAAGATCATTTAGATCTCTATGGATTGCTAGGATAAATGCTGCTTCCAGAGAGATGGGGGTTTCTTATTCAAACCTTATGGACTCATTGATGAAGAAAAATATTTTGCTTAACAGAAAAATTCTTTCAGACTTAGCTATATCGGATAACCCAACTTTCAAAAAGGTTGTTAAAAAAGTAATTAGCTAATCACTGGTCAAATGCCAGAAAATAAAACTATCTATACTCCAAAACCTCTTCAAGAGTTTGGTGCTAAACATCCCATAAATTTAATGCTCAATTCAATTCTGGAGCTCTTAACTACTTTTGGATTTAATATTATTAATGGACCAGAGGTTGAGACAGAAGAATTTAATTTTGATATGTTAAATATTAAAAAAACTCATCCAGCTAGACAAATGCACGACACATTTTATCTCAATAAAATGTCAAATGTTTTAAGAACTCATACCTCTCCAGTTCAAATAAGAGGTATGCTAAATAATAAACCACCCATTGCTTTTATTTCAGGCGGAAAAGTTTATCGAAAGGATGATGATTCCACCCATTTGCCCATGTTTCATCAGATCGAAGGAATATTCGTAGATAAAGATGTTAGTTTTTCAAATCTTAAGGATCTTATATTCAAAATAATTAATTCTCTCTTTGGAAATGAGGTTCAGATTAGATTTAGACCTTCATACTTCCCATTTACCGAACCTTCTGCTGAGGTTGATATTCTCTCAGAAAAAGGAGAATGGCTTGAAATTCTTGGATGTGGAGTTGTAAATCCAATAGTCTTAGAAAATTGTGGCATTGATTCTAATGAGTATAGTGGAATTGCTTTTGGTCTTGGTATCGAGAGAATAGCTATGTTAAAGCATGAAGTGAATGATATCAGAGAATTTTATAAGTCAAATTTAGATTTTTTAAGCCAATTTAAATGAAAATATCATACAACCATATTCTTAAAAATATTGAATCCAACCCAGACATACAAGAAATATCTTCAAAACTATTTCAGCTTGGGCATGAGCACGAGGTTCAAGATAATATTTTTGACATTGAAGTTACACCTAACAGAGGAGATTGCTTATCATTAAAGGGGATTTTAAGAGATCTGTCTATCTTTTATGAAATAGATAAAGCAGAACATATATATCAAAATAATATTAAAAATTTTGATTTAAATTTTGAAAACTATGCACAATCTGACTGTCCAAATATATCTTTTTTAAAAGTAGTTATTGATGGAGATGTTCACGAATACACCTCAGAATTAGAAAATTATTTTATTGACCTAAATCTGAACAAAAATAATTTTTTTACAGATGTATCAAACTATATATCATATGAAACTGGTCAACCAACTCATTGTTATGATTTAAACAAAATAGGCAGCTCTTTTTCTTTAAATTATGTTAATGAAGAACAAACATTTAAAACTTTAATTGATAAAGAAATAACATTGGTTGGAAAAAATTTAGTTTTTATAAAAGATGGTAAAGTTATAAATCTTGCTGGTGTAATGGGTGGAGAGAGCACATCATGTTCTAATTCTACCCGTTCAGTTTTAATTGAATGCGCTTACTTCAATCCAGAATCAATTATTGGTAAATCCGTAAAATATGATTTAAATTCTGATGCAGCTTATAAGTTTGAGAGAGGTGTTGATCCATTAGCTCATGAAAATGTTCTTAGGAGATTTGTACAAATTGTTAAAGAACATGTAAATATAAAAAGTGTTGAACTTTTCACTAATACCAGTGAAAAATATGTGCATACTTCAATTCCATTAGATGTAAATAAAATAAATAAAATAATTGGTCTAGAACTTAGTGAAGATAAATATATTAATTATTTAACAAAACTTGGATTTGTAATAAACGATAATCAAATAATAGTGCCATCTTATAGAAGCGATGTTGTTGGTCAAAATGATTTGGCTGAAGAAATTTCTAGAGTTATTGGTTACGATAATATCCCAATTAAAGAAATTAAATTTCCAAACCAAGAAATAGCAGAAACTGATAAATCCGAAGAAAAATTTAAAGCTTTCTTAATTGATAATGGTTTTTACGAAGTTATCAATAACCCTTTTGTTAAGGAAAACTCTGATGTTTCAATTGAATTAGATAATCCTTTGGACTCAAACAAAAAATATTTGAGAACCTGCCTTAAAAATTCTCTCCTAAGCAATCTTATTTATAATGAAAGAAGACAAAATGATTCTATTAAATTTTTTGAATTTTCAGATATTTATTCTTTTGACGGATCAAATGTAAAGAAAAGAGTTATTGGAATTATCGCGAGCGGAAGAATATCAAACCATTATGAAAAATTCCAAAAAAATATTGACATTAAATATTTTAAAGAACTTTTTAAACAAATTCTTATCGATAATGATTTAAAATTTGAGATTGTTTCAAGAGACAACCTTGATTCAAAACTAGCAAATCAAATCGTATATTGTGAAATTGATTTTGATGAAATTAAGAATTGTTTAAAAGATTATGACAGGGTGACCTTAGATCCAACTTCATATGTTACCTACAAGCCAATTTCTGAATATCCCAAGATTTTCAGAGATCTTTCTTTCTCTATAAGCGATTTTAATAAAATTGAAGAGCTGCACGATATGATCATGGATTTCGAAAACGACTTATTAAAAAATAAATTTGTATTTGATTTTTTTAATAATACAAAATTGAATATTGTAAAAATGGGTTTTAGATTTTCTTTTCAATCAGATGAAAGAACTCTATTAGATGCAGATGTAAATGCTATAATGAATGAAATAGTAAATGAGACTAAAAAGATATCTGGAGTTGAGATTCCTGGCTTAAATTCATAATGTCAATCTCTAAAAAAATAATTTCAAAAAAAATATCACGCGAAACAAATCTTTCATTCGATGAATCATATAATTTGCTGAATACTTTTATTGATCAAATTAAAAAAAACTCTGAATTAGGCTCTGTCAAGATTCATAAATTTGGAACATTTTTTTATAAAACCACAACAGAGAGGATTGGTAGAAATCCTAAAACAAAAAAATCATATAAGATAAAATCCTTCAGAAAGCTTGCTTTCAAGCCATCAAATAGACTAAAGAATGATATTAACTGATATAATTTGTGTAAATTATGGACATTATTATGAAAACTAAATTTTTAAAACAAGTAATTATACTAACTGTGATTCTTTTGATACCTTATTCAAATGCGCAGTCTTTAGATTTAAAAGAACTAGACAAAGAATTTATGGAAAGTTTGCCAGATGATGTTCGTGATGATGTAACAAAAGAAATTGAAAGAAACAATCAAGAAGAAGATATGCTAAGTAGAAGGCCATCTACAAAGCTTTCAAAACTTGATAGTGTCAAAGAGTGGGAAGAATTTAAAAAAAGACAGAATCTTAAAGACAAAACAGAAAGATATGGACTTCAAATTTTTGGCTCTATGCAGTCCTCATTTATGCCTTTAAATGAGCCCAACTTTGGTAATAATTATATTGTTGATTATGGAGATATAATAAGTATTCAACTATTCGGAAGCACCGCAGGTATTGGAAACACTACATACATAACAGATGTTAAAAGAGATGGAACAGTTGTACTAGAAGAGCTTGATAGTGTTTCTGTAGCTGGCTTAAACTTCGAACAGGTTGTAGATTTAATTAAAAGTAAATATTCTCAGGCTTTTATAGGTTTAGATGTTGTAGTTACACTATCTGAGATACGTGATATTAATGTTTTGGTAACTGGTAACGTTGAATTTCCTGGAATCTATACATTGAGTGGTAACTCTAATATTCTCCAAGCCTTAAACGTATCTGGAGGCCCTAAAGAAAATGGTAGTCTAAGAAACATAGTTATCAAAAGAAAAAATCAACCTGATATAGAAGTGGATTTATATGAAGCATTAATATTTGGAGACGTTAATAACATTCCTGTTTTAATGTCAGGAGATTCTATTAACATTAAACCAGTCAATAATTTAGTTCGAGCCGGCTATGGTTTTAACAATATCGCAGTTTTTGAGATGAAAGAAGGTGAAACCCTTCAAGATTTAATTGAATTTTCTGGTGGTATAAATATCGAGGCTGCTAGTAATTCTTTAAAGTTAGTTAGATTTGATGGAAACGACTTTAGTGATGTTAATGTCAAATCAGAACAGTTTAATAATTTTAAATTACAGAATCTTGATTCGATTTATGCTTTTAAAGAAGATATTGGAGTTATAAGTATATCAGGTGACGTCAAGTATCCTGGTAATTACTCTATTTCATCATCTGATAGATTATCAGACGTATTAAACAGAGCAGGTGGCTATATAAAATCTGCTTATCCTTTTGGAGCTAGTTTATACAGAGAAAGTACAAGAGAACTTGAGACGATGTTTGTTGAAAAAGCTTATAGAAACCTGATTACATTTATAGCTACAAATCCCGGCTCTTTAGAGGGGTCTGGATCAGGTGAAGGTATCGCATATATTTTAACTGAAATAAAAGACCATGAACCAGTTGGTAGAGTCATAGCAGATTTTGACTTAACTAATCTTAAGAACAATCTTCAAAGTAACATCTATTTACAAGATGGCGATACTATTCATATTCCATCATATGACTCAAATATTTATATTTTTGGTGAAGTTGGTAATCCTGGATCAATTCTTTTCAAAGAAAATGCAAATTTAAAAAGCTATATTGATAGTTCTGGAGGATTTACAAGATTTTCATCTAAAGATTCAATTTTTATCGTTGCTCCTAATGGGGAAACTCAGAAAGTATATGTTAATGGGTTAAGACAATTTATTGCTCAAGATTATGATATTTATCCAGGTTCTGTTATTTATGTTCCAAGAGATGTTGGTAAGGTTCAAGGAATAAATTTTTATGCAACAGTAGCACCTATTTTTAGCAGCCTAGCATTATCAATTGCTTCACTTAATTCAATTAACGATTAGAATATCAAGCTACATATGTTCTATATATAGTTATGATTAAGCTGCATAATATACTTTTTTTTGCATTACTATATTGCGCAACTATAAACTCAAACACATCAACATATAATTCTCTAGGCCAAACAGGTTTAATTAATATCCCATCAGCTGAAGTAAATGACGAACAGTCAATTTTTTTCACATTTAAAAAAACTAGTTATGAAAAACATGGAACAATTACTGTAACTCCATTTGACTGGCTTGAAGCAAGTTATTTTTATTACAGGCCAGATGATCTTTTATGGGGAGGTTTTTCCAAAGGACTTTATTTAGATAAAGGATTTAATATAAAATTTTCATATAAACCAGAATTTCATCTAGCACCTCATTTAGCAATTGGATTAGATGATTTTGCTGGTACCGGTATGTTTTCAAAAGAATATGTTGCAGCAACATATAATTTTAATAATGTTAAATTAACAAGCGGCATAGGTTGGGGGAAATTTGTCGGAGATTCAAAATTTAAAAATCCATTATCTTTCATAAGTGAGAGATTTGATTTTAGACAGGCAGAGTCAGATTATTTTGATCGAGGAGGTAATCTGAGTACCGATTTGTGGTTTAGAGGTAACGCAACTTTATTTGCTGGCTTTGAAGTAGATGTCCCAAAAGTTAAGGGGCTAAGATTTAAGTTAGAATCAAATCCTTTTGATTATAATGATTTTAGTTGCTGCGGTGAAGGCCAATCTGATGAAACGCCAATTTTAAGAAAAAACGAATCTGATATTAATTTTGGATTTAGCTATAAGTATAAAAATTTTGGAAATATTGATTTTGCTTACATTAAAGGAAATACTTGGAATATTAGTTGGTCATTTGGGTTTTCATCGAAAAAACCTCTAAGAAAAAAAGAAAAATTCAATCCTATGATTGAGAACAAAAATTATGATCGAGACAAAAAAAATGAATTTTATTTAGATATTTTAGAAAATTTAAATCGAAATAAACTTTACTTACAAACAGCAGACATTCAAGAGAAGAAATTAAGTATTACTATTGATTCTGAAGAGCACTTTAATCCAATCATTTATTCTTCAAGGGCTGCATACATAGCTAATGATGTTTCAAAGCTTAACGAAATTAATTTTGAAACTATCAGCGTTGGTCAAATCATCAGAGGAGCACAAATAAACAACATAACATATAAAGAAGAGGACTTAGATCTTTATGAAAGATATCCCGATGTAATTATTAAAAGAAATTCAAACATTGATCCTGTTAATCCAAATGCATATAAAGTTCATGAATTCAAACCAAAAGTAAACTTTCCAATATTCATTAATAATTTAGCGCCAGATATAAGAACTCATATTGGATCTCCTCAACGATTTATGTATGCTGGAATAGGCATTAAATTAAGCTCTGAAATTCAACTAAATAGAGAGTTCGCGATTTATTCAACAGTAGCAAAGTCCCTTGAGGATAATTTCGATAAAAAAGCTTCTGCACCAGCATCTGGAATGGAGTTAGTTAGAACTCAAATCGTTGATTATCTGCAACAAACTTCTAAAGATTTTTACATAAGAAACCTTGAGCTAGAGAGAATTTGGTCCCCTTATAAAAGTATTTATGCAAAAACATCCATTGGTTTGCTTGAACAAATGTATGGAGGTTTTGCTTCAGAGGTTATGTATAAGCCATTCGATTCAAATTTTGCGTTCAGTATTGAATATAACAAGGTTAAAAAAAGGGCATTTGATGGAAAATTTGATTTTTTAGAATACGAAACTTACACACAACATTTTAATGTCGCATATTATCATCCATCAACAAACATTTTGGCAAAATGGAGTTATGGAAAATATCTTGCACAAGATAAAGGATATACACTTGATTTATCTCGAAGGATGCCATCTGGATGGTCGGCTGGCATCTTTTTTTCAATAACAAATGTTTCTGCTGAAGAATTTGGTGAGGGTAGTTTTGATAAAGGGTTTTACTTCACTTTCCCATTAGATATTTTTTCAACAGGTTACAGTAAGAATATTAATGGATTTAGACTGAGGACAATGACAAGGGATGGAGGACAAAAATTAGAATTAGGTAATAGATTAATTGATTCGTTTTATGGATCAACTAGAACTGAAATAAACGAAAACTGGAAAAACTATTTAGATTAAACTCAAAAAAAAGCGGCCAATGCCGCTTTTTTCAGTTAAAAACAAACTTAACCCGAACTAGTCGTTGACGAAGTAGTTGTCGAAGATGTAGTCGTAGTACTTGAAGTTGTTGTAGTACTTGGAGTTGTTGTAGTACTAGAAGTAGTTGTACTAGTTGTACTCGGAGTAGTTGTACTACTTGTAGTTGTACTTGAAGTAGTCGAACTTGTTGTCGCCGGTGTAGGCGCTGGAGTCGGAGCCGGTGTAGGCGCTGGTGTAGGCGCTGGAGTCGGAGCCGGTGTAGGCGCTGGAGTCGGAGCCGGTGTAGGCGCTGGAGTCGGAGCCGGTGTAGGCGCTGGAGTCGGAGCCGGTGTAGGCGCTGGAGTCGG
>Ga0160422_10002006_pt1 | contig 12747 bp, 1 predicted proteins | sample Fk160mmetaG_FD_108192 | JGI IMG/M metagenome (GOLD analysis project Ga0160422, IMG submission 108192) | Marine microbial communities from the Central Pacific Ocean - Fk160115 60m metaG | ecosystem: Environmental > Aquatic > Marine > Oceanic > Photic zone | place: The Central Pacific Ocean...
ACTTGTTACTTCAAGGGTGCTTCCTAAAGATGTTGCATCAGTCACATTAAGGGTGCTATTAAGTGATGTCGCACCAGATACATGAAGGGAATCACTGAGCGTAGTCGCACTTGTTACTTCAAGAGTGCTTCCCAAAGTGGTTGTATCAGTCACATCAAGGGTGCTATTGAGTGATGTCGCATCCGATACATAAAGAGAATCACTGAGCGTAGTCGCACCTGTTACTTGAAGAATGCTTCCTAAAGTAGTTGTATCAGTCACATCAAGGGTGCTGTTGAGTGTCGTCGCATCCGATACATAAAGAGAATCACTGAGAGTAGTCGCACTTGTTACTTCAAGAGTGCTTCCTAAAGTGGTTGTATCAGTCACATCAAGGGTGCTGTTGAGCGTAGTCGCATCGTTAACATCAAGTGAATCATGAAGTGTCGTCAATCCAATTACATCAAATGTGCTATTAAACGTAACCGAATCACTAACATCAAGTGTGCTAAATAGTGTAGTTGCTTCTTCTACTTCTAATGTGCTGTTAAAAGTGCTTACTCCAGCTACATTGAATATTCCACTAGAATTAAAGGTTTGTGAAACAACTAAATTGGCTACTTCAAAACTAGTTATAACAATAGAAAGAGCCTGTAATTCTCTACATGACACTGTTTCGTCACACACTATGTTGCCTGTAGTATTAATATCAGTACATTCGACTAAATTATTTGAAAATAGGTTATCACATGTTACTGCATTTCCAATGGTTAAATCTCCAGTAATATTCACATTGTTATCAAATGTAGTATCATCATACACATACAGAGTATTATTAATAGTTGTTGCATCAGAAACAAAAAGAGTACTTTGTAATAAGGTTTCATCTAATATATTTAATTCTCCATTAACAGTCAAATCACTATTTAATGTGAATGCTCCATTGACAGTTAAATCACTATTTAATGTGCATACTCCATCAACAGTCAAATCACCACTTATATTTGCATTTTGTAAATTTAAATTATTGAATATTGTTGTCCCATCAACAGTCAAATCACCACTTATACTTGTATTATTTCCAACAAATAAATCTCCGTCAAACAATTTTAAGTCACCTTGTATCTCTAGACCACCAGTTGTTGTGATATTGCCATCGCTTGATGAACTCAATATAATATCTCCAATATAAATGGTACTGCTATCAAATCTCCCTTCTTTACAAAACAATGTATGAAACCTATTATCAGCACTACCTAAATTAAAAACTTCATTTTGTGAAGGCAAAATATCACCACTTATTGTTAATTCTTTTGTACTCAGTGCACCTTCTACAGTCAGTGCACCTTCCACTATCATGTCATTTGTCACAGATAGATCACGCACACCTAAATGAGAGTCAAATGAAACATCATTGGCTACAAATACTCTTCCAGCACCATATGATATATCATTTGTGACTTCATCTTTGCTCCAAATTTGTCCTTCTGAAAAATCTATATTTGTCAGAGCCGAACCATCTCCAATAAATTTTTGTGCGCTTATATCACCATTTACTAGTAAATTTGCATTGATAGAAACATCTGATAATACCGTAAGATTACCTTGTATAATAATATCATCAGTGAAGCTCACATCTCCAATAATAGTATTTACTTGCAATGAATTATTTACAGTTAATGAACCTGATATTTCTACATTATCAGTCATGGTGATATCACCAGTAATTTCACTTACAGCCAACGATCCTGATATTTCTACATTATCGGTCATGGTGATATCACCAGTAATTTCACTTACAGTCAAAGAACCGGATATTTCTACATTATCAGTCATGTTGATATCACCAGTAATTTCACTTACAGTCAAAGAACCGGATATTTCTACATTGTTATTAATATTCACATCACCATCTTCAGACGAACTCAAAGATTGCACTGCTACATTAGTTGCAGTTATGTCAGTCGCAGTTATGAGCGTCGCAGATATATCAGGCGCAGTTATATAAGATGCAGATACATCAGTGAAACTCGCAGTACTAATATCTGTTACCGTGCCAGCTCCAAATCCGCCAACATATTTTGTAGCACTCAAATAAAATTCTGTACTTTCAAATATAGTACTTGCTGTACCATTTACGTCGTAAAATGTAACAATACCATTTTTTGCATCAAATAAAGCACCTCCAAAATTGACAGACGTTCCAAGAAACGCCGAACCAGATAAAGTAGAACGAGCAGTCAACCAAGCAACGGGTTTTAGTGTTCCACTTGTGTTATAATACAAAGTTAAACTATATCCAGAAGTAGAATAATTAGATGGAATTAAATTTTTTAATATATTATTTCCATCATTATCAAAACATACAAATGCTGAAGTTGAATTACCTAAATAATCAAGTTTTATTTTTTCAAGACGAAGAATAGAAGAATCATTAGAATCCATTTGAAATTCCGCTCCATCAGCTTCAGTTTTTGTACTAACCCATGTTGCATCTACTGAAAAGTCAGAAAGAGTATTTATTACATCACTACTTCCAATAGAACTAAAACTAGGATTTTGTGATGGTGTATCACTCAAAATATTTGAACTAAAAATATTTGTATTATTTGAAAGAGTCGTTTCTTGAAAAAATTCAAAATCATCTGATGTGCTTGTAAAGTTCATGTAATTTTTGAACAACAATCTTACAATTTCATCATTTGATAAACCATCATCGCTCATCTCTTTATATAATGCAATATAATTGTATTTTATAAAAACTAAGAAAACGTAAAATAACTAGTTGAAGATGAAGGTAGTCCTACAATGAGATAAATATCTCCACTTAGAGATAAATTTACAACACCATTTATACCATCACTTGAAGCACCATTGCCACTTTGAGCAGCACTAACAGTAGTATTGCCTTGATTAAACCACGTTGTTGCCCCTGTGTTATTGACAGAATTTAAAGCACCAATATTTCCATGTTGATATATGTATGCTACATATGTAGTTCCAAAATTTGATAATGTAGGTGTTGAACCATTTACTTTAAAATTACTTAAATTCAAAGATGCACCACTTTGTTTTGAACTGACATCAAAGGCAATCCATTTAAATCCACCAGTACCAGTGCTAGCAAATCCACTATAATTTTGTCCACTCACAGCATATCCACTACTCCAGTTACTAAATGGAGAAACACTAGTGCTATCATAGGTAGTAGAGTATCCGCCACTTACAAATCGTCCGTTAAAATAAAGCAATGTATTATTATCAATAGAAGACGATGATGAAATAGATGAACCAATTGTATTTGTTCCATTGAATGTATAAATACTTAATCCAGAATAGCTTATAGAAGAATCACGAAAAATAGTGCCAACATCTGAGATGGATGATGTTTTTGTAATAGATGATAAAGTAGGCGTGGAATCATTATCTAAATAAAAAACATTAATAACAAAATCACTGATTGTGTCTTCGTCATAAGAACTAGTTCCAATTGTTGATTCTTGGGAATACTCATAACTATAATTTGCTGTTGAACTTATATTGGTTTGTCCCGATTGTGAAAAGCTATATGAGTTTTTATCATTAATTGCAGTTACTAGACTATGAAAACTACTTGAATTGTGTGGTATAATATTACTAGCAAAATTTGCTACAGTGTAAGTTGCTTCTAATTGAATAGAGGTTGCTGATGGTACACCAAAAAATGTTGTTCCCGAAACAGTTAAAGAAGGTGCGCTTGTAACAAATACCGTTGGGGTAGCATTATAATCATCAACATAAAATTCACTTGTTGTGTCACTCACACTAGAATTTCCAGAATTATTAATACGTGCACTTTGATTATCACTAGTGCTACTAATAACATAGTTTAATTCATATGATTCAATAGATGGAGGAAAGTTTGAATTAAATATTGTATTATCTGCGTTAGAATCAGTTCGTTCAATTGTTGAACTATAAACAAACCCTTTATTATAATCATTTGAATCTCCTTCATCATTATATGAACTAGAAGACGCAAATGTATAACCAGCTATAGAATCTGATTGAGATGTGACACTTGTTGGGTCGGAAACACTTGTATACGGTATGGTAATAGACGAATCTGTTGCACCGTCTAAATATTTTGAAATTACCACATTTACTAGTGTCTGATCAACCGAATCAGTCATATCAGTTCCTTGCAATCCATAATTTACATAAAACTCACTAGTTCCTGTTATATTGATTGAACCATTTGAGTTCATAATAATACGATTTGCTAGTGAACTTGTACCATTAATATTACATTTAATGGATGCATTATTTACTAATGAAATATTCATCCCAGTTGAAGAAACACTATTCAAGTCATTTGATGTAATATATTGATTGGTTCCGATATTTGTAAATTCACTACTGGAAAACGTATCTCCATAATCACCATATGCATAACCGGTTGTTGTCGTTGAATCTAAAGAGGCCGTATTTTGTGCACGAACACTAATTTCATATTGCGCACCGGGATGCAAATCAGTAACATCAATGTCACTTTTGGTCAAAGATGTAGAACCATTCCAATCAATAAGTAAATTACCCGAATGAGCTACAGGTGAAAGACTTTTACTATCAATTCTTGTAAATGAAATATCATATTGAGCTATATCCAATCCTGATGTAACTGCAGAATCTAAACTATCTAAATCATAGCTCAAATCAATGGTAAACTGATTCTGCAAGAAGTCTTCATCATTAATAACAATTACCGAACCTGGTGGACCACTTAATTTCAATGCAACGTCATATAGATAAACATAGTTTGGTGTAGTTTGACTTTGATTTATAGCATAAATACGTAAATCAAATGTATCATTTTGAGTGAAGGATGGTAATGTAATTGTAGAAGGTTTTCCAGAAAATGTGATAGAATAGCTAGTATTATTTATATATGGAGTATCAGTACTACTTGTAATTGTGAAGCTTTCAAGATGTTCTGTGGTATTTCCACCGGTATCGTATGATCCTTCGCCAATATATATTGTTTTCCATCCACTTGTACTTGTACCATCTATATCCGAAAAACTGATGTCTATAAATGTTTGCAAAGAAAGAGGATATACTTTTCCATCAAAAGAATCTACATATACACTGTTGAACTTTGACCATTGAATTAAAATAGATTGACTGAAGGCAGTAAATTGAGGAGTTAATAAATAAGGTGGTTGATCTCCTTTATAAGTGACAATACTGTTCCACACACTTTCGGTACTAAAATACTCAAATAAATTTCTTGTTGTATTAAATCTCATTTCACCAATATCACCGGAAATATCACTTGTATTTACAGTTGTTTCATTGAATTGAACGGAATTTGCAATTACTACATTCGATGAAATTGTATCAGTGTTTGTAATAGTAGTACTATTTAATTCGTCTGTAGTTATGGCACCAGTATTTATAATTTCATCACTAGTTACTGTACTTGAATTAATTGCACTAGCAACTGATGAACTTGTTTGAATTGTACCACCAATACTTATATTTCCATTTAGAGATAGATCACCATCCACAATCAAATCTTGATATACATGTACAGCATTGCTAATATCTAATTTATTTTCTACATTTAAATTTCCAGAAATAGTTGTATTTCCATTTTGTCCTATTACAAATACACTATTTGAATTATCTTGAAATTGGGCAATATCATGAACCCCAGTTAGTGTTTGATTCACAGTAAGTGAAGTATTTGTACCTAAATTTGTAACAGTTAATGTTTCTGTCACTTGACTTTCAGTTTCTAATTGTGTAATAGTAGTGTTTTCATTATCTTCAATTATTAAACTTCCTCCTCCTGTTAATTGTATATTTCCATTTATTATGAAATTACCATCATATAAAATACCATTACCACCATTTGAACTTGCTTTAATATTCAAAGTAGTGGAACTTATATCTCCATTCATGTTTCCTATTTCAACATTATTTCGTAATAATGAGTTACTAAGTACTTCTAAGTTTGATATATCAACATTACCATTTGTATAAGAAATATTGTCATTATTACCAATGCTCCATAATTGTTCTGTAAGTACTCCAGTCAGCAACGATCCGTTACCTATAAAATAAGAAGCAGATATGTCACCACTTACATCAATATTACCATTTACAGATATATCATTTACAAACAGCTTGCCGCTGACATCTACATCACCATCTATTTTTACATCTGACAATAGATTAGTACTTCCATCAACATTTAATTGTGACGATAAATTAGTATTTCCACTAACATTCAGTTGTGATAACAAATTTGTATTTCCATTTACATTCAAATAGGATACATCAAGTAAACTATTGAAAGAAACATCATCAGTAACAAATAAGGTACCTAGTATTTTTGTTTGGCCGCTAATATCTACATTTCCACCAACCACTAAATTTGAGTCATTTAATTCTAAATCACCACTAATACTAATACCACCAGTTGTAGTTAGTATTCCATCGGTGGTAGAACCTAACGCCAGATCTCCAATAAAAATAGTGCTTGCGTCAAATCTACCTTCTTTGCAAAATAAAGTATTAAATCTATAATTTTCACTTCCCAAATTGAAACCATTTGTTATAGATGGTAGAATATCACCACTTATTGTGATATTTCCAAGAAGATCTATACCATTACTAACATATAATGTATCATTTAATGTAACAGCATCATTTACAGTGAATGAATTATCAATATACAGTGTATCATTGAATGTAACAGCACTATTCACGATCAATGAACTTCCGATTAGCACGTCATTATTTACGGATAAATCACGTACGTTTAAATGAGACGAAAATGAAGCATCGTTATATATAAGTACTCTTCCATCTCCATATGAAATATCGTTCGTATTTTCATCTTTATTCCATATAACTTCTGTTGAAACATTTGTGAGAGCTGAACCGTCTCCAAAAAATCTGACTGCACTTATATCACCATTTACTTGTAAATTTGAATTCATAGAAACATCTTTTTCTACAAACAATGTATTATTCAGAGTCGCTGCTTCTGAAACAGATAAAGAACCTTCTAACAATAAAATACCAGATACTTCAAGGTCATAAAATGGATAAGGCAATGCCAATGGCCCTTCTGTATTTGTAATTTCGCCAACATGTAAAATTGAACCTTCATCGTTGGTCAATATTGTCAAGGCTCCGTCAACTTCCAGATTGCCATTATAAGTACCAGAACCATCTACAAAAAGAGTGTTTCCAATTGTAACACTATCTCCAATATTCAATGTGTCACCCACCGTTAGTGGATTATCTACAGCATCAATTTGTAGATTAGTTGAATTTAACCCTGTCAATAAACTCCCATCGCCAAAATATCGTGCAGCAGATATATCACCATTTATGATAACATTATTATTCACCGATAAATCCCCACCTACATGCAAGTTATTATTTATAGACACATCACTCACATATAAATGAGATCCGAATGATACATCATTTTCTACAAATACTTTTCCTGAATTATATGAAATATCATTTGTATTCTCATCTTTTGACCAAATATGTGTTATTGATAAATTCGTAAGTTCTGAACCATCTCCTATGAACTTTTGTGCACTAATATCATTGGTTACTTCAATATTTGACACATATAACGTGCTTTCAAGAGTTGTTGATTGTTTTACATTTAAAGTACTTTCCAATATAGTTGAATTATTAACGCTTAATGGATTATATATAGTAACAGCTCCACCTGTTCCCGGATCTACATCCAATACACCACCAATACTAAAGAACTGATCACCTGATTGAAATTCATCATTTATAGTTGTTTTTCCAGAAAAGTTTACATCACCATGAAATGTCACACTTCCGCTAACATCCAATGTATCGCTTATCGTAACAGCGTTTGTAACATTTAAATTATTGGTAGATACTATATTACTATTCACTATGTTATCAGTGGTTAATAATTGACAATTAACATTAGTAGTAACGAGTTGTAGCAATGAAAAATTTCCAAAAACGGTTAAGTCTCCAACAATTATATTATCAAATTCAACAGTTCCACTTATATCAAGATTGGATGTTTTCAATGTTCCAATTATATCTAAATCATTTATAGAAGCATAATCAAGAGTTGTAGAGTTTATAACATTCAATGTTAACGTATCTATAGAATCACTTGTAGTAACTCCATCGACATCTAGTGATGAAGTTTCAATATTTATTGATTTAATAATATTAGAACTTACATCGGCAAATATACCCGTTTTATTTACGATTAGGTTATCTGATGTAAGTGTTGTAATAGAAGCATCATTCGTTACAAATAAATCGTTTGATGTTATTGAACCAATCACGTTCAAACTTGATGTAGTAGTATCATTTAATGTTGTTGAATTATTTACAACAAGATCATCTGTTATTAAATCTGTTATTGTAGAAGAACCATCTATGGTTATTTGTTTTACAATTATATCAGTAAATGTACCAGTCCCATTCACATTTAAACTTGTTGAAGTAATTGTTGGTATAGATGCACTATCAATCACAGTTAATCTACTTGTTGTTGTACTGTCACTTATAGATAATGTTGAAGCACTTACATCTTCAAGTGTTGAAGAATTATAGACTGTTAGAGAATCAGTAATTGTGCTTGCGATTGTAGCAGAAGTATTAATTGTAAGTTCATCTGATATTATATTTTTAAATGTACTTGAATCACTTACATCTAAACGATTTGTAAAGATATCAACAAAAGTGGAAGCTGAATTTACAACCAGAGTATCAATATTAGCATTTGAAATTGTTGCTAAAGAAGAAATATCAAGTGAATCTATATTTGCATTTTTGATATAAGCAAAATCATTTACACTTAAGTCATTGATTGTTGCTTCTGTAAGTTGTGTAAAATTCACGACATTTAAGCTATTTATACTAACATCTTCCAATAAAGAATTTCCAGTTGCATTTAAGTTTGATGTAGTTATGGTATTGGTATCTATTGAATCAGCATTTATAGACATTGATGTAATGGCATTATTTACATACAACGTATTTGATGATATTAATCCAGATGCATCAATATCAATAAATGTTGACGTTCCTTGAATTTCTAGATCATTTGTTGTTAATTTATTACTTACAATAATATTTTCTGAATTAATATTTGATAATGATACATCATTGTCTACGTATAATCCATTACTAATAATCGTTCCATCTAATGTTAAATTGTTTGCGTCAATATCATTTGCTGTTATATCATTTACTGTAATATCATTTGCGGTGATATTATGGATGACATTTAATGAACTTACATCTATATTGTTATTAAAAGAAGCATCTTTGGAAACAGTTAATATATCAGAAAAAATGGCTTCTTGTTGAACGTTTAATGTACTTTGTAATGTGACTGCACCTATAACATTTAAGTTATTATTTAATAAGGCATTATTTGAAACTGTTATATTATTTGTTTCTATTGAACCAGTATTATTGATATTGGAACTATTTACGGTTGTTGCATTCAAATTTAAATTATTTATATTTGATGCGGTGATATCGTTAGAAACTATAATATCAGAAGTGAGATCAGTAAACTGAACACTACCATCGAGTTGTAAAGTTGCAGTTGTTAAAGTTCCAGTAATAGTAATATCATCAGCATGCACGTTGGATAATGTGGTTGAATTATTAACGGTTAAGTTATCGCTATTTAACTCTTGAAATACACCATTGCCTGTTGAAGTTATATCTACTGTATTTATATTAGTTGTGTCAATATTTGTGCTTATATTTAATGAATTTCCAATAATGGAATCTTGAATGTCTAATGAATTTGCTGTAATTGTACCGGTTGTATTAATATCAAAAAAAGTCGTGGAACCTTGAATTTCTAGATCATTTGTTGTTATTTTATTACTTGCAATAATATTTTCAGTATTGATTTCTGTTGATGTTATAGCACCATTTATTGATAAATTATTACTACTTAATGTACCATCTAAAGTCATATTACTAGCACTTATGTCACTGGCTGTAATATTTCCTACAACGTTTAATGAATTTGTCTTTACATTGCTATTGAAAGACGCATCTTCATATACATTCAAAGTACCTTCAATGATTGCTACTTGATATACTAATAATGAATTTGTGTTTATAGCGTTTCCGCATGTAATAGAATCATTCACACTTAGTGTTGATGTTGATATATCACCATTTAAATGTATACTATCAAATGTTGCGATGTTATTTACTTCCAAATTATCTAATGTTATGCTCTTAAATGTTCCTTTGTTATTTACACTTATATCGTATGTTTCGAATGTATTAGTAATAATATTATTTATGGATATATCTTGAAATGTGGCCAAATTTCTAACATTTAAAAAACTAATATCTGCTGATTCGATGTTTGCGGAATTGTCAATATTTAATACATTAGCAGATACGTTAAATAGTGTTGTTGTATTTTGAACAGTCAATTTATCAATATTAGCACTTGCAAGAACCGTATTGCCGGATACATTCAGTTCAACTAAATTTAATGAACCTTCCAAGATCATATTTTTGATATATGCATCATTTAAAGATGTTGAATGAGTTACTTGTAATGTTTCTGTTTGAATATTTGTTATGGATACATCATTTATCGTGCAATTATCTGTTACATTTAAATTACTTGTATTTATTGTTATTGTATCCATATTTCCATTTGAAGTAATGATAGTATTATTAGAAACATTAATAGTGTCATTTATATGCAGTGTATTTGTTGTCAGAGATGAATCTATTGATACGGGTGCATTTATTGATACATCATGATTCATAAAAACTGGAACATCAAGTATAAGATCATGATTGAAACTTGAACCAGAAAGATCCGTCAGCTGGGACCCATTTCCAATGAAAGAATTTCCCGTGATTGTTCCGTTTATATTTGTTACATTACTGTTTAATATAACCTCTCCGTCAACAAGCAAATCATTGTTTATAGATACGCTACCAGCACTATAAGAAATATTATTTTGACTAACGTCCCATGTTCCTACAATATTTGTAATATTAGAACCATCGCCAATAAGTGTATTTGCTGAAATTTCATTTGCATTAATTTGGTTTGCATTAATTGTGTTTACCACAAAATTATTGACACTCATATCATCACTTTCAATATTATTACTCACGATATTTGTTGATACAATATTAATTGCACTAACGTTGCCGCTTACATCAAGGGTATTATTAATTACCATAGAAACATCAAGTTCAAATGGTTCTGTTATATTAGAGCCTGTAATGCCTGTTAATTGAGATCCATCAATGCCAGTTAGAAATGATCCATTTCCATAAAAATACGATGCTGTTACAGGTCCCGAAATATCTAAACTCCCATATATTGTCGTATTCCCTTCATTTCCGACTGTAAATACATTGATGGAGTTATCCTGAAACTGAACAATGTCTTGATTTGTTGAATCAATTTGATTTACTGTCAAAGCAGGACCTGTTCCTTCATTTGTTACATTTAGAATGTCAGTTACTTTGACCTCTGTTTGTAATTCTGTTATTGTCGTATTGGATATATCTTCGATGACAATATTTCCACCATTCATAATATGAAGGTCGCCATATATCGTGATTTTTTTATTATTTTCAGTAATATCATCATTTTTACCAATTGTCATATTGCCATCATATACGATTCCATCACCTCCATTTGAAGAAGCATAAATATTTAAAGTTGTATCTGATATATCTTCATTTGGATTTCCAATTGAAATATTATTATAGAGCTGTGATTGATTTGATATTATAATATTTGAAATTACCGCAGATGAGTCTGATATAATATCACCATTTACAATCAAATTAGATCCCAATGATACATCATTTTGAATAAAAACACGCCCACTTACATATGAAATATCATCGTTATCTTCTTCTTTATGCCATAATGTTTCTGGTAAATTGGTTAATTGTGAACCATCCCCAACAAAAAATCCTGCTGTTACTGTATTGGAAACATCTAAATTAGAAGTCATATTGATATCAGTATCAAATGACAAACTTGAGTCGTTTGTTTTAGTCACATCAATCCCGAGTTCACCTACATACTTTGTAGCTGTTAAATAAAAGTTTTTGCCGGTAAATATATCACTAGGTTCTCCATTTACATCATAAAACGTAACAACACCATTTTTAGTATCAAATAAAGCTCCTCCAAAATCAACACTTGTTCCAACGGCTACAGATCCGGCCAATTCAGTACGAGTTGCAAGCCATGGAACAGACTTCAAAACATCGTTTAATTCATAATGCAATGATAAACTGTATCCTTGTGATGAATAATTGGATGGTATTAAATTTGTTAATATATTATTGTTTTGATTGTCATAGCATACAAATGCCGACGAATTGCTTCCCAAATAATCTAGTTTTATTTTTTCTAATCGCAAAGTGACATTTGTTGTTTCTGAACCAAACGACCCATATTCTGTTTTATCATTATACCAAGTAGAATCAATGTCAAAATCATCACCCAGTAATGTATTTACTTCTTCATATGAAGTAATTTCTGTAAAACTTGGGTTTTGTGGTGGTGTATCTGATAAAATATTTGATCTTAAAATATTATTATTATTGGCTAGTAACGTTTCTTCATAAAACAATTTATCATCAGATGTTGTCGTAAAATTCATGTAACTTTTAAATAAAATATTAATAATTTCATCGTTCGATAAACCATCATTACTCATCTCTTATAATAAT
>Ga0160422_10002007_pt1 | contig 12746 bp, 9 predicted proteins | sample Fk160mmetaG_FD_108192 | JGI IMG/M metagenome (GOLD analysis project Ga0160422, IMG submission 108192) | Marine microbial communities from the Central Pacific Ocean - Fk160115 60m metaG | ecosystem: Environmental > Aquatic > Marine > Oceanic > Photic zone | place: The Central Pacific Ocean...
AGCTCCAGAAGCTTTTAATGTACTCGATATTTTTGATTCAACCCCAAATTCAATTCCATAATGATCTCTGTTAGAACCAGTCATAATCTCAGAAACAAAATCTGAAGATTCTTCTAATCCAGAAAGCCCTTGAGCAAAGAAGAATGATACTTCGTTCATATTTTGAAATCTAGAATAATATCCAGTTAATTTTAATTTTATTGGTTCTAGATTCATAAAGTAAGTGGCCTCTGACGAATAAATATTCTCTACATCTATTCCTTCAATAAAATTGTTATTTTCTCTAGAATTTGAAAACGAGTTTCTTATGGTTGGTGGCCTTGAAATATAAGCTCCGCTTAACCTGATAATATGTCTACCAGTAATTTTATATTCTAGATTAGACTTAATGCTTCCATTAAGAAATTCTTTCTTTTCACTATTTCCATATGAATTTTCAGGGTAGACACCATTCTGAAATTTCCCATCTCTTTGAATAGTATAATAATTTACCTTGGGTGTTATGTTCAGACTTAGTTTTTTATAATTAAACTCAATGTTTGAAAATAAATTTACTGACTCAGAATTGATTTCAAAATTATACTTAAATGCTTCGTCTTCAGTAATTATTCTATTAGGATTATTTAAATCATTTTGAGCTTCATCGCCTCTTCTATAACTGTCTACATCTAAATAATAAGAACCTCCTAATAAGTCGATTGAATTAGCATAATTGTGGGAGTTTAAATTTTTATAATTAATACCAACATCAATATCTAGACTTTCACTAATATTAGTATTTAGTATTGAATTAAACTGAAATAGATGATCATCAACTCTATCTTCATATAACATATAAATACTTTTATTGTCTCTATTGTTAATATTTGCTTCGTACATTCTGTTCCAATCTACTTGATAGTAATTTGCATTACTTGAAAAGTTTTCTTGACTTAATGAGTAAAGCTCAGGTCTATCTGAAAAATTTCTCACGTAATAGCTAGGCAATTTTCTGTAATAAGAGGGATCTGGGTTAGGACCATTAGAATAATTAATTCTACTATTTCCCATACTACCCAACTGATAGAATAAGCTAGTCTCTAAATTAGACTTTGGACTTATATCCCAGTAATGCGTGAGGAGGAATATTGGTTCTTCTAACTTCTTGACCCTGGAATTCCTTTTCATTCCATTTTGCCATCCCCAATATGAGTTATAATTTTCGGATTGAAGATCATACACTTCCTGTGTATTAGGAGAGGACTTACCTCGTCTGTTTGATGCAAAAATTCCTGAAAAATTTATGCTGTGAGAGTCGTTAATTTTATTTTCAACACCTATAAAAAATGAATTAGCATCATAAAATGTTCCCTGGAAATGTCCTTCTTCTGCCCAACGCCTGCTGACCGAGAAAGTAAAATCCCAATTTTTATAGTCTGTTGAATATGTTGCTAAAACTCTATTTGTATAACTAGTATTAGTTGACGAATATGAAACTCTTAATCCTTTTTGGTATAGAGATGTCCTCAAAATAAAATTTGTAGACCCATTAATTCCACCAAAGGCACTTCTAGATTTTTCAAGGCCAATACTATACTCTCGATTCCTTAGTACATCATTTAAACCTCCCCAATTACTCCATTGTGGTCTACCATCATATATTTTATTTACTTCAACTCCATTCATTAATATCTTATTATTTCTTGAGTCGTATCCTCTTTGTCTAAACCTGGCCGGACCAAATTGATAAGCAGCAATACTCTGGAAAACATCATTATATGAACTTAATAAACCTGAAGCAAAGTCACTTGTGTTACTATCATCGCTCAAGTCGAAATCAGATAAAGAAATAATACCTGACTCTATATCTGAACTAAATATTTCAGTTTCTAACTCAATTATTATATTATTTTCTTCAATAAATTGAGTCTTTGTAATATATCCTTCTTTCGATAAAATTATTTCTTTTGGATCTCCTTCAAGCAATGCTTCTCCATTTTCATCAGTAAAAAATTTTTCTCCAGTATTTGTCTCTATCTGTACTTGGAAAATAGGATCAGACGTATTTGCGTCCTTAACAACAATTTTAATTTCTTGTGCTATTAAGACATTAGAGAGAATAAAAAATAAAAAAAGAAACTTTTGCATTACAATTAGCTCGAAATTAATAACAATTAATTAAATAAATATTATTTTCGAATAATAAGATTTATATATGAAAAAAATTATTTTCTCATTACTTATATTATCCTTTATTAATATAAAATATTCTTTCTCTCAAGATAAAAAATACAAAATTCATACCATTGCTTTTTACAACGTCGAAAATCTGTTTGACACGATAAATGATGTTAATAAAAATGATGAGGCAAGTCCAATCATGGAGATTGAAAGGGGAAGATCAGATATTTATAATAAAAAATTAAAAAACCTTTCTAGGGTAATTTCAGAGATAGGGTATTCAGAAACAAATTCTCTTCCAACAATTGTAGGATTATCTGAAGTTGAAAATAAGGAAGTCATTAAAGATCTAATTAATACTGGAAGTTTAAAAAATGGAAACTATGGAATTTCTCATTTTGATTCTCCAGATAATCGTGGAATTGATGTAGCACTTATTTATAGAAAAGACTTTTTCAAAGTATTAAATGAGAAAAGTCATTATTTAGAACTTTATAGTTTTAGTTCTGATGAAAGATATTATACAAGGGATCAGCTTGTAGTTGATGGTTTACTTGAAGGTGAAAGGATGTTTTTTATTGTTAACCACTGGCCATCAAGGTCAGGAGGTGAGATGAGGTCAAGGCCATCAAGAAATAAAGCAGCAGAATTAAATATTCAAATAATTGATTCAATCAATGCTATTTATGATAATCCTAAGATTTTAACAATGGGTGATTTTAATGATGATCCGAAAAATGAAAGTATTAAAAAAATACTTAACGCAAAAAGAGACAGAGATAAAGTAAAAAAAAGAGATTTGTATAACCCTTATGAAAAAATGCACGGAAAAGGTGTTGGGACTTTAGCTTATAGAGATAATTGGAATCTTTTTGATCAAATTATTTTTACTGGTTCATACCTTGATAATACTTTCAAAGAGTTCTCCTTTTATAAATCTCTAATTTATAATAAAAAATATCTTTTTAATCAGTCTGGAAGATTTAAAGGATATCCTTTTAGAAGTTTCGCAGGAGGAAGTTATTTAGATGGATACAGTGATCATCTTCCAGTTTACATTTTGCTTATAAAAGAATTATAATTTTTTAAATAATAATCTTCATCAATTTCGTTTAATTGATAAATAAATCCGTATTATATCTAACTTTGTTTATGCGTATTTTTTTTAGAACAGCTTTATTTTTATTGTTTGTGATATTTACTTCACAAGAGCTATATTCTACGCATATACGAGCGGGAGAAATCATCGCTAAAAGAATTTCTTCAACAAGTTTAACATATGAGTTTACAATTATTGGTTATACTGATACCGATTCTGAAGTAGAATTTGGTGGAGGGAAATTTGATTTTGGTGATGGAAATGTCATCGAAATATTAGATGAGTCTGCATTATCTGCACAAAAAATATTGCTCGAAAATGTAGTAGCACTAAACTTATTTAAAGTAATACATACCTTTCAAGCTCCAGGCAGATATGTAGTTAGTTATTTTGAGCAAAATAGGAATGCAGAAATCGTTAATATGGAAAATTCTGTAGATACCCCATTTTATATTGAGACGGAAATCCTTATTGATCCTTTCTTTGGTTTAAATAATTCTCCAGTATTATTAATACCACCTATAGATAATGGTATTATAGGTATAAGATATATTCATAATCCTGGTGCTTTTGATCCTGATGGGGATAGCCTTTCTTATGAGTTAGTTATTCCTTTACAAGATAAAAATAATGAAGTTACAAATTATAGATTTCCAAATTTTATAGATTTTTATACTGATTTTAATGAAGGTAATGAGGATAGAACTGGCCCACCCACTTTTACTTTAGATTCAGTTATTGGAGATTTAATTTGGGATGCTCCTGGTTCTCAGGGAGAATATAATTTTGCATTTAGAATCGTGGAGTGGAGGAAAGTTGAAGATGAGTGGTTTAAATTAGGCCATGTAACTAGAGATATGCAGGTTAAAATTAAAAGTTCAGATAATGATAGACCAATACTTGAAGTTTTAGATCCAGTATGTATAGAGGCTGGAACAATTTTAAAAGATACTGTAAAAGCAGAGGACCCAAATTTTAATGATGTAAAGATAGAAGCGTTTGGAGGTCCATTTGAATTTATATCTTCTCCAGCAAATTATTCTCCAAGCCCTGCTTCATTTCAAAAGTCACCTGCCTCATTATTTTTTGAGTGGGAGACTAATTGTAATCATGTTAGAGAAAGACCTTACGATATTCAATTTAAAGCTACAGATAAAGCAAATTATGGCCCAAATTTAGTAGAATTTTCAAATTGGCAGATAAAAGTTGTTGCACCGGCTCCAGAAGGTTTAGAAGTTGACCCATTACCTAATAGAAAATCACAAATAAGTTGGGATAAATATTCCTGTGACAATTCAGAAAAGATTCAAGTTTGGAGAAGAATTGGAAGTTATGATTATGAACCAGATAATTGTGAGGTTGGAATACCTGAGGGATCTGGATATAAACTTATTGGTGAAATTGATGCAGATCAAATTTCAATAATTGATGATAATATGGGGGAAGGCTTAGCTTCAGGTTCAAAGTACTGTTATAGAATTTTAGCATTATTCCCATTACCCGAAGGAGGAACTAGTTATGTCTCCGAAGAAAAATGTGTTATAATTAATGCTGATGCCCCAATTATTACTAATGTAAGCGTAAAATCTACTGATATAGCAAATGGTGAAATAAATATAAATTGGATTCCTCCATTTGAACTAGATACATTATTATTTCCAGAACCTTATAGCTATAAAGTTTCAAGGTATGAGGGTTATAATCAAAATAATAAATTATTTGAATCAAGTATTTTAACTGATACCTTCTTCCTTGATAGTAATCTAAACACTTTGGATAATATTTATAATTATACCATTGATGTTTTTCAATCTAATAATTCACTTCCATTTGACACTTCACATCACGCTTCAAGTGTTAGACTTGAATTAAGTGGGTATCAAAATAGTATTGAATTATCATGGAATTTTGATGTGCCATGGTCTAATAGTTCTTCATTATATCCAATGCACTATATCTATAGAAATAATGTATCTGGAAACGATCCAAATAATTTCATCTTAATCGATTCAGTTAATGTAATTGAAGATGGTTTTCAGTATACTGATACTGGAGAATTTGAGGATATAGAACTTGATGAAAACAAAGTTTATTGTTATTATGTTATTACATCAGGAACTTACGAAAATGATAAATTGCCATCAAATATGATCAATGATGATTTATTATTGAATAATTCACAAAAAATTTGTGCACAAACTAATGATTTGATACCACCATGTCCTCCAATTGAATTTAAAGTTTCTGATCAGTTTTCATGTGAATATTATTTCTTTGATAAGTCATGCGATTTGAAAGATTTTGAAAATAGAATAGAGTGGTCAAGTGGTAATGAGGATTGTTATTTAGATGCCAAATTTTTTAATATATATTTTTCTGAAAATGGAGTAGATAATTTTCAGTCAATTGGTTCAACAAAAAATAATTATTTTGTTCATCAAAACCTATCTAATCTGAAAGGAGCTTACTATATAACAGCTCTAGATAGATCTGGTAATGAAAGTTTACCATCCGATACTTTAGTTAGAGATAATTGCCCTAAATATCTTTTGCCTAATGTTTTTACTCCAAATGATGATGGGAAGAATGATTTTTTCACCCCTTTTTATACAGATGGTTCTATTTCAAATTTTAATTATGGAAATTGTCCCAGATTTGTAAAGTCAGTCAAGATAACAATTGTTGATAGGACTGGAAAAGAAGTATTTTCTCACGATTCTGAAGAAAATATAGTAGATGGAATTTATATTAATTGGGATGGAAAAAATAAAAGTGGAAAATATTTACCTGCAGATACTTATTATTATAATGCAACTGTTACTTTTGATATCTTAGATGAAAATGACAGTGTAAAAGAAATTAAAGGATGGGTACAGATATTAAGATAAATAATAAAATCATTTTTTATGATGGTTTCTGTGTTGTCTGTAGCAGATTTATCAATCTTATAATTAAATCCGATAAAAAAAAACAAACTAAGTTTACTAGTATCTCCTCAAAATATTCAATTAAAACCCTAGAGGAGAGATTAGGATCAGGAAAGATTGGAAAATTTATAGTTTATCTTTCCAATAATAAAATTTATACAAAATCTGATGCTGTTATTCAGGTTTTTATAGAATTAGGAGGTTTTTATAATTTATTTTCAATACTTAAAATATTTCCTGCAAGCTTTAGAAATAAATTTTATGATTTTTTTGCAACTAACCGCTACAAGTGGTTTGGTAAATTAGAGCAGTGTCATGTTCCTCCTAAAGAAATAGCTGATAGGTTTATATATGATTAGTTTATTCCCTATTTTTGGATGAAAGGTCAAAATATGAATGCATTAATATTTCCTGGTCAAGGATCTCAGTTTGTGGGAATGGGAAAAGAACTTTATGAAGGCCATGAAGAAGCAAAAAATCTGTTTCTGCAATCAAATAAAATATTAGGTTTTGATATTACTGATGTAATGTTTAATGGAACAGTTGATGATCTTAAAAAGACTGATATAACGCAACCAGCTATTTTTATTCATTCTTGTATAGCATTTTTTATAAATAAACTTAAGGGTGTATCTGCTTTTGCTGGTCATTCGCTTGGTGAGTTTTCTGCTGTAACTTGTTCTGGGTCTCTTTCATTTGAAGAGGGACTAGAATTAGTTTTAATTAGAGCTAGAGCTATGCAGGATGCATGTAAAAATAATGATTCTACAATGGCAGCTATTTTAGCATTACCTGATGAAATTGTTAATGAAGTTTGTGAAAATATTGAGGATGTTGTACCTGCAAATTATAATTGTCCTGGGCAGATAGTTATTTCAGGATCAAAAACAGGTATAAAAAATGCATGTGATATATTTAAAGATAAAGGTGGAAAAGCTATTCCTCTACCTGTTGGAGGAGGTTTTCACTCCCCTTATATGGAAACTGCAAGGGTCGAATTAGAGGATGCAGTTAATAAAGCAAATATTGATACTCCTAGTGCTCCAATTTATCAGAATTATGATGCGAAAGGTCACATTGATCCAAAAAATATAAGGATTAATCTTATTAATCAATTAACCTCTCCTGTAAGATGGACAGAATCTATAAATAACATGATAAACGATAATATTAATACTTTTATAGAATGTGGACCTGGAAGAGTTTTACAGGGATTAGTTAAAAAAATTAACAGAGACTCAGAGGTCTCATCTATATAATTATGTTTATATGAAAGGTATGCTTAAAGAAAATAGTTTAGAAAATAAAGTGATTCTTGTCACAGGAGGAGGTTCTGGGTTAGGAAAATCTATGGTAAAATATTTTTTAGAGTTAGGCGCCAACATAATAATAACTAGTAGGAGAGAGGAGTTACTTAAAGAAGTAGCAAAAGATTTAAATAAAAAGTTTAAAGCGGAGGTATTTCCAATAGCATGTGATGTAAGGAATATTGAAGAAGTAGAAAAAGTTGTTGAGGAGTCATACAATAAATTTGGAAAGATTGATTGTTTAGTGAATAATGCTGCTGGAAACTTTATTAGTCCTACTGAAAGACTATCCACAAGGGCATTTGATGCTGTAATTGATATAGTATTAAAGGGAACAATCAATTTTACTCTTACTTTAGGTAAAAGATGGATAAAAGAAAAAAAAGAGGGTAATATTTTAAATATTGTTACAACATATTCTTGGACAGGCTCTGGCTATGTCGTACCTTCAGCATGTGCTAAATCTGGAGTTTTAAGTTTGACACGCTCATTAGCTGTTGAATGGGCTAAATATAAAATAAGATCTAATGCTATTGCTCCTGGTCCTTTTCCAACTAAGGGAGCATGGGAAAGACTACTACCTGGAGACTTAAAAGAAAAATTTGATCCTTCAAAAAAGGTTCCTGTTGGTAGAGTCGGTGAACATCATGAATTATCAAATTTAGCTGCATATCTTTTATCTGATTTTTCTTCATATATAAATGGAGAAGTCATTACAATTGACGGTGCTGAATGGCTTAAAGGTGCTGGTCAATTCAATCACCTTGAGATGATTACAGATCAAATGTGGGATATGTTTGAGATGATGAGAAAGAAAAAATAATGTGCCAAAAAAAAAGACATCTTGTAACTGCAGCTTTAATTTATGCTAATGGACCAATTCATATTGGACATTTAGCTGGTTGCTATATTCCTTCCGATTTATATGTCAGGTTTTTAAGATCAAAGGGTAAAGATGTAAAATTTATTAGTGGTACTGATGAGCATGGAGTTCCCATTACTATCAAGGCTAGAGATGAAAATAAGTCTCCTCAAGAAGTTGTTGATCATTATTATAAATTAATAAATGATTCATTTAAAGAATTTGGAATAAGTTTTGACATTTTTTCAAGAACTTCAAAAGAAATTCATCATAAGACAAGTTCGGAATTCTTTCTTAATCTATATGATAAAGGAACATTTCAAGAAATTACTTCTTCTCAGTATTATGATGAAAAAGAAAAACAGTTCCTTTCGGATAGGTATATAACTGGCGAGTGTCCATGTGGAAATAATAATAATGCATATGGTGACCAGTGTGAAGTATGTGGTAAGACACTAAGTCCTATGGATTTGAAAAATCCAAAATCTACTTTATCAGGTAATTCTCCAATACTTAAAGAGACAAAAAATTGGTATTTGCCAATGGATAAACTTCAGGGAAACATTGAAAAGTATATTGATAAGAAGAAAGATTGGAAATCTAATGTTGTTGGTCAGTGTAAATCATGGTTAAATGATGGACTAAAACCAAGAGCAATGACTAGAGATCTTGACTGGGGGGTTAGTGTACCCATAAAAAATGCTGATGGGAAGGTTTTATATGTTTGGTTTGATGCACCTATTGGTTATATAACTGCTACTAAAGAATTAGAACCTAAAAATTGGGAGAAATATTGGAAAGATAAAGAAACTAGTCTTATTCACTTTATAGGAAAAGATAATATAGTGTTCCACACAATAATTTTTCCTATGATGCTTATGGAACACGAGGATTATATCCTTCCCGAGAATGTTCCAGCAAATGAGTTCATGAATTTAGAAGGTGAAAAAATATCAACTTCTAGAAACTGGGCAGTTTGGCTTCACGAATATCTTAATGATTTTCCAGATATGCAGGATGAGTTAAGGTACTGCCTAATAACTAATTTGCCAGAAAATAAGGATAGCGACTTTTCCTGGAAAGATTTTCAACAGAAAAATAATAATGAACTTGTTGCAATTCTCGGTAATTACATTAATCGTGTTTTTGTTCTCTGTGATAAGTTTTTTGATAAAAAAGTCCCTGAAGTATCATCTAAAGATATTGACAGTGAAATTTTTACAGATTTAAAAGATATAATAGAAAAAATTGAATCTTCTATCGAGAAATTTAGGTTTAGAGAAGCAATGAGTTATGTAATTGATGTTGCAAGACTTGGTAATAAATATCTCACTGATACCGAGCCATGGAAAATATTTAAAGATAATCCTGAGAGAGTGAAAGATATAATCTATAATTCAATTCAAATAGTTGCAAATATCTCCATTATATGTGGACCATTTCTTCCATTTACATCAAAAAAAATTAAAGAGCACTTAAATATTAATGATTTAAATTGGATAGATACGGGTTCAGAAATTATAAATCCAGATCATATAATTTCAGGAAAAGCCCATATCTTTTCAAAAATTGAGGACGAGATAATTGAAGATCAAATAAAAAAACTTAAATTAAATAATGAAAATGATAAAATTATGCCACAAAAAAATATAATAGAATTTGATGATTTTACAAAAGTAGATATTAGAGTTGGTACTGTGACTGAAGCTGAAATTATCCCAAAATCTGATAAACTTTTAAAACTTAAAGTTGATACTGGACTCGATAAAAGAACTATTTTAAGTGGTATTTCTAAATATTATTCTCCCGAGGATATTCTAAATAAAAAAGTTATGGTTTTAATCAATTTAAAACCTAGGAAAATGATGGGTTTTGAAAGTCAAGGCATGTTATTACTTGCAGATGATGGTGATGGAAATTTAAGTTTAATGCAACCAGATTCTAATATTTCAAACGGATCAGTAGTTGCTTAGTTAAATTCATTCATTGTTCTTTCAACTCCTAAATGGCAAAAATTTAGAGATATATCTGAAGCTAATTCAATATTGATAGGTAACTCTTTTTGTTCATCATTACTAAAACTTTCTAAAACATATTTAGACTGATATCCAGGTCTAAAATTATTACCAACTCCAAATCTCAACCTAGCATAATTAGATGAATTTAATGAATGATTAATACTTTTTAGTCCATTGTGTCCACCATCTGAGCCTTTATTTTTTAATCTGATTTTTGCAAATGGTAGAGATATATCATCAATTATTACAAGAATATTTTTTATGGGAATTTTTAACTTATTTATCCAATATTTAACAGCTTTTCCACTGTTGTTTACATAATTTAAAGGTTTAATTAAATGAATATTTTTTCCTTTAAATTTTCCTTTAGCATAAAAAGCATATTTCTCTAATTCAAATTTAGAGTCAATTTTATTGAGTAGATTATCTGCAATTTCAAATCCAATATTATGTCTTGTATTTTCATATTCTTTACCTATGTTACCAAGACCAATAATAAGATACTTCATTAATCAAAAGTTTAGCATATTAAATTTATACTAAACTTTCGATTAAAAATAATTAGAGAAATTAATATTAATTTTACTCTTTTGAATCAGATGAATCTTTATTGGTATCATCAGATTTACCATCAGCTTTAGATTCATCAGCTTTAGATTCATCAGCTTTAGATTCATCAGCTTTAGATTCATCACCTTCCGTACCTTCTTCTCCTTCTACGCCTTCTTCGTCTTCTTCTTCAATTTCAATTTTAACTCTCGGTATGTTTACAGATACTACACTAACCAAAGGACTATTTAATATTTCAAATTGATCATTTAATAGTTCTTCTACTTTAATACTTTTACCAAGTTGAAGTTCACTTATATCTACTTCAACAAATGAAGGCATATTTTTTGGATAAGCCATAACAGATAATTTTCTAATTCTTATCAGAATTTTACCTCCTTGCTGAACACCAGGAGAATTTCCTATAATTTTAACTGGTATATCCATTTTAACCTTTTTATTTTCTTGTAGTTCTAAAAAGTCAGCATGAAGTATAACTTCACTAACTGGATGAAATTGTATGTCTTGTAGAATTGCATCTTTTTCAACTCCTTCAATATTTAGCTTTACAAAATTAGCACCAGGTGTATAAACTAATTCTCTGAAAAGAATCATTGGTGCCTGAAAATGAATTTGTTCATCACCGCCATAAACTACGCAAGGAACATTACCTTCCTCTCTTAATTTATTGGAATTTCTTTTACCAAGATTTGCTCTTTTATACCCTATAATCTCAATTGTTTCCATATAATTTAAATTTATCTATTAATAAAAAGTGAGCTAGTTGATTCATTTTCATGAATTTTTCTAATAGCCTTTGCAATTAACCCTGCAATGGATAACACTTTTATTTTTTTATTCCTAAATTTTAGAGGAATACTATCAGTTACAACTAATTCTTCGAGAACTGAATCCTCTAAATTTTTTTCAGCATTTCCACTTAGAACTGGATGAGAAATTAAGGCTCTAACAGATTTTGCACCTTTTTCCATAATCACTTTTGATGCCATTGAAATTGTTCCTCCAGTATCAATAAGATCATCAATGATTATAACGTCTTTTCCTTCAACGTCTCCGATGACTTGAACGGATTTTACTTCATTTGCTTTCACTCTATTTTTATCACAAATAACAAAATCTGTTTCAAAGTATTTAGCATATTCTCTAACTCTTTCTGCTCCTCCAGCATCAGGTGAAGCAAAAATCACATCATTAAGATTCAATTTTTTAACATAAGGAACAAATACGGAACTTCCATTTAAATGATCTAAAGGTATATCAAAAAAACCTTGAATTTGACCTGCATGTAAATCACACGATACAATTCTTGAAGCTCCAGAAGCTGTAAGTAAGTTTGCTAATAATTTTGCAGAAACAGCTATTCTAGGTTTATCTTTTCTATCTTGTCTAGCGTAACCGTAGTATGGTATAACAACATTTACAAATTTTGCACTTGCTCTTTTTGCTGCATCAATCATCAGAAATAACTCCATTATATTATCTGAGCTATCTACAGTTGATTGAATTATATAAACGTCAGAGCCTCTTACGGTTTCAGTGTATCTATAACTTAATTCACCATCACTAAATTTTCCAAGTTTTCCTTTTCCTAAAGGTTTACCAAATTCAGATGCAATTTTTTTTGCTAATTCAATTGAACCACTCCCAGAAAAAATTTTAACTGTACTCATTAGTTATATTTTGTTGGCTCACTAGGGCTCGAACCTAGACTCTTCTGGACCAAAACCAGACGTGTTACCAGTTACACCATGAGCCAATATGGGCTACAAAAGTAGATTTTATTTTTAATTTATTGAAATTAAA
>Ga0160422_10002008_pt1 | contig 12743 bp, 11 predicted proteins | sample Fk160mmetaG_FD_108192 | JGI IMG/M metagenome (GOLD analysis project Ga0160422, IMG submission 108192) | Marine microbial communities from the Central Pacific Ocean - Fk160115 60m metaG | ecosystem: Environmental > Aquatic > Marine > Oceanic > Photic zone | place: The Central Pacific Ocean...
AAAAGAAAATATTGGTAATGGCGTTGCCTATTGTCCGCATTGTGACGGGCCTTTTTTCAAAGGCAAGGATGTTGCGGTTATTGGCGGCGGTAACTCGGGCATAGAGGCTGCCTTAGACTTGGCGGGCATTGTAAATTCAGTGACAGTGTTCGAGTTTCTGCCAGAATTAAAAGCAGATAAGATTCTGGTAGATCAGGCTAAGTTACGTGACAATATTACGCTGCACACCAATGTTGCGAGTAAAGAAATTATTGCCACAAACGGCAAGGTGTCTGCGATTGAATACCAAGATCGTGTAACGGAACAGTTGCATCAGCAAGCCCTGGACGGCGTGTTTGTTCAAATCGGCTTAATCCCCAACAGTCAATTTGTTAAGGACGTGGTTGAGCTTACGCCCTACGGTGAAGTGGTTATCGATGAGCACGGACAGACATCAGAGCCTGGTATTTTTGCTTGTGGCGACGTCACCACAGTACCTTATAAGCAAATTGTCATATCGATGGGTGAGGGGGCAAAGGCTTCCTTGTCAGCTGCCGATTATTTATTAAAACTGACCGCTTAAGTGATGGTTTAAAAATGCTAGCTGCTTATCGATACACAGCTGATTAACCTTGCCATTATCATAGCAATCAAAATGATCGCCGTTAAATTTCCATAACTCACAGCGATTTATCTTCTCGGCCGTAGCTTCGACATCAGCCATAAGAATACCTTTGTCTTGGTCGCCGTAAGCCATGAATACGGGGCAGTTGATTTGCTCAGCCGTATCAATTGGATTGTAATTACCGGCTGTCAGTAAGCTACTGGCGGGGATAGCATTTTGCCAATTAAGCGTATCATCGACGATATTTAAATAAGCATGCTTCCAGCCCGGATAACTTAGGCCGCAGGCACCATCGTGCTCATCACCAACAATGGCAATTCGGTGGCGTGCGCCAATAATCGAGACTAACTTATCGACAAAGGCGTGCATAACGGTTGCCACTAGTTTCATTTTATTTGCTCCTTGCATCGCTGAACGACTACTGCAATGCGGTACCTGAGCAATAACGGCATTAACACTATTCACCTTTGCGGCAGCACTTAATACATGGCCGCCCGAAAGCGATGAACCCCATAAAATGATAGTGTTTGGCACGATATCGAGTGAGGTAGCAAAATCGATAGCAGCAAGCCAGTCATCTAATTGTTCGTTTGGATTAATAAATTGTCTTGGTAGGCCCTCGCTATCACCAAAGCCACGGTAGTTAAATGCCAAGACAGCGTAACCGGCTTTTTGAAACGCACTGATAGCTGATGAATTACCAAATTGCCACAATGCGCCAAAACCCGGCGCACAGATCACGGTCGCAGCAGGTGCCTCCTTAGGCATAAATAAAGCGGCCTCACATTGAAGCCCTTTGCTGTTAAATTTTAGTTCGGAATAGTTTGACATAGCAATAGCAACTCCTAGCGAGCTCTTATTGTGATTGATCGTGCGAGGTGCGCCTGTTAAGTCAGTAGCCTTGGCTAGAAAAATTTAGGCGCTGACCAGCCTTTGTTTTTCTTGCTCAGCGATTTTTCTCTTTGTCTCTTCGATATCAGCATTGGTTCGCTGTTTGGTAATGCCTGGAATACCTTCGCGAAGTAATTTTGAAATGTCAGTGCGTGGCAATGCTTCACTCAGATAAAATCCTTGGATCGAATCACAGCCTAGTTCTTGCAGGGTCGTTAAGTGCGCTTTGCTTTCTACGCCTTCAGCGATCACACGCATATGCAATGCATGTGCAACATCAATAATGGCTTTAGCTATGGCTTTATCTGCAGGATTATCTGAAAGATCGGCAATAAACATTTGATCAATTTTAAGAATATCAACCGGCACGCGCTTCAGCAGTTTGAAAGTTGAGTAGCCGGTACCAAAATCATCAATGGCAACTTCAATGCCCATGTCTCTTAAGCTGGTCAAGGTTGCGGCGGTTTTATCCAGCGCATCGATAAGTAATGATTCGGTGAGCTCGACAATCAACTGATTAGCAGGGAAGCCAGTGCGCTTTAAGATGCGTTTTATCTGTGCCAGCATGTCTTGACGAATTAGTTGCTTGGCTGATAGATTGATTGCTATTTTGACGCCAGGAATGCCTTCTTCCACCCACTTTGTGCCGTGCCGGCAAGCAGTTTCCAATACCATTTCGCCGATATCTGAAATGAGACCGGCGTTTTCAGCAATCGGAATAAATTCATTCGGAGAAATCCAGCCCAATGTATCGTGCTTCCAACGAACCAGCGCTTCTATAGCTGTCACATGACCAGTGGCCAAATCCATTTTCGGTTGATAGTGAACGGTTAGGTCTTTACGAGCAATGGCATGACGTAATTCTATTTCGAGGTTCAAGTGCCTCAGTGAGGCATTATTGGTATTGTTGCGAGTAAAGAACTTGACGCCATCGCCACCGACTGTTTTAGCCTGTTGTAATGCCGTAATCGCCTGGTGCAATAAGGATTGCTCGTTATCGGCTTTATTCGGATATATGCTAATGCCAATACTAGCCGTAGTAATTAACTCCTGTTGCTCTATAAAAACAGGTTTATTAATTACGTTAAGTAAGCGGTTGCCGAGTTGACGTAATTGCGAAGCGTTATCGACCCCTTCAATGAGAACGGCATATTCATCAGAGCCAAGATGCATGAGTTGATGATCACCCTGCAGGGCATGACTTAAACGATCAGTGGTAATGTCGAGAAATTGCTGACCAAACTCTGGGCCGAGCGTGGCGGTGATCGTATTAAAGCGGTCGAGATCGATAAAAAGAAGCGCTAGAGGATTTTTGCGGAGTCGGGACCGTGCGATGGCTAACTGCAATCGCTGTTTAATGTCAATGCGGCCCGCTAATATTTTTGCATTTTCAAAAGCTGCCGCACCGTAAAAACTGTCGGTGCTCAAGAGCTACTTTCTCGCATAGAGATAAACCTCTGCTAGATTAGCCGCTATTAAATGATGACCTACAATAATGTGCAAGTGAATAACCCGTTAAAAAACAATAATTACCAACTATTTTTTAAAAAAGTTAGCATGTCGATAAATCAGTCTGTATATTGCAAACTAACTTACTTATTATGTAAAAAATTAAAAAACATATTGAATTATGGATGTCTCTGCAATTCTTGATCCCCTAAATGGCCCTCAACGTGAGGCGGTTTCTTGCGATAAAAAAAGTGTGTTAGTACTCGCTGGCGCGGGCAGCGGTAAGACCAGAGTGTTGGTACATCGAATCGCCTGGCTATTACAGGTTAAGGAGGTCTCGCCAGCGTCTATTATGGCGGTTACTTTTACTAACAAAGCGGCGAAAGAAATGCGTGGCAGAATCAGTGAGCTGTTGCAGATAACCCCTCGGGGTATGTGGGTTGGCACTTTTCACGGCTTAGCGCACCGTTTATTAAAAAGTCACTGGCAAGATGCAGGCCTTACAGAGAATTTTCAGATTCTTGACAGCGAAGATCAACTGCGAATGTTAAAACGTCTAATAAAAGAGTACGATTTAGATGAAAGTCGTTTTGCGCCAAAGTCGCTACAGTGGTATATCAACGGCCATAAGGATGAGGGTCGACGTGCTAAACATGTCGATCATCATAACGATCCTTATGAAAAGACCATGGTTCAGCTTTACTTGGCTTATGAGCAGTTATGCGATCGCTCAGGGCAGGTCGATTTTGGTGAGCTGTTATTACGTGCACATGAACTGTGGCTCAATAAACCAGCCATATTAAATCATTATCAGCAACGCTTTAAGCATTTATTGGTTGATGAATTTCAAGATACGAATTCGATTCAATATGCTTGGCTTCGTGTTTTAGCCGGTAATAACAATAACATCACGGTAGTGGGTGATGACGATCAGTCTATTTACGGATGGCGTGGCGCCAAGATTGAAAATATCCAGCAATTCAGTGATGATTTTGCCGCTACGGAAGTCATTAAATTGGAGCAAAATTATCGTTCGACCGGCTGTATCTTGGATGCTGCCAATGCGGTGATTGCGAATAATCCGGCCCGCTTGGGTAAAAACTTGTGGACAGATGATGAGGAGGGTGAGCCGATCGCCCTCTACGCGGGCTTTAATGAGCAGGATGAGGCGCGGTTTATTGTAGAACGAATTGAGCACCATGTTAGTGATGGCTCACTTCTTTCTGAGCAGTCTATATTGTACCGTTCCAATGCACAGTCAAGGGTTTTAGAGGAAGAGTTAATTCGCTCGGGTATTGCCTATCGTATTTACGGTGGGCAACGATTTTACGACCGCTTAGAGATTAAAAACGCCGTGGCCTACCTTCGACTGGCTTACGGACATGATGACGATGCCGCGTTCGAGCGCGTGATTAACACACCGACACGCGGCATTGGTAATAAAACAGTCGAAGCTATCCGGCTCCGCGCACGCACGGACAACACCTCACTGTGGCGAGCCTGCGAAGCCTTGCTGGATGAGAGCGGTTTAACCCGTCGTGCACTGACGGCCGTGCAAGGATTTATGGCATTAATTGATGATTGTGATAAAGCCTGCCAGCGGCTGTCACTCGAAGCTGCGGCCGAGTACGTACTCGAGGCTAGTGACCTGCTGACTTTTCATGCCAAAGAGAGCGGCGAGAAAGGCCGAGCCCGAGTAGAAAATTTGCAAGAGTTATTAAATGCTACGCGACAATTTGAATCGGATCCTGATGAGCCCTCCCCATTAAGGGCTTTTTTGGACACGGCGGCATTGGATGCTGGTGATCAACAAGCCGACGAGTATACCGATGCAGTTCAATTAATGACCCTTCATTCAGCTAAAGGCTTAGAGTTTCCGGTGGTTTATTTAGCCGGTGTCGAAGAAAATCTGTTTCCACATAAAATGTCACTAGAAGAGCCTGAGCGCTTAGAAGAGGAGCGTCGCCTCTGCTATGTGGGCATTACTCGCGCCATGCGACAGCTTTATCTGAGCTATGCCGAAACGCGACGGTGGTACGGTCAAGAGTCGTACAACACGGTATCGCGGTTTGTTCGTGAAATACCGGCTAATTGTTTAAAAGAAGTCAGAATCAATGCCAACATTAGCCGACCGCTCAGTGCTAACATGAGTCATGCCAGCGATGGTCATGAGACGGGCTTGTTGTTAGGTCAGCGCGTTATGCACAGTGTATTTGGCCAGGGTATCGTATTAAATATCGAAGGGCAGGGTAGCAATGCACGGGTGCAAGTTAATTTTGATGATGAAGGCAGTAAATGGTTAGTGGCCGCCTATGCCAATTTAGAAACTGTTTAGTGTGTTATAAACCTAAAAGAGATAACGGTATGCAGATTATAAAATCTTACTTTTTAATTATTGTTGCGCTAAGTTTAATCGCTTGCCAAGCGGAGAATATTGCCGACTCATCGGGCGCTACGCGAGTCGAGCAGCAAACATTTAAATGGAAGCTTGTCACTACATGGCCAAAGAATTTTCCCGGCTTAGGGGTTGCTCCGGAGAATTTCGCTGCGTTAGTTGAGCGAATGTCGAACGGTCGTTTAATGATAAAAGTTTATGCAGCCGGAGAGATTGTACCCGCCCTAGAAGTCTTTAGCGCGGTATCGAGTGGCACGGCAGAAATGGGTCATGGTGCGGCGTATTACTGGAAGGGTAAGATACCCGCCGCACCACTCTTTACTTCCGTGCCGTTTGGTTTAAATGCGCAAGAAATGAATGGCTGGTTGCATTATGGCGGCGGTTTAGCTTTATGGCGAGAGCTCTATGCGCCGTTTAATTTAGTCCCGATGGCGGCTGGCAATACCGGCATTCAAATGGGTGGCTGGTATAATAAAGAATTGCGCACTATTGATGACTTCAAAGGCTTAAGTATGCGAATTCCTGGCTTAGGCGGTGAAGTTTTTACCCGCGCCGGTGGCACGGCAGTGAATTTGGCGGGCGGAGAAATTTACACCTCAATGCAAACCGGCGTTATCGATGCCGCTGAGTGGGTTGCGCCTTACAATGATCTTGCCTTTGGGTTTCAAAACGTTGCCCAATATTATTATTACCCGGGCTGGCAAGAGCCAGGGCCGAGTATTGAATTAATTATTAACCAGCAAGCTTATGATAGCTTACCGGATGACCTGATCGCTATTGTTGAAACGGCGGCCAGAGCGATTAATCAAGACATGCTCGATGAATATACTTCAAGGAATAATACCGCCTTACTTGAATTGGCCAAGCAGGGGGTTGAAATTCGTCCCTATCCTGATGAAATTATTGCTGTCCTACGACAGATATCGGCAGAGGTGTTAGCCGAGAATGCGGCAAGGGACCCCATGTTTGATAAAATTTATCGCTCTTATGATGCTTATCGCAAAAATGTCACTGCCTATCATGAAATCAGCGAGCATGCGTATTTTAAGATTCGTCAAACCAGCAGTAATCCGATAAACCATGATTAGTGAGTCAGCGGTTGTCTCTAATTTTGTTATTATTCAAGTACCGGCTGAATTCGTCTGGTCTATTCTCGATTTTGAGCGTTACCCAGAGAGGAATCGTTTTTGCCCGTAAATTTTATCCACGATTCAGTTAGGTGCGGCGGTTGGGATGATGAACGATTTAGGTTTTAGCTTACAGACACAAACCGAATACATTATCTGCATCGAAGCAACCAAAAAAATTGCATGTTCAATGGGGAGTAAGCTAGGCGATCCAATTCATGCTAGCGACTAAAAAGACTATGCAGAAAAGTGCTACTAACAAAGCTGCGCCCAATAGACGGGTGACTGTTTAGCCTACTGCTCGTGTTCGGCCGTTATTATCAATTGCGACAAAGACAAATAAACCTTCAGTGACCTTGATTTTTTCTCCTGAAATACCTTTATCTATCCATACTTCAACGATCACCTGAATAGAGCTACGACCAACATTGACGACTTCGGTATAACAGCCAACGACCGCGCCGACATGTACCGGCACTAAAAAATTCATATTATCAATGGCAACGGTAGCGACTCGACCACCAGCGACTTTGCCTGCGGCAACGGCCGCGGCTATATCCATTTGAGACAAAAGCCAGCCGCCAAATATATCACCGCTGGCGTTAGTATCCTTTGGCATTGCAATGGTTTGAAGCGACATTTCACCGTTAGGCGACGGGTTGTCATCGATGCTGTTCATGTTCTAGAGGCCTCTGAATTAAATGGAAGGACTACATAGTAACCCGAAAGATCGTTTAGTGGAGCAGAGAAAAGCTAAAAAACCCTTAATTGTAAATTTGTTCCGGTAACCAGGTCACAATTTGGGGCCATTGCGCGATTAAACATAACACCAAAAGCTGAATAAAAATAAATGGAAGAACGCCGCGATACATGGTGGTGGTTGCAATAGACGAGGGAGCGACACCGCGTAGGTAGAATAATGCAAAGCCAAATGGCGGGGTTAAGAAAGATGTTTGTAAGTTGATGGCTATCATGATGCCAAGCCAGATTGGGTCGAAGCCAAGCATCAATAAAATAGGAGCAATAATGGGCACGACCACAAAAGTAATTTCAATAAAATCGAGAATGAAGCCGAGTAAAAAAATAACTAACATTACGACTAGCATGGCCGCTAACTTACCGCCAGGAATGTTGAGAAATAAAGATTGAACTAACTCATCACCACCGTAGCCTCTAAAAACTAAAGAGAATAAAGTAGCTCCGATTAAGATCATAAATACCATGCAAGTGATTTTAAGTGTTTCACGAACAACTTCGGCCAGTTGTACCACCGAAAGTTGATGCTTAAATAATGCGATGATGGTTGCGCCACAAGCGCCAACGGCTGCTGCCTCAGTAGGCGTTGCCGCGCCAGATAAGATCGAGCCGAGCACAAGAAAAATCAGCGCTAATGGCGGAATTAAGCCTGCCAGCAGTTGGCGACCACTGACTGACTTACCTTCCTGATCAGCGGCGGGGGCGAGCGAAGGCAAAACTCTTGTTATAGAAAATACATACAGCAGGTAAAGCGATACCAGTAATAGACCTGGTAATAAAGCGCCAACAAATAGATCGCCAACAGAAACAGTTTTAGGGCTGAAAATACCTTGATTTAATTGTGCTTGTTGATAGGCGCTCGATAGAATATCGCCTAACAAAACTAAGGCGATAGAAGGGGGAATAATTTGACCTAGGGTACCTGTCGCACAAATAGTGCCAGTTGCCAGTGCTGAGTGGTATTGCTGTTTTAGCATGGTTGGTAGCGACATCAGCCCCATAGTTACTACCGTTGCGCCGACGATACCCGTACTGGCGGCGAGTAACATGCCGACGATAATTACTGAGTAAGCAAGGCCGCCTCGGCGCCGACCAAACAATAAAGCCATGTTAGCCAATAGGTCCTCAGCTAGGCGAGATCTCTCTAGCATTACACCCATAAAGATAAATAGCGGGACTGCAATTAAGGTGACGTTAGTCATCGTACCAAAAATACGACTAGGGAAGGCGCCTAAAAAATTAGCATCAAAAACGCCAAACAAAATGCCAAATCCTGCAAATAATAGCGCTGTTCCGGCTAATGAAAATGCGACTGGATAGCCTAAGAGTAACACTAGGCAAATGACGAAAAACATGATTAGGGGTATCAATTCAATCATGGTGGCTGCCAATATTGCGGTCAGTTAAGGTCAGTATTGATCGCCCGAGCTCGGCCAGCGCTTGGGCAAATAAGCTCACGGCCAATAAAGGAATCAAGGTTTTAAGTAAGTAGACGGCCGCTAAGCCACCGCTGTCGGCGGAGCGCTCTTTTATGACCCAGGCCTGAACCACATAGTCATAACTGATCCATAACATAAACAGACAAACGGGCATTAAAAACAAAACACTGCCAACCGCATTAACTAATGCTTGCTGTTTAAGGCTCATTCTGCGATATAGCACATCGACGCGGACATGACGATCGACTTGTAAAGTAAAGGCAGCACCGAGCATAAAGCAGATAGCATGCAGGTAGGTAACCGACTCCTGCAAGGCAATAGAGCCCCAGTTGAAACCGTAACGCAGCACCACCACTAAGCCTTGCATTAATACCAGCAGAATCAACAGCCAAGCTACGATATGGCCTACACGCTGGGTAAATGCATCAAGGGTATCTAAAGTTTGTCGTAAACTATTCAATCGTCAGTCACTTTTTATTATTTATTAACAGCGGCTGTTTAAAGCAACCAATCGTTGATTAATAGCGGCTCGGTTTTTGTTGCTAGTACTCAATGCTTGGCGTAAATAACGCTTTTCTGCAGGGCAGTTCTGTTTTTGCTTGGCAATCTCTGCGAGCGTCAAAAAAGCGATTTGACTGGGCGCTAATTTAACGCTGGCTAACAGGTCTTGTTCTGCCAAGTCATAGGCATTTAAATCGAATTGCAGTATACCGCGACGAAGCACAGGTGAGTAGTAATGCTGATTCAATGCTACGGCCTTATTTAACGATATTAATGCTGCCGATGTTTGATCGAGTTTTATTTGGGCGGCGCCTTTGACTTCATAAAACTCACTTTCCAGAGGTTCAATAGCAATAGATTGATCAGCCAGTTTAATAGCTTGGCGATAATTTTTATTGTTGATAGCGGACTTAGCTTGGTCGGATAGGGCATACGCCGGTTGTCTTTTACGAAGTAGCGCCAGCTCTTGACGATAGCGTTCTTCACCACGCTCGCCATTATGCGGCAGTGTTAAGCTGGTTTGTTGATTCGCATTAACACGCTCTTGAGAGGGCGGATGAGAAGCGAATAGCTGACTAAAACTATCTGCTTTTGCATCTTTAGATAGCTCGACAAAGGTTTTTTGCAGGCTGATGGCTGCACGAGGGTCATAGCCCGCAGCAGACATATATTTCATACCATAAAGATCCGCTTCTAATTCTCTGCTGCGACTATAACGGGTTTGGCCGTGAAGTCCGCCATAGGCGATACCCTGCTGGATGGTTTGATGGTTATAGCCGGCATTCGAAAGTATTTCAGACGCCAGCACTTGGCCAAGTGATATGATTGAGCCTAGTTCTTGGCTTTGAGCACTGTGTCGGGCATCAGCGTGGACAATTTCATGGGCTAGAACCGCGGCTAACTCTGCTTCGTTATTAAGCGCTAATAACAAACCTCTATTTACGGCAATCTTGCCGCCTGGTAATGCCCAAGCATTGGGACTAGAGTCATTGAGAACGACAAACTCATAAGGCAAGGTTGAGCGTCGGCTATGGGGGATAATTCTTTGACCGACTGATTTAACATACAAGGTTAAATCGGGATCAAGAAAATAGGGGCCTCCACCCGCCTGTTGCTGCAAGCCATAATACTGTTGGCCTGTTTCTCTTTCCCATTGCTCATCGATCCAGCTTAATTCTTGTTCGCCGGTGACCGGATTGACAGAACAGCCAGCACTTAACAACAAAACGGCAATGAAAAAGCTTAGCAATAGCTTAAACTTAAACAGTTTTATCATCGTTAGTTCAGCTCCCAGTTCTCTAAAATAATCAAATTAATAGCGATCTTTCGTTTTAACAGAGGAAGATTGCCAATAGTTGGTTATGGCCTTTGCCAAATGTCTGCGCTAATGGTAATTTATCAACCATAGCATAAGCTAAAGTGGTTTTATTTACACCTTATTCGATGATCAAAGGCTCTCTTTATGTTATTAGTTATTTCACCCGCTAAAACACTGGATTTTGACACGCCGGCCAACACTGCTATAGCAAGCAAGCCGACGATGCTAAAAGATTCTGCCATGCTAATTGACCGTATGCGTGAATTCGCGCCAGACGATTTGGTTAATCTAATGGGGGTAAGTCAAAAAATAGCCGAGTTAAATACTCAGCGATTTATGAATTGGCAAATGCCTTTCACTAAAAAAAATGCAAAACAGGCGCTATTGGCATTTAAGGGAGATGTTTATACTGGCTTAAATGCTGAAACCTTTACGGAAGATGATTTTGAGTTTGCTCAACAACATTTAAGAATATTGAGTGGCCTTTATGGTGTACTTAGACCGCTGGATTTAATTCAGCCTTATCGTCTTGAGATGGGCACTAAGTTAGCCAATGAAAAAGGTAAAAATTTATATGAATTCTGGGATAAAAAGCCTACTCAAGCGCTGAACAAACAGTTAACCAGCCTCGATTCTAGTACGGTCATAAATCTAGCCTCAAACGAATATTTTAATGCGATTGACAAATCAGCATTAAAAGCAAATATTATTACACCTGTTTTCAAAGATTATAAAAATGGCAAATATAAAATAATAAGCTTTTATGCTAAAAAAGCTCGCGGGTTAATGAGCGCTTATATTATAAAAAATAAGCTGCAAGAGCCGTCACAGATTAAAAAATTTAATGTCGATGGTTATTACTTTGAGCCGCAAGGATCGACGAAAAATGAATGGTTGTTTTTACGCGATGCAGATACAGCCTAGCGTTTGTCGTGGACGGCATTGTGAAGCGCTATTCGTCGGCCTGTGATAAAAATAAACAAGCCATTTTAGTTGCGATCAAGCCATTTCTAGTAGAATCAAGGAACAATAAACCATGCCGCCTTTTAGAGATAGGCAGCGGCACCGGTCAGCACGCGGTTTTTTTTGCCCAGCATTTACCTTATGTAGAATGGCAGCCGAGTGATCTACATGGTCGCCTCGATAGCATTGACGCTTGGCAAAAAGAAGCAAAACTGCCTAACTTACTGCCGCCGATAAGTTTAGATATTGACGATAATAGCTGGCCGGTCAAAACGATTCACCATATATTCAGTGCAAATACTGCACATATTATTTCAATCGACCAATTGCAGCGCTTATTTGAAGGCGCGGCAAAATATTTGCCAAGCAACGGGTGTTTTTTTATTTATGGGCCGTTTAATTATGACGGGCAGTTCACCAGCGATAGCAATGCTGCATTCGATATTTGGCTAAAAAATCGAGATAGCCAGTCGGGTATTCGTGATATCGAAATGTTAAATTCGCTCGCAAATCAGAGCTCGCAATTTAATTTAGTAGAAGACATTGCAATGCCAGCAAATAACCGCTTGTTGGTTTTTAAAAAAAACTGATATTATTAAATTCTCTGTAGATTTTTTAATTATGAATTTTATAATCGGAGAGTCTTGGTGGATGGCAGTAAAATGCAAAACAAAGACAACTTTTTAAATAACCAGCTTTTAATTGCCACACCGGCTTTGGATCAAGGCATCTTTAAAGCCAGCGTGACTTATATTTGTCAACACGATGAAGGTGGCGCTATGGGCGTCATCATTAATCGACCTTCCGACTTGAAAATAGATGAATTATTAACAGATAGTTACAGCGAAGAGTCATTGTTAGCAACACAACCAGTAATGGTTGGGGGTCCTATTGAGTTAGAGCGAGGTTTTATTCTACATCAAAATCTAGCTGACGATCAGCGTTGGCGGTCGACGTTACAAGTAAGCGAGCATATTGCTCTGACCTCCTCAAAAGACATATTGGCCGCCTTAGATTCTGGCTCGGGGCCTCGTCAATTTATGTTTGTTTTAGGCTACGCTGGTTGGGCGCCGGGTCAATTAGAGCAGGAGTTGCAAGAAAATACTTGGTTGATATCACCTGCTAATACAGACATTATTTTTTCAACCCCCTTTCACTTACGCGCAAACGCAGCAGCTAACTTAATTGGTGTTGATTTTTCTGCACTCGCCATAACTGTGGGCCATGCCTAATGTCCTATGTTGGTGAGTTAAGTCCAGCGGGCAGCAATCATAGAGTGTGTGCGTTTGATTTCGGTTTA
>Ga0160422_10002009_pt1 | contig 12743 bp, 8 predicted proteins | sample Fk160mmetaG_FD_108192 | JGI IMG/M metagenome (GOLD analysis project Ga0160422, IMG submission 108192) | Marine microbial communities from the Central Pacific Ocean - Fk160115 60m metaG | ecosystem: Environmental > Aquatic > Marine > Oceanic > Photic zone | place: The Central Pacific Ocean...
GGTATTCAATTTCATCCTGAAGTTTACCACACAACAAAAGGAAAAGATCTTTTAAGAAATTTTTTAATCAAAATTTCAAAAATTAAAGCAAATTGGACTGCAGAATCTTTTTCCGCTAAAACAATATCTTACATTAAAGAAACTGTTAAAAATGAAAAAATAATACTTGGTTTATCTGGTGGAGTTGACTCGTCTGTTGCTGCAGTTCTATTGCATAAAGCTGTTGGCTCAAACCTTCATTGTATTTTTGTAAATAACGGTCTGCTCAGGAAAAATGAATATGATGAAGTTTTAAAACAATATGAGGGAATGGGTTTAAATGTTATTGGAGTTGACTCCTCTGACTACTTTTTAAATTGTTTGTCTGGTATTTCTGATCCCGAACTTAAAAGAAAAGTAATTGGAAAAGCTTTTATCAAAGTTTTTGATGAACAAGCATTGAAGGTTAAAGGAGTAAAATGGCTTGCTCAAGGAACAATTTATCCAGATGTAATTGAATCAATTTCTGTAAAAGGGCCATCTGCAACTATTAAATCTCACCACAATGTTGGTGGGTTACCAAAGAAAATGAATTTATCAGTTATCGAACCACTAAAGATGTTGTTCAAGGATGAAGTTAGAAAAGTAGGATATGCACTTGGAATTAATAAAGATATTTTATCCAGACATCCTTTCCCAGGACCGGGGTTAGCTATAAGAATTTTGGGAAAAGTTAGTAAAGAGAAAGTGGAGATTTTACAAAACGTAGATAAAATTTTCATTGATTGTTTGAAAAAAAACAACTTATATAATAAAATATGGCAGGCAGGGGCGATTCTGCTACCCGTAAAGAGTGTTGGAGTGATGGGAGATGAGAGAACTTATGAAAACTGCGTTGCTTTGAGAGCTGTCGAATCCACGGATGGTATGACCGCTGACTGGGTCAATCTTCCCTATGAATTTCTTCAAGATGTTTCTAATCAAATTATTAATAATATCAAAGGGGTTAATAGAGTTGTTTACGATGTGAGCTCAAAGCCTCCAGCGACTATTGAATGGGAGTGATGAAAAAAATATTTTTATTATTTCTTTTACCCTTTTTTGTTTTTTCGCAAGTAAAAAGTGAAAACTTACCTCAATCTTACACAATCGATACACTTTTACACGAAGTTAAAAGAAAACAAACTTTATATTCTATTTCCAAAATTTACAATGTTTCTGTTGAAGATTTGAAAACATTCAATCCTCAAATTAAAGGAGATAAACTTTCTAGGAAAATGCAACTTAATATACCTCAAAAGAGAAAATTAATATCAATTGTAGATGACAGCATAATTTTATTAGAACAAAATAAAAATGAACCGATTAATAAACCTTTCCAAACAATTAATCTGAAAGATAGTGTTTTCAAAAAAAAATCATTAAAACTTGGGCTAATGGCTCCTTTTAAAATTGATCAATTTGAAATTGATTCTGTCGAGGTTAATAAACGTCTTTTAAAGGAGCTAAACTTGACTACAATTTCCCTTGATTTTTATTCAGGAGCCATGCTAGCAATAAAAGAAGCGGTTGATTTGGGATTGGATATTGAGCTTAAGGTTTTTGACACAGAAAACGATCAAGCTAAAATCGAAAAAATATTACTAGAAAATGATTTTAAGAACTATGATTTTCTTCTTGGTCCATTCATACCTAGAAATGTAAGTCAAATTTCAAATGGTATCGCTAAATCTAAAACAATCGTCATTTCACCGCTAACAACTAACAAGGTTGATATAAAAAACAATATTGTGCAGTCAATATCTCAAAAAGAAGTCCAGAAAAAAGCGATGTTTCGTTACATTGATTCATTGGTTATTGATGAACCCGACCCATGTGTAATGATAATTTATGATGAGGAATCAATACAATCAAAAAATAAAATTTTAGAGAGATATTCTTATGCTGAATTAATTAAAATTAATGACACGCAGAGTTTTGTTGATCCAGAAATAACTGATTCATTACTCGTTTATAGTAAGAAAAACTTTGTTTTTCTGGAATCTCAAAATTTAAATGTCATAACAAGTGTTTCTTCACTTTTAAACTCTCAAGTGAGCGAAGAAAGAGATATAAGACTTATGACTACTTACAGGTCAGATATATATGAAAATGAAAATATTTCTTTTGAACATCTTGGAAAATTGAATTTTACTTATCCAAGTTATTATAAGCCCATTTACAATCAAAATTTGACCAATTTTAATCAAGATTACCTTCTTGAGTTTGGAAAACTTCCAAATAAAACCGCAATACGAGCTTATGATTTGACCTTGGATTTGATATTAAGATCTGCTGTGTTCAGAAAAATAGAAAAATCTATTAAAATTGGACAAACTGAATATTTACAAAATAAATTCAATTACCAAATTGAAAATGATATGCTTGTAAACCAGGCCGTGTACATGATTAGGCATGATAACTTAGAAATTGTTGAGTTTGACTTAAGTGATCTCAATGAATATAGTAAATAAAAATTCTTTCTTATTTCTTTTTGTACTTTTGCATTTTTAATTTAGTATAGCTGATGTCTAAAACAAAATTCATTTTTGTAACTGGTGGAGTTAGTTCATCACTTGGAAAAGGCATCATCTCATCATCACTTGCAAAACTGCTACAGTCAAGAGGCTTTTCAGTAACAATACAAAAATTTGATCCCTACATTAACATTGATCCTGGAACTTTAAATCCATATGAACATGGGGAATGTTATGTAACTGAAGATGGTGCTGAGACTGATTTAGACTTGGGTCATTACGAACGTTTTTTAAACGTTAGCACATCTCAGTCCAATAACGTTACAACTGGAAGGGTTTATAAAACTGTTATAGAAAAAGAACGAAAAGGAGAGTTTTTAGGAAAAACTGTACAAGTTATTCCGCACGTGACTAATGAAATAAAGAGACGAATAAAATTATTATCACATAATGACAAATATGACTTTATATTAACTGAAATTGGAGGGACAGTTGGTGATATTGAGTCTTTACCTTATATAGAATCTGTAAGACAACTTCGTTGGGAACTAGGTAGAGAAAACACCCTACTAATCCATTTAACATTAGTTCCTTTTTTATCTGCTGCAGGAGAATTGAAAACAAAACCAACTCAACATTCAGTAAAAAAGTTGATGGAGAGTGGTTTGAATGCTGATGTTTTAGTTTGTAGAACTGAACACGAGTTGACTAAAGAAATAAAGCAGAAATTAGCCTTGTTTTGTAATGTTGATGTAGAGTCCGTAATTCAGTCAATAGATGCATCAACGATTTATGAGGTACCAATTTTGATGAAAAATGAAAAATTGGATGAAGTTGTATTAAATAAATTAAACATTAAAACCTACAATAAAACTGATTTAAAAAAATGGGAAGTTTTCGTTAACCGTTTAAAATTTCCTGAAAAAAAAATAAAAATTGGTTTAATTGGTAAATATGTAGAATTACAAGACTCTTATAAATCTATTCTTGAATCTTTAATTCATGCTGGTTCTGAAAATAAAACTAAAGTAGAAGTCATATCCATTCATTCAGAGTTCATTGATGCCAATCAAATAAATAAAGAAATTTCTAATCTTGATGGTATTTTGGTTGCTCCTGGATTTGGTGAAAGAGGAATAGAGGGAAAGATTGAAGCGATAAGGTGTGCAAGAGAAAATAACATACCATTTTTAGGTATTTGTTTGGGAATGCAAATGGCGGTGATTGAATTTTCAAGAAATATTTTGAAACTTAAAAAGGCAAACTCAACTGAGATGAATAAAAGCACTCCTGATCCAGTAATTTCGCTTATGGAAAATCAAAAGAATATTACAGATAAAGGTGGAACAATGAGACTTGGTGCTTGGGAATGTAAAATTGATAAAGATAGCTTGGCATATCAAATATATAATACTGAAGTGATTTACGAAAGGCACAGACATAGGTGGGAGCTTAATGAAATCTACAAAAACAAATTGAATAAGCATGGATTAAAAACCAGTGGAATAAATCCCAAAACGAAATTGGTTGAAATCATTGAATATCCCAAAAATGATTGGTTCATTGGGGTACAATTTCATCCAGAATACAAAAGCACTGTTGAATGTCCTCATCCTCTATTTGTTTCATTTGTAAAAGCATGTCTTGATTATAAAAAAAGAATTAATAATGGAAGAGAACAAGATTGACCCATATCAAATTTTAGGCTTTGTAATCCTAATGATTGCATTTGTATGGTACATTTACACTGTTCCGGAGCTAGAATCCGACAGATCTAGTAACCAAAGTATTGTTATAAATGAAGATGATCAGGATTTGGAATCTAACAATGAAAATGATATGCAATCTCTTAATGATTTGATTGTTTCTGAAAAATCTGATGATCAAGCCGTTGATTTACTCAATAAAATAACCTATGAGGATATTACGATTGAAAATGAAGATTTATTTTTAAAAATCGACTCCAAAGGAGGAATGATTAGTCAGGCTTCTCTTAAAAAATTTAATGATTACAAGGGCGATTCATTGTATTTGATAAATAATTCAAATCACAGTATGAGCATCGAATTTGTCACGAATGATGGAAGAGCTATTAACACAAAGAATCTGTCATTTAAACCGACAATTGAAAAAAAACGTGATGAAACTAAAATTCTAATGTCATGTGATTTACCCAATTCAAAATTCATAGTCTTTGAGTATATCATTCCTAATAAGGGCTATATGATAGATTTTTCAGTTAGATCCTCTGGTTTAGGTAATATTTTAAATGACAAAAAAGTTGTGTTGAACTGGGATTTAAAAGCACTTAGGCAAGCAAAAAGTGTAGATTATGAAAACAGATACAGTCAGCTTTATTATCAGTTTGAGGGAGATGACACCGATTATTTAAGTTCATATAGTGATAGTGATCATAACGAAAACGAAGTTTCATGGATTTCCTACGGCCAACATTTTTTTAATATGATTCTTGTTCTTGAAGAGGCATCTGACAATGTTTTCTTTGAATCAAAAAAAATGTTTGAAGATCAAGGTAAGGATGTTATGTACACCAAGAATTATTCTTCTCTAATACCAATTGAATTGATAAGAGGAGATATTGATTCAAATTTTAATTGGTACATAGGTCCAAACGATTATGATGTTTTAAAAAATTATGATAATAATATTTATGAATCAATATATTTTGGATGGGGTATATTTGGCTGGATCAATAGGTTCATTTATTTTCCATTATTCGGATTCCTCAGTAATTATTTTTCAGCTGGTTTAGCAGTAATATTTATGACAATAATTACAAGACTTGCAATGTCCCCTGTTACTTACAAAACATATCTTTCGCAAGCTCGGATGAAGGTGATAAGACCTGAAATTATGGAATTGAATGAAAAGTATAAAAATGATGCCATCAAAAAGCAACAGGAAACTATGAAGCTATATAATAAAGCAGGTGCTAATCCTTTGTTAGGATGTGTTCCTGCTCTATTCCAGTTGCCAGTCTTTTATGCTTTGTTTTGTTTTTTTCCTATCGCTTTTCAGTTAAGAGGAAAGCCTTTTCTTTGGGCTGATGATTTGTCCTCTTATGATGTAGTTGCTGAGCTCCCTTTTGCTATTCCGTGGTATGGAGATCATGTCAGTTTACTTCCAATTTTAGCATCAATCGCAATATTTTTCTATACAATGATGCAATCAGGTGCTCAGATGCAACCCACACAACCAGGGATGCCAAATATGAAGTTTATCATGTATTTGATGCCGGTAATGATGTTGTTTTTCTTCAACAACTATGCAAGTGCGTTCAGTCTGTATTATTTTGTTTCGAATATTTTAACCATACTCTTAATGCTTGCGATTAAGTATTTTATTATTGATGAAAGAAAAATCCATCTTCAGATCCAGGAGAACAAAAAGAAACCTTCAAAACAAAATAGATTTCAAAGAAAAATGCAGGAAATGATGGATCGCGCCGAAGAACAAAGAAAATTACAGAAAAGAAGGTAGTATTTTATATATGCCAATTAAAAAAAAACGTGTTGTTATAGCATTATCTGGTGGTGTAGACTCAAGTGTAGCTGCATATCTTCTTATTAAAGAGGGGTATGAGGTCATAGGCGTCTTTATGAAAAATTGGCATGACGAGACAGTAACCATTTCTAACGAGTGTCCTTGGTTAGAGGATAGTTATGATGCAATGATGGTTTGTGAAAAACTTAAAATTCCATTTCAGACAGTTGATTTAAGTAAGCAATACAGAGAAAGAATTGTCAATTATATGTTCAATGAGTATGAGAATGGTAACACCCCTAACCCTGATGTGCTGTGTAACAGAGAAATAAAGTTTGATATTTTTTTAAAAATTGCAATGAGTTTAGATGCTCAATACATAGCAACTGGACATTATGCACGAATTAAACATGAAGAAATCAATGGTAAAAGAATTTACAGTTTACACGAGGGTTATGACAATCAAAAAGATCAGTCATATTTCCTTTGTCAATTATCACAATTTCAACTTAGTAAGGCATTATTTCCGATCGGTGAGCTTTCAAAAAAAATGGTTCGGGATATTGCTAAAAAACAGAAGCTTGTAACTGCAAATAAGAAAGATTCACAAGGTTTGTGTTTTATTGGAAAAGTTAAGTTACCTGATTTCTTACAACAGAAACTGAAATTAAAAAAAGGAAAAATTATTAAAATTCCATACAATCATAAAGTCTACTCCATGATTGATTCATCCGATTTTGATGAAAAGAAATTACCTAAAATGTCAAAACCTTACAATTACAATATTGAAGATGGGGAAGTTGTTGGTTTCCACAACGGTGCACATTTTTACACTGTTGGTCAAAGAAAGGGTTTGGCAATAGGGGGAAGTGAAATGCCAATGTATGTAATTAAAACTGATATAAAAAAAAATATAATTTATGTGGGTGAGGGGAAAAATCACCCAGGACTGTATAGAAAAACTCTTTTTGTTCAAAGAAAAAATTTACATTTCATTAGAAAAGATAAGTTTTTTGAAGACTCCAAAGTTTATGATGTCGATGCTCGAATTAGGTACAGGCAACCATTACAAAAGGCTAAATTGATTATTAAAAAAAATGGTGCTTACTTGTTATTTAAAGAAATGCAATCAGCAATTGCTAAAGGACAGTTTGCTGCTTGGTATGATGAAGGTGAATTAATTGGATCTGGTGAAATATCTTAATTTTATTTCATAAGTCTATTAAAATCTGATTTTTAAGTAAATCATCAAAAACTTCTCTTTTACGAATTAACATTAATTTATTGTCAATGTAAAAAACCTCTGCAGGTCTATACCTTGAATTATAATTACTTGACATTGAAAAGCAATATGCACCTGCATTTTTGATGTTTAAAATATCACCTTCTGAAATTTTTGAAATCTTTTTGTTTGTAGCAAAGGTGTCGGTTTCACAAATGTATCCTACAACAGAGTAAAATCTCTCTGAACCATCTGGGTTTGATATGTTTTCAATTTGATGATTGGATCCATACATCATGGGTCGTAAAAAATGATTAAATCCTGTATCAACTTGCGCAAAAATTGTAGAAGTTGTTTGTTTGATTGAATTCACGGAGCATAAGAAACTTCCTGCATCACTCACAAGAAATTTTCCGGGTTCAAATATTAGTGTCAAGTCTTTTTGATATTCCTCACAAAATCTATTAAAACGGTCTGAGAGTTTGATGCCCAATTCTTCAATATTTGTTTCATTGTCTCCTTTATGATAAGGTACTTTAAATCCACTTCCAAAGTCTATAAATTCTAAGAATCTAAATTGCTTTGCTACCTGAAATAAGATTTCTGTTGCGTGAATGAACACTTCAGTGTCAAGTATATCACTTCCAGTGTGCATATGAATCCCATTAACTCTAATATTAGTGTTTTCAACTATTCTGAGTAGTAACGGGATTTGGTGGATACTTATTCCAAACTTGGAATCAATATGACCAACTGAGATTTTACTGTTTCCGCCAGCCATAACGTGAGGATTAATTCTTATACAAACAGGAATCTCAGGGTGAATATTGCCAAATTGTTCCAAGGTGTTAAGGTTGTCAATATTTATTTTAACTCCCATTTTTGACACCTCCTTAATTTCTTCTATTGAGACTCCGTTGGGAGTATAAATGATTTTTTCAGGAACATATCCCGCTTTAATACCAAGTAAAACCTCTTGAACAGATACAGTATCTATTCCAGCCCCAAGTTTATTTATATATTTTAATACTGAAATATTTGAGAGTGCTTTCACAGCATAATTTAACTGTAATTTTTTTACTTGTTTGAAAGCTTTGGTTAATCTTGTATATTGAGCTCTAATTTTCTCAGAATTGTACACATAAATGGGAGTTCCAAACTTTTTGGTGGCTTCAAGTAATGTATTATTATTCATATTCCAAATTTATTTTAAAATGAAAAAATTCTTCAATAAAAATTGTTTTATAAAATAAAAAAACATTTTGTTACAAATATAACAATAATAGATTTTTAATTATTCCTATTTTATGTCAATGTTTTCTATTTTTGTTGTTAATGAATTTACACGAATATCAGGCAAAAAATATTTTAGAGGAACATGGTGTAGCAATACAGCGAGGAAAAGTTCTTTTCGATAGAAATGATATAAAAAAAGTTACAGATAAATTGGTTTCTGAAACAAATACTAAGTGTTTCGTGGTCAAAGCTCAAATTCATGCTGGTGGTAGGGGCAAAGGAGGTGGGGTCAAAATTGCCAAAAACAGAACTGATTTAGATAAAGTTGTTTCGGAAATTTTAGGAATGAGATTAATCACCCCCCAAACACCAAAAGAGGGTAAGATAGTTAATCAAGTCCTTATTTCTGAAGATGTGTATTACCCAGGTCCTAGTGAAATAAAAGAATTTTATGTTTCAGTACTTCTAAATAGAAAGTCTGGTAAAAATATGATTATGTACTCAACTGAAGGTGGAGTAGATATTGAGTCCGTTGCAGAAAAAACACCTGAAAAAATATTTTATGAAGAAATTGATCCATTGATCGGGATTATGCCTTTTCAATCTAGAAGGGTTGCTTTTAATTTGGGTTTGGTAGGAGAATCATACAAAAACATGGTAAAGTTTGTGACGCTATTATATAATTGTTACACATCATCTGACGCGTCCTTATTTGAAATAAATCCTGTATTGAAGACCTCAGATGATAAAATTATTGCTGTTGACGCAAAAGTATCATTGGATGATAATTCCCTTTTTAGGCATAAAAAATTTGAGTTACTAAGAGATTTAAAAGAAGAGAATCCAATTGAAATCCAAGCCAAATCAGTTGGTCTGAATTATGTTGATTTGGATGGTAATGTTGGTTGTATGGTTAATGGTGCTGGATTGGCTATGGCTACTATGGATTTAATCAAACAATCCGGCGGAGATCCGGCAAATTTTCTTGACGTTGGAGGAACAGCAGATGCAAAAAGAGTTGAGACAGCTTTTAGACTAATATTAAAAGACAAAAACGTTAGAATCATTTTAGTTAATATTTTTGGAGGAATCGTTAGGTGTGACCGAGTTGCACAAGGAATTGTTGATGCTCTAAATAACATGAAAAATGAGATACATGTTCCTATAATTGTAAGACTTCAAGGAACAAATTCATCCATTGCAAAACAAATAATTGATAGTTGTGGTCACAAAGTTTACAGCGCAGTAGAGTTTCAAGAAGCATCTGACAAAATACAAGAACTTATATAAATTGACATATTGTCATTTATTTTTCCCTAAATAAAGACATATTGTCATGTTTTTCAGCATGGCATTTATTTTGTTTTATAGCTTATCGTAATAATGTTTAACTAAAAAAAATAAATTATGAATTTAATAAAAAGACAATCTTATTTTCCTTCAATCTTTGATGAATTTTTCAGTGATAACTGGGACATTAAGATGATGAATGATAAGTATATTTCTCCATCATACAATATCAAGGAAAACGAAAAAGAATTCGTTATCGAAATAGCAATTCCAGGTAAAAATAATACGGATTTTAATATCGAAATTGAAAACAGATCACTTTTAATTTCTACAAATAATGAAAATGAAAATTCGAACTACACATATTCAAGAAGAGATTTTGGTTATTCAAAATTTGAAAAAACTTTTGATTTACCAATTTCTGTAGATAATAATAAGGTGAATTCTTATTACCGAAATGGAGTTTTGACAATAAACCTGCCTAAAAGAAAGGAATTTCAAAATAGTGCCAAGCAGGTTATTGAAGTAAAAAATTAAAAAAAAGGGAGGAGTTTTCTTCCCTTTTTTTATTCTTTGAGTTTCTTAATTATGTCTCTAAATTTTGCAGCCTCAATAAAATCGAGAGATTTTGCAGCTTTTTCCATTTGTTTTCTGTATTTTTTTATTTCTTTCTCTTTTCTTTCCTTGGTCATGTTTTTAAAATCAATTTCTAATGTTTCTTGATCTTTATATGTATTTTCAATTTGTCTAGATTCAAAAATATCTGAAACTATTTTATTAATTGGTTTTGGAATTATTTTATTTCTAATATTATACTCCTTTTGTTTATTTCTTCTGTAATTAGTTTCGTCAATAGTTTTTTTCATACTGCTCGTGACTTTATTGGCGTACATTATTGCTTTACCATTTAAATTTCTGGCAGCTCTTCCTATTGTTTGTGTAAGGGATTTATAACTTCTTAAAAAACCTTCTTTATCTGCATCTAATATTATAACTAGTGATACTTCGGGAAGATCCAACCCTTCTCTTAGTAAATTTACACCTACAAGAACATCGAACAAACCTTTTCTTAACCCATGCATAATTTCTACTCTCTCAAGTGTATCAATGTCACTGTGTATATAACGACATCTAACATCGATCTGACTGAGAAATTTTACGAGTTCCTCAGACATTCTCTTTGTTAGTGTCGTAATCAATACTCTCTCATCCCTTTCAACTACAATCTGTACTTCGCCGATAAGATCATCAATTTGATTTTCACTTGGTTTAATAACTATTTTTGGGTCAAGTAATCCTGTAGGTCTTATAATTTGTTCTACGTAAAGCCCCTCTGTCTTAATCATTTCATAGTCAGATGGTGTAGCACTAACATAAATGACTTGATCTTGTATTAGTTCAAATTCTTCGTATTTTAATGGTCTATTATCCATTGCTGCAGGTAAGCGAAACCCATATTCAACCAGATTTTCTTTTCTACTTCTGTCACCACCATACATCGCGTGAACTTGAGATAGAGTAACGTGACTCTCATCCACAATCATCAAATAATCATCAGAAAAATAGTCTAATAAGCAAAAAGGTCTTGTCCCAGGGCTTCTTCCATCTATGTATCTTGAATAATTTTCAATACCAGAACAGTAACCCAGTTCTGCAATCATCTCCAAGTCAAAATTTGTTCTTTCATACAGACGTTTTGCCTCAAGGTGTTTTCCAATTTCTTTAAAATAAAGAACTTGTTTATCAAGATCTTCTTTAATTTCATCCATTGCATTTTTCAATACATCCGGCGATGTTGCAAACATATTTGCTGGATAAATTGATAAAGTATCAATTTTTTTTAAAACTTTGTTATTGATTGGGTCAAAAATCTCAATTTCCTCAATTTCATCTCCAAAAAAATGAATTTTAAATGCATGATCTGCGTAACTCGGATAAACATCAATAATATCTCCTGAAACTCTAAAATTTCCACTTAAGAACTCAAGATTTGATCTTGAATATAAGCTCTGAACAAGCTTGTGTAAAAGTTTAGTTCTTGAAATGATTTGATTTTTTTCAAGTTGGACTATGTTTCTTTTGAACTCAGAGGGATTACCAATGCCATATAAGCATGAGACAGAGGCTACAACGATAACATCCCTGCGACCTGATAGCAAAGATGATGTAGTGCTTAATCTTAACTTTTCAATTTCCTCATTTATAGATAAATCTTTTTCAATGTAAGTTCCAGTTACAGGAATGTAGGCTTCTGGTTGATAGTAATCATAATATGAAACAAAATATTCTACCGCATTATTTGGAAAATAATTTTTAAACTCAGTGTAAAGTTGGGCAGCCAACGTTTTATTATGGGCTAAAACCAAAGTTGGTTTGTTTACTTTTTGAATCACATTGGCAACAGTAAATGTTTTACCGGATCCAGTAACACCTTTTAAAATTTGATACTTATAATTGGCATTTAGCCCATCAACTAAATGATTTATGGCTTCCGGTTGGTCCCCTGTAGGTTTATAATCTGACTTTAGTTCAAACAAATCAATAATTAATAAAACAAATTTAATATTTGATTATTGTTTGCTAAAATAATAATCAACTAACTTTATATTATGAATAAAAAACTTATGTCTAAAAAAAAACCCTCTTACAGAATTTGTAAAAGCTTAGACAATTATTTAAATAGTTATAAAAGAAAAATTGAGATTCCAATTTTCTATAGTGATTTAAAAAGATTTTCTGGTTCAGTTTCAGTTTTCAATGACAAAAACATTGATACATTGTGGGTAAGAGTTTTTTATTCTGATTCTGAAAGAAAAGAGATTGATTTGAACTTGAAAAAAGTTTATAATTTGCTCCACTCTGATGGTAACGAGAATAATATTAAGTTTTTAAATGTTGATGCAATTGATTACTGTACTTTTGGAAATTCAAAACCCTTTAGGATTAAGATAAGAAATATTCTAAACGATAATTTCACATACTTTTATGTAAAACAA
>Ga0160422_10002012_pt1 | contig 12741 bp, 11 predicted proteins | sample Fk160mmetaG_FD_108192 | JGI IMG/M metagenome (GOLD analysis project Ga0160422, IMG submission 108192) | Marine microbial communities from the Central Pacific Ocean - Fk160115 60m metaG | ecosystem: Environmental > Aquatic > Marine > Oceanic > Photic zone | place: The Central Pacific Ocean...
TCCCTTGCAAAAAATATTTTAGGTATATCAGAGAGTGTAGAGAATGCTGGTTATCTTCTTTATCAAATAACTATGAAAAGGAAATTCAATAACTTAAGATATCTACATTTAAGTAATCGATTAATTTTTTATAAAAAACATAAACTAATTGAATCTAATGTAAGTAAAGAGGCAGATGATCCGAAATTGGCTTTAAAACTTTGGAAATTGAGCATAGAGTTATGCTCTTTGTTTGGACTAACTATTTTCGATTTGTAATGTTTGTGTTGGGAATGCAAATTCAATCTTATTTAATTTAAATTCCTCCATTATTCTTAAATTAATATTTTGCTGAGCTTCCATAGCGGCTAAATAATTATTTGTCGGAATATAATAGACGAGTTCGAAATTAAGGCTAAAGTCACCAAACTCTATAAAATGGCATCGATCAAATGATGCATTATTTGTTTTAATTATAATTTGCTCTATTATTTTTGGTATCTTCTTCATCATCTCTGGAGAAGTATCATAAATAACACCTATTTTGTGAACTAATCTTCTTCTTTTCATTTGAGCATAATTAGAAATCACACCATTAGTAAGTGCACTATTGCTCATAACAACAATTTCTCCATTTATACTTCTAATGCGCGAAGATCTAACTCCCACTCTTTCAACCAAACCTAAAATTCCATCTGCTTTTATAAACTCACCTTTTTGAAAAGGTTTATCCAAGAGTATGGTTATGTATTCAAAAAATTCCTGAACGGGATCTTTTAAAGCTAATCCAGCTCCTATTCCTCCAGCACTTAATAATGCCCATATTGCAGTCATTTGTACACCGATGTTTTGTAAGTAAAAGATTATTCCCAAAGTCCACGTAAAAGCTTTTATCAATGGATTCAAAGAGGAAATCATTGATTTTATTGAATTATCAGAAATACTATAGGTTGAAACGTTAATTGCTTCTATAAGGATTTTATTGAGAAATTTTATTATTATTAAGAGTATTAGTAATTTATTAAAATTAAGAAGTAGTTTAATAAAAGTTATATCAGAGATAAAGTAGTAATCTATTGAAAAATAAGTAGAAAGAAGAAAACCAATTGGTTTTATTATTTGGGTAATTGATGTAAATATAAAATCATCAAGTTTAGTTTCTGTTCTTTTTGAAATTTTTCTAAAAAATAACTTTGAACACTTTGCAATAAGCAAAGTTGAAATTATCCCTACTGTAAAAATCGAAATCGCATAAATAATTTCTTCAGAAAATATTCTCATTTTTAATAATTGAACCACTATATAGATAGTAAAATATTTGAAAAAACTATCCAGTTATTTATGACTTCTTTTTTTTATAATATTGCTTATTGCTTTGAATTCTTGTCTTGAAGCTGTTTCGCACATCTCAAAAATAATCGATTCTGTAGTTGTAAGAATTGCTCCTTTAGAAATCATTCTTTTAATGGAAATATTGTGATCTGTATATTTTCTGCTGCTCATAGCATCTGTGACTATGTAGATATTTAAGTTTTGATTTAATAAATCTAATACACTTTGTTGAATGCAAATATGTGTTTCGAATCCACAAATTATTAAATTTTTAATCTTGTCATTCTTTAAGGCCTGAATTAGTTTCTCATCTTTAGCTACGCTAAAATTCATTTTTTCAAATATTTCAAAGTTTGTCTTTGGGATTAAGTTATTTAAAGTAGTTCCTAATTTTGATGGATTTTGCTCCGAAATATAAATCTTGTCCCCTAAGAGTTGATAAGCCTCTAATAGAGTCTCAATATTACTCACAATTAATTCTTTATTTTCGATTGGGTTAATTATTCTTTCTTGGACATCAATAATTAATAATCCATAAATCTCACTTAGATGGGATTCTTTAAATGAATTTTTCATTTTTATTATTTAATACATTTATATTATATTTTTGAAAAGTAATTAAGTTAAGAATATTGGATTAAAGCTTGTTAATAGATTATTTAGAGTTATTATTAGCGGATATATTTGATGAATTTGTCTGTAACCTCTCAATATTTAGTAATAAGAAATCCATTAGGGTCAGGATTGCATCAAGAAGGTAAAAGATTAACAAAACAAAGATTAAAGGTTTTAAACTTATTTGAAAATATTGGTCCAGGTAATCATTTAAGCGCAGAACAAGTTTATGCGGAATTATTAGAGTCAAAAGCAAAAATCTCTCTTGCGACTATCTATAGGACCTTAAGACTTCTTGTTCAAATGGGGTTTTTAAAAGAAAGAGAATTAACGGAAGGAGGACATAGATATGAATTATTAAGTAATGATTTCCCTGATCATCATCACTTGATTTGTATTAGATGTGGTAGGACTGAAGAATTTGAAAGTCATCAAGTTGTTAAAATTGGAGAGAAAGCTGCGAGTCTCAAAGGTTTTAAATTAGTTGAATCAACTTTTAATGTGAGAGCAATTTGTCCAAATTGTATTTAATTTAAGTTAAAGTACCTCCACAACTTGAACCGGAACCTGCAGTACAAGCAAAACAATGATTTTTAGCTGCAATATCATAATTTAATGTTTCAGAGTAATCTAGAAGTTCCTGAATATTTTGAGGCCCTTTATGGCTTTTTAATTTTAATTGCTGATTAAAATCGCAATCATAAATCTTACCCTCATAGTCGACGCTAATTGTTTTTTTGCACATAAGATTTTTCAGATTATTTTTATTGTAATTACTTGTAAGTAATTCAAAATAATTATCAAGTTCACCTGTAATTTTTAAGAAATCGGCATATCTATTTATTGGCATATTAGTTATGGTAAATAGTCTATTAAAAGTTATTTTGTACTTCTCATAAAGAATCTTTTTGTAATCAAATTCAAGTTTTTCTTGAGGAGGAGGAAGAGTAGGATTAATTGGATTATAGACTAAATTTAGTATTAGGTTCTCATCTGTTCTTCCATAACCTAGAGAATTCAATATTTTTATCGCCTGTATACTTTTATCAAAAACACCCCAACCTCTTTGTCTTTCAACATTGTTTTTTTCATAGCATGGAAGGGAAGCAGTAATTATGACTTTATTATCAGCAAGAAAATCAGGTAGATCTTCATAACCTTTTTCAAAAAAAATTGTTAAATTACATCTATCAATAATATCTATATTTTTATCATTTAAACTTAATATTAAATCTCTAAATTTCGGATGCAGCTCTGGTGCTCCTCCTGTGATATCTAAAGTCTTGATTTTATATTTTGAGATAACCTTAGGAATTAAATTAATAATTTCTTCAGACATCATTTCTGTTCTTAAGGGACTTGAATTTACATGGCAATGTTTACAGGCTTGATTACATTTATAACCAATATTTATTTGTAAAGTATCTATAGTCTCTTTTTTTATTTTTGGGAAATGATTATCCATAAGTCATTTATATATTCTAAAAATGTCAATAAAAAGTAATTTAGTCAATTAGTTGTTTTTTATCTTAAATCTTGCTTTAGAGGCATTAATAAACCAATTTATATATTCCATTGGTCCATTCTTAAAAATAACATCAAACTTTAATATATCTTCTGGATCTGAAATCCCATTTAATCCCGTATTATTTACGGATGGTCTAAAAACTTCGCCATAACTGCTATCTACAAATAAAATCTGATTTTCAATCTTATATTCATGCCCTATTTTTTGGATTAGTTCTAAAAAGGATCTGTCGCTTCCACCTCTAGTGTAGTTAAATCCATTCTCACTTTTTTGAGAAGTAATGGTATCTCCCACACCAATTATAAGTGGCATATCTTTCTTATTTATAAATTCCTTGCAAAAAGATATTTTTTCTTGAATGGTTTTTGGAGAATCTCTGAAATTAAAATTTTCTCCAAATGGGTAAATACCTTTTTTTTTTCCAATAAATTTGTTTAAAAGACACAGAACCCCTGAATCCTTCCCAGCCCCTTTTAGTAAAAGTTGAATATCCGTGGAACCAATATCTTTTATTGTAGCTGTTTTAAGAATTTCACCGGAGTTATTTTTACCAAGATTTGGAGAGATATGAAGGAAAAAAGAATTTTCAAGTCCAACTGATTTAGCTTCATCAATAATTTCATCCATCATAAGTTTGAATTTATTTTGAAGTATTTTTTTCTTCTCCCAATCATTTTCTAATAAATCAAAAAGACTATTGAAATTTATAGTTGGAGAGAAGCGAGTTTCGCAAATCGATTTTGAAATGTGATATTCAATTTTGTGCTTCTCCATTTCAGGAAATAAATCCATTATTATTTTACTGAATTTGGGCTGCATTAATTTAGGAACATTTGACAGGAAATTAAGTTCTTTTTTAGAAATTCCCAAAAAGTTTATTACCCCATCATTTTCCTGAAATTCTACTCCACAGGCAGCTAAACCTTGGAAGTATAGACCATTCTTTTTAGGTTCAATTTTATTTTTTAATGTTCTCTCAATTATTCTATTTACACCCCTATTACCTTCATGTTCACCACAAGTTAATACGTAAAATTCATCCTTGAAATTTTTAGCAGCATAGATATAATTTTTATCTAATTTTCTTGTTAAAGGATCTTTAACGAGCGGAATACAAACTCCATCAATATCTTGGATTAAGAGTATACTTTTAGCATTAGAAACTATATCATCTAAATTTTTTCTATCGGTGTTAAATTGCATCAAATTATTTACTATTTGACTTTTAAAAGTATTCTAGGTTTTTATTCTGTAAATAGAATAATTGAAAAATTTTTTTTAATAATTAACTTTAAACCTCTATTTGAATTAGAGTAGCTTTAATGGTAATTTTTAAAAAAAATAAAAAGATCTTTTCTTACGAATGCTATACATATGAATAACAGCTTTTTTAACGACGAAATAGATGAAAATATTTTTAAATCTTTTTTAAAAGATATACATAAATTTAAAGTAGGTTTTTACAGTGTTGGGTTATATCCTGCATCATTGGCTTATAATTGCGCATTGCATTCAACAAAAGAAAATATTCTTTTAGCACCTAGACCTGGGAGAAAATTATTAGGTGCGTTTAGTTCTGAGGCTTTATCTTTAATGGATGAAAAAGTGGTTGATAAAGTTTTATTAATGGGATCTTGCAATAATCATAATAAAAATAATATCAATGACCTATCAGAATTAATTTTAAAATGTAATATTGTAATTTTGGCTTCAAATAGTAATCACATACAAGATGATATTTCTTTAGCAATTAAATTGAAAAAGGAATTAAATAGAGAAAATGTAGTAATAACTTGCTTGGTGGGGTCATTTTGTCTAGGTGATAAGGATAATAAACCCTTTATACTTTGTGAAAAATATCCAGATTTAGCTTTTTTTACAGGGTTTCATCGTCATGGTGCACTTAGAAAATTTGAAGACAGTTTTAGTGCGAATTTTTGTCATCCAGATTCTCTAACAGCATTAATAGGTTCAAAAATTTTAAATGAATTATCTCCTAAAATAAACGTCTCCGCAGGTGTTCATAATATTGAATGTCAATATATAAAAGCTATAAAAAATGTATCTTCTATCTTTGCAGGTTTTGTAAATGACTATCATTCTGACAAACCTGGTATGATTCCAACCATAAATACAGTTCTCCTTAGTCAATGTTTTGATCAGGCTGCAAGTATCTCTTCCTTAAGTAGGAAAAAGCATAAAATTGATGATAGATATATTTCCCTTGAAGAGTTAGGTTATAGTATTGAGAATATTAAAGGTACAGCAACATCCAAGAGTAATAGTGAAGAAAAAAGAGATCATACTTTCTCTCAATTAAATGCTGTTACTGCTGATGTTTTAGGAAGTATGTCCTTGCCTCCTGATGGGAATCCAACCAGAAATTTTCAAGCAGGTCAAGTTTTGTCTCATATGTTTAAAACGAATAAAAGATGTCCTAATGATATTCCAGAATTTATTCGATGGTGTAATAAGTTTTCTCTTAGTCAAGGAGGCCTTGAAGGACTGAAATCTTTAAAATATTGGCCGTATATTTACAAGCAATATAGGATTGAAAATAATTGCTCATCCATGATTAATTTAATTTATTTATGTTTTTATTCTAGTACTGCCGAAAAAGAAAGTATTTATAAAATTTTAATAAACTCTCAAGAGATAATTAATTATTGTCAAGAATCTGTAAAGCCAAATTCTAGTTTGGAGACTAAAAATAAACTTTTAGGAATTGATATATTTAGTGATACTGATATCTTATATCAAAATATTTTTAATAAAAATTATGAAATTAAAAAACATAAATTAAAAGATAATTTTGGTTCTCTTTATAAAGATCCAAATCATATTGAAGTTATAAAGATAGTAAATAAATATTTTACAAATAATATTCATTATTAAGAGATCTCTGATCGTTAGTTTATTAGAAAGTTATTTACTAATAGGCATCTTAGGGTTAAGATTGGTAAGATTTAAAAATATTTTTGAATAAGGAATCAACTCACAGATCTAACGAACTAAAAGAATTCGGATGGAATCAAGAAGATTTAATAAGATATGAAGAACTTTGGGAATATAGCCAAAGGTGGGGATTGATTAATCTAGAAAGAGAGGATAGACAATTTCTCAAAAAAGCTGAAAAGTTGCTCCCCAAGTTGCAACCTAAAAAAACTTCAAATAAAAAACCTATTGAAGAGAAATCATATTATTTATGGTTAGATTATTATTTGAAAAGAATAAAAGATTTTAAAAAAGCAAACTCTTTTTGTGATGAAATTATTGTTTGGGAAGTATTAATTGAGGAAGAAATGGAGCTTCTTTCAAAATATAAACCAGTTATGGGACTAACAGATTCCTTAAAGGCAAAAAAATTATTTTCCATAAGGAAAGATTTAATAAAAAAATCATTAGAAGAATTTGATGCCAAAAATAGTGATAAGTTATTTGATTTTAATATCTCTTTAAATGACGAAGAATATAATACAAGTAAAAGTTGGAAATCAATTATTGAAAATGATCCAACTACTTCAGAGCAATTCCCTCTTATAAGCAAAAACAAAATTGAAAAATATAGAATTTTGGTACATAAAATTTTTGAAGAATTTATGATTAATAATTATCCCTCATTAAAAGGTGATTTATAAAGATTTAGCCATATTAAATTTTCTTTTGTTTATTATTTAGCTAAATATATATAAGAAAGTTTTTTAAAAGTCTTGAGCAACCACAAATTTGAGACCCTTCAGTTACACGCTGGACAAGAACCTGATCCAACTACTAATTCAAGAGCGGTTCCTATTTATCAAACCACTTCATATGTATTTAATAATGCAGAGCATGGAGCAAATCTATTTGGATTAAAGGAATTTGGTAATATATATACTCGTTTAATGAATCCTACAACTGATGTTTTCGAGAAAAGGATGGCTGCATTGGAGGGTGGAATGGCTGCTTTGGCAACCTCTTCTGGCCAGGCCGCACAATTTGTCTCAATTGCAAACTGTATGATGGCAGGAGATAATTTTATCTCTACTTCTTTTTTGTATGGTGGAACTTATAACCAATTCAAAGTTCAATTCCCAAGATTAGGAATAGAGGTTAAATTTGCTGAGGGAGATGATATAGAGAGTTTTAAGAGTAAAATTAATGATAAAACTAAGGCAATTTATGTTGAATCTATGGGGAATCCAAGATTTAATATTCCAGATTTTGAAGGTCTCTCTAATTTAGCTAAAGAAAATGGTATCCCTCTTATTGTGGACAATACCTTGGGGGCTGGTGGAGCACTTATAAAGCCTATTATTCATGGAGCTGATATAGTCGTTGAGAGTGCGACTAAATGGATTGGTGGCCATGGTACCAGTATTGGGGGAGTGATTATCGATGCTGGAACATTTGATTGGGGAAATGGAAAATTCCCTTTAATGAGTGAACCAAGTGCGGCTTATCATGGTTTAGTTCATTGGGATGCTTTTGGCTTTGGCAGTGATATTTGTAAATCTTTGGGAGTTCCTGATAATAGAAATATTGCATTCGCTTTAAGAGCTAGACTTGAATGTCTTAGGGATTGGGGTCCTGCTCAAAGTCCTTTTAATTCATTTATGTTACTTCAGGGTTTAGAAACGCTTAGCTTAAGAATTGAAAGACAAGCTTCTAATGCTCTAGAGTTGGCAAGATGGTTGCAGTCCCATAAGAGGGTTTCTAATGTTAATTATCCGGGATTAGAAAATGATCCTTACTATTCAAGAGCAAAAAAATATACTTCCGGTAGAGGTATGGGATGTATGTTAATGTTCTCCTTAAATGGGGGATATGAAGATGCAGTTAAGTTTATCGATTCTTTAAAATTAGCAAGTCATCTAGCGAATGTAGGAGATTCAAAAACTTTGGTTATCCATCCTGCCTCGACAACTCATCAGCAACTCTCAGAAGAAGAACAAATCTCTGCGGGAGTTACACCAACCATGGTAAGAGTATCTGTTGGCATAGAACATATTGATGATATTAAATTGGATTTTGAGCAAGCTTTGGAAAATATAATTTGATATATATAAATTAAGTGGCATTAATAATACCAAGTAATTATCACAAGATTCGAGATGTAGAAAAAAACCATATTTCATGGATAGAACCTGAATTGGCAAAAAGGCAAGATATACGCCCTTTAAGAATCGGAATCCTAAATATTATGCCTCTAGGTAAGCAATATGAATTTAATTTATTGCATCCGCTGGGCTTATCTCCATTGCAGATTGAACCTATTTGGATAAAATTAAAAACCCATTCCTATAAAACATGGGATATTAATCATTTAAATAACCATTATATGAGCTGGGAAGAAGCAAATATCAATAAACCATTGGACGGAATAATAATAACTGGAGCACCAGTTGAACATCTTGATTTTGAAAAAGTTAATTATTGGGAAGAATTTGTAAGAATTGCTAATGAAGCAAGGGAAATTTGTGCCAGTACCCTCGGTTTGTGCTGGGCTGGTTTTGCGCTTGCTTATTTAGCAGGGGTAAATAAAGATGTATTTAACAAAAAATTATTTGGTGTATATCCTTTAAAAAGCCTAGTTCCTGGTCATCCACTTATGGGCACTCAGGATGATCTTTTTATTTGTCCTCAAAGCAGGTTCGCTGGTTTAGCTGATGTCGAAATGGAGAGGGCAGAGAAAAATGGAAAATTAAATTTACTCGCATATGGAGATAAAGTAGGATATACAATTTTTGAAACCACAGATCAAAAGCAACTTATGCATTTAGGTCATCCCGAATATACAGTTCATAGAATAATAAGTGAAATTAATAGAGATAAGGAGAAGGGGGATGTGCCCCCTCCAGAAAATTTTGATGTTAACTGTACAACAACTTCTTGGCGATCCCATCGCAATCTTCTTTTTCAACAATGGTTATGGTTCTGTTACCAAAAAGTCAGTTTGAAATGATTAACTAATGAGAGGATGCTAATCCCCCAAGCTTATTAAATAAATTTAAACTCTCTTTGTTTAATCCAATAATTTCAACATTAGAACCTCCATTTTTAAACTTTCTTATGATTTGGTCAAGAGCTATGACACCACTTTGATCCCAAATGTGTGCTAGTGACATATCAATAACTATTTCTTTTGGATGTTCATAGATATCAAATCCCTGTAAGAAGTAAATTTTGCTAACGAAAAATAATTGCCCTTCTACGCTATATCTAACTCTATTTGCATCAAGTTGATTCCTTGAAACAGTAATTACTTTCGCAACTTTTCTACTGAAAAGTATAGCTGCTAATGCGACTCCTGCAATTACTCCTAAGGCTAAATTATGAGGTTTTGTGAGCATTGTTACAGCAAAAGTTGTTAGCATTACTGCAGTATCACTTCTGGGTATTTTTGTAATATTTTTGAGACCATTAATATCTGCTGTACTTATTGATATCGTTATCATTACTGCCACTAAAGCCGCCATGGGAATAGCTCCAATCCATGATTTAAAGATGATTATCATAAGTAAAAGAGACAATCCGGATGAAAGAGTAGATAACCTTGATTTTCCTCCATTTTCAGTATTCATTACTGACTGGCCTACTAAAGCGCAACCTGCCATTCCTCCGAATAATGAAGCAATTATATTTGCAATACCTTGTCCTCGGGCCTCTTTATTTTTGTTTGAGTTTGTATCAGTTACATCGTCCAAAATATCTTGTGTAAGAAATGTTTCCATCAATCCTACTAATGAAATTGCAAGTGATGTTGGTAAAATTACTCCTAAAGTTGATAGATTAAATGGAACTTTACCCTCTTGAATTGTTCCAAAAGGCAAAGATATACTTGGAAGCCCATCAGGTAATTTACCTAGGTCACTAACTGTCGGGATGTCCAAATTGAATAATTGACATAATAATGTTATGAAAACAATAGCTACTAATTGTGAAGGAATAACTTTAGTTAACTTTGGGAATCCGTAAATAACAATTAAGCCTAAAATCACCAAAATCCAAACAATTGGTATTTGAGCATTTATAGGATATTGTGATAAATTTTCTTGTCCTAATTTTCCACTCTCTGCTATACCAATTCCTAGTTGAGGTAGCTGAGCTTGGAATATCAATAATGCAAGAGCATTCACAAAACCACTGAGTACTCCCGATGGAACAAAACGCATTTGGTATGCCAATCTCAAATATCCCCAAATTATTTGGAAAATACCAGTAAGTAAACCGGCTGCTATTAAATAAGATAATCCTAAGCCAGGAGATTGAGATTCTCCATATGAAACTAGTCCAGTCATTAATAGTGCTGTTGAACCAGTTGCAGAAGTAATCATGCCTCTTCTTCCTCCCACAATTGCAATTGTGATGGATAAACAAAATGCTCCAAATAATCCTACCTTTGGATCAACTCCTGCAATTCCTGAAAATGCAATTGCTTCTGGGATCATTGCAAAGGCTACTACAACCCCTGAGAGAATATTTGATTTGGGATCTTCAAACCAATTCTTAGATAAATAATTTCTCAAATTTGACATATTATTTTTATTAATAAATAAAAACTAGCTCATAATGGCGGCAAAAGTCTTGAAGGATCATAAAAGTTCTTTAAAAGTTTTAAATTATCGAGTTTTTTTCCAAATGCCAGATTAAGTTCTTCTTCGTGCGAGTCTAAATGATTATGTAATTGAGCTAAATGAACTTTTGGAAAAAATTTCTTTAATTTTATCCAAGATTCATTCATCCATTTAAGGGCAATCTCCCTCTCTTTTTTATTTCCTTTTTCCCATGAAGCGAATATCCAAGGTTTCCATGTACATTCCCTGTGTACAAATAAACTTGGATAAAAATTTTCTTTTTTTGTTTTACCTCCTAATTGTTGATTAGCAACGTAACATGATTTATTTGGCTTATTAGTATTGATCTCTCTCAAACACTCAATTAATTTATGAGACTCTAATCCTAAATTTTCACCTAAAAGGCTTATTACTTCTGAATAATTATTATTGTTCAATTCATATAAATTTAACTCTTTTGGAAAAAACTTTATTTGGTTAAATTCTTCATAAGAGATTTCTCTTAAAGATTCATATTTCTTCAGCTCTGAAGAATATTTATTTATATTTTTTAAATCCTCTTCTGTTTTCATTTCTGCAACTATATAAATATATATTTTGTCTGAATAAATCCATTGAAGACTAAAATTATCTGGAAAATCTTCTGATTTGATAATTAATTCAGCAAGTTCGGAATCCTTTAAAAACCCCTCAAAAATCTGTATGGGATAGGAAGGAAAGGTTTGAAGCTCTAACTGTGTAATAATAGAAAAAAAATGTGCTGCTCCCCTAATGCCACTCCAAATTTCAATCTCTTTTGGAGTTAGATTATTTATTTCTAGTGAAAAAGTTTCTCCATTTCCGAAATATCCATTGGCAGAGACAATATTATCGATAGCTAATCCGTATCTCCTGCTCAAGGGGCTTATTCCACCAGTCAAAATATAACCAACTCCAGGGATTGTAGATAAACCAATTGGAAATGTTCTTTGAAATTTACTTAACTGAGAAAGTAAATTCCCCATTAAAACTCCACCTCCAATCTTGACTATGTTTGTTTTCTTATCGAAGTTTATTTGATTGAAGTTTTTTCTTAAATCAAGTGTTATGTGATTATCTTTAGCACAACTTGAAGTGGTTCCTCCGCTGCAAACACATAAATAATTATTTAAATAAGAAGTTTTATTTTTATTAAAAAATAAATCTTTATCGATAGTATGAATTAAGTCTTTTAACTGAACATCTCGCGAGAGAGTATTTGGCACATCTAAAAAATTTCTATTTTTTATCACAATTTTTAATTTTACTTATAATATAGTATTAAAAAGCTATTAAGTTGAATATCCAAAATTCAAATTTAAATAATGAGTTAGGCATATTGATTTGCGGTCATGGTAGTAGAAATAAATTGGCTATTAAGGAATTTCAAGAATTAACTAAATCAATACAACAAAGGTTTCCAGAGATAAGAGTAGAATATGGATTCTTAGAATTCGCTAAACCAACATTAATAGATGGTCTTAAAATATTCAAAAGCCTCTCTATTAAGAAAGTAATAGCAATTCCTGCAATGCTTTTTGCGGCTGGGCATGTAAAAAATGATATCCCGACTGTATTAATATCCTTTGCAAAAAATAATGATATGGAAATTATTTATGGAAGAGAGTTAGGTATCAATAACCTTATGATTAGTGCTGCTTGTGAAAGAGTAAGGGAAGTCTTTAATATTAATAAAAATATAAACCCTGCAGA
>Ga0160422_10002014_pt1 | contig 12727 bp, 9 predicted proteins | sample Fk160mmetaG_FD_108192 | JGI IMG/M metagenome (GOLD analysis project Ga0160422, IMG submission 108192) | Marine microbial communities from the Central Pacific Ocean - Fk160115 60m metaG | ecosystem: Environmental > Aquatic > Marine > Oceanic > Photic zone | place: The Central Pacific Ocean...
CCCGCTGGGGTGTGGTGGCCTGCATCCACCTGCATCAGGCCAAACCCCTCATTGCCGCCGTAGATGCTGTACCCATCGCTTCCCAACTGGGAGCCTCCGCGGGTCTCTCGGCTGGCGATTGCCGCCAAGACGGCGGCCGGTATCCCATACCGCGAGGCCGCTCGCTCAAAATTCGCTCTGTGCGCGAGGACTCGATCCTCGTCGCTCATGGCCATGGTCTGGGAGGCTCCCTGTCCCCCAGACAGACGGTCTTGCCATGCCGTGCCATCGGAGGCTCCCCGCCCCACCTGTTGGAACAGGATGGCATTGATGTCGGTGCCGGAAGTCATCACTTCGCTCAGTTTCGAATAGCTCGCGAGGTCGAGTACTCCGCTTTCCGGCAATCCATATGCACCCTGAAACAAAATCAGCTGCTTCATGGTCATCGGACCGAATACGCCGTCTGCGCGATTGAAGCCGAGCATCGTTTGCAGGGTCTCGACCTCGGGGCCGCGATCGCCGAACTCGAGGTGTCCGCCCGCCATGATGTGGGAGGTCAACAACCCCGAACCCGCAAACGAGTTCGCATTCTCAACCGAACCAGAACTGCTCGACGTCGAATTTGAGCTCGACGACGACTCGTTGTGGTGATTGTTACGGCGGCTGTAGTCGGACACGAAAGGGTTCCCGGTTTAGTACAAAGGTAGGACCCGCGGGCCGGTGTGCCAAGGGGGCGAGTGTGAACTTGTCAGAAGGATAGGAACGATGCCGGTTTTTTACCATACAGTGCCGGAAGATCCCCCTGCGTTGCGGCTGGATGCCTATTGCGCAGCCTCCTTCGATGTCTTTCAGAGTCGCAATCAGGCGAGGAAGGCCATCAAGGAGCGGCGAATCCTCGTCAATGGGGAACACGCCCGGACCGATTGGTTCCCCCAACCGGGCTGGACCATCGAGGCCAAGGTTCCCGCCAATGCCGTACTCCCCATCTTAAAGCTTGATTTAGAGGTTGTGTTCCAAGATCCCCACCTCGTGATTGTGTTCAAACCGCCCGGCATCATGACGCGGGGCAACACCCGTCGAACGGTTCATCGAGCACTGCGACACAACATCGACATCAGCCCGCTCGACGACGCGCTACCGATGCCGGATCCGTGCCACCGTCTCGACTACAAAACCGCGGGTCTCTTGATCTGTGCCCGAACCGTTGAGGCCCGGCTTGCCGTGTTGGCGATGTTTGCGGAGCGTCGGATCCACAAAGGGTACCGAGCTCTCGTCACGGGGCGTGTCGAGGGCAGTGGCACGATCGATACGCCGCTGGATGGCAAGGAAGCGTTGACCCACTGGGCTGCGGTAGAACATACCCGGAGCCTCCACGTTGATTGGTTCACAACGGTTGATCTGCAGCCGGTAACGGGACGCACGCATCAGCTGCGACGCCACATGGCGGGCATTGGGCATCCCATCTTGGGGGATGATGTCTACACGCGGCACGAAAAACTGCTTCGACGGCAAGGGCTGTTCCTGGCCTCCTTGCACCTGTCCTTCGAGCATCCAATCACCGGCGAGTCCATCGCTGTGAGTGCGGCCGAGCCTAAAAAGTTTGGGGTGCTCCGGGCGCGGGAGTCCCGACGGTGGGCAGCGCACCACCCAGACACTGTTCGTTGATGCCACCATCGAGTTTGTAGATCGTCACGGCATCGGAGCGATGGACGGGCGACCCGAGACACCGACTCCACACTGAATCCCGCTGGCTGTTGGGTCGCATGTGACGGTTGTATACAGCGAGCCACACAAAGCCGGGCCCTTTGAAGGCATCGCGGTGGCCCCTGTCGACACGGCCAGTCCGCGCCAACTCCTCCAGCAAGTCGCCCCCGTGTTGGCCCGAAGTCGCTCGCTTGTGGCCCATGGCTGCAGCCTCAGAAATGGGGCGTTGGTGACTGAGTTGGGCCATCAACGCTGGGTCCCGCCAGCGGGCTCGGGGCCCAAGTTGGTCTGGAAAGCGCTGCGGTAACACCAAAACGGCACCTTCTTGGTGTTTGAGATCTGCGTACGACTCGGCGTCGGGCCCGGCCGTTGAAGGCAGCGGCCAGCCGACGGGAAATCCGACCACCCGATCACCAACGAGGAGCAGGGCCAAGGCCGGTGCCAGCCACACGTTACGGCCAAGCTTCGGTGCCAAGGACACCAGAGGCACCAGCAACAATGCGGCCACCGCACCAGCCCGATGCCAGTGAGAGATGCGGCTGAAGAACGGTATGGTATCGGCCAAGATCCCTGCCGGGGCCAACAAGCCGCTCGTACCGAAGCGAATGGGAACCCCCATCCACACCAGCCAAGGACCCAATGAGAGGACTGCGAATGCAAGGGCACCAGCCAGCCATGGCCAGAGGTGGCGCTTGCGAACAACCACGGCCACCGCACACAGCAGGGCCACTGCACCGAGGTAAGCGGTGTGATTGGGCATTCCAGCCCCTCCCGTCACCCAGAGTGGAAGGAATGGGTCCGTCAAGTCCGTACCAAAGCGGATGCCTCCCCTGAACAGTTGTGGGTTTGCCCCCGGTGTTCGCAGAAGCGCTGTGGCGAGCTCCGGGGTTCCGGGTTGTCCCGCAATTCGTCCTGTCAAGATGGCCCGAACCAATGGCGCCGTTAGCGCCAATGCGGTCACCGCGGTTGTGGCGAGCGTGCGCCATTGTGCCCGATTCCTGAGCATCACGCCTACACCGACCGCACACGCGATGAATGCGGCCCAAATGCCATTGTATGGGCCGCTGGCGACACAGAGCGCGAGCGCCAAGCCGGCAGCCGCGGCCATCCGATGAGAGTCGGTACGAAGTGCGCGGACCAAGGCTGCAATGAACAACCCGATCCACCCGACGCCGAGCTGTTCGGTAATCCCAGTGGTGGTCGCCGCCAACACCGATGCATTCAGTACACCGGCGATGATCCCCAGCCAACGGTTGCCGCCCACAGTGTGGGCAAGGGCTGCTCCTGCAATGCCCAACAGCACCATGTTTGCGTAGATGATGGTGTTGTAGGCCGCCGCTGGACCCGCCCACCAGCCTGCGAGGAACCAAGGAATGTTGGCCGGGTCTGCCAACACGGCAGTGACCCCATCAGGCCATGCAATGCTGTGCGTTTCAATCGTGAAGACGTTCTGGGCTGCAGTGGTCGCCCATAGACCCCAAACATGGATGCCGGCTTCTCCAGAGGGCAGCGTCAACCACTCGGATGACCACACCAGTGGAAGCGGCCACGCCGCGAACAGGGGGGCAAGAAGAATGAGGGCAATCAGGGGCCAGTTCTTGATCACGCAGATACCATAGCAATTCAGGCGAGGAGAGGGCGAGCGTGAGTGAAATTGAGTGGGCAGATGAGCGATTGGAATTGAACGAGCTGAGCCGCGCTTTGGTGCCGGTGTCGGTGGCTCTCGGGTCGTTCGCTGGCGCAGTGGAATTCGGTTTTATCGCCACCCAAATAAAACTCTGGCTTCGCTTTGATGAGGCCTTGATGTTGGGAATGACGAGTGCTGTGATTGGCGCAAGCCTAGCCTTGCTGCTGATGCTGCCAGTTGCGTGCTTGGCGGGAGCATTGACCCGGTGGCGGTCCGACGCCTGTCTCCCGTTCGCTGTGGGTGTTCTCGGCGGATCGCTTGCAGGCTGGTATCTGTGGCCCATGGGTGCCGCGCTGTTGGACCAAGCCGGTCGACTTCCTTCTGCGATGGCGTTCTTTGCAATGCCGTTTGGGGTGGTCGGCGTTGTGCACATCAATGCGAAGTATTGGGTTCGACGGAGAATTCGCCAGATGGAAAGCGGAGCGGCGCCCGCCAGCTTCACTCCACTCGCATCAGTGGTGACGGTGGGGCTCTTGCTCGTCACTGCATTCGTCACCAGCGGGCGCAGTTATGGGTCGGGGATGGCGCTTGATGCGGATGCTCCAGTGCTCTTGATCACAGTGGACTCGTTGCGACGCGATCACGTGTCCGCCTACGCAGAGGGCACCGTGGCGACACCCAGCATCGATGAGATCGCCGATGGCGGAGTCTTGTTCGAGAACGCGGTCACGCCGTTGCCTTCTGCCTTGCCAGCGCATGCGGCAATCATGACCGGAATCCACCCGGTTCGATCCGGCGTGCTGACGGACACGCATTCGCTGGGGGCGCGGTACGAGACGCTGGCTGAGCGCCTCGGCAACGAGGGGTATGCGACGGCGGGTTTCGTCTCGAGCGCTGCACTGAGAGTCGGGTCAGGGATCGAGCAGGGATTTCAGGCGTATGACGATGACTTTGGAACCGGAATTCGCGGCCTGCGTCGGCTTCGAACTGCCGGTCTCGTGCTGAAATGGTGGGTGCACACTCGAGGTGGGGGCGGTGTGCCCGCTATGCAGGAGCGTGCCGGTGAGGAGACGCTCGGGCGAGCGCTGGCATGGCTCGGTGATCACGGTCGACGGCCCTTCTTGCTGTGGGTTCACCTCAACGAGCCCCATGCACCGTATATCTCCCATGGCGCTGAGGGTGCTCCAACGCTCAATCACGCCGTCCTGCGCAAAGGGCAAGCCAGTGACGCTGATCCGGAGATCACGGCTCAGCTGCGGGAGCTGTATGCGGAGGAGATCCTCCATACAGATTCGCTTATTGGCGACTTTCTTGATGCAGCGCGCGCCATTGTGGACAGGCCAATGACGATTGTGTTCGCGTCCGTTCACGGCGAGATGCTGGGTGAGCACGGAGTGCAGTTCAATCACACCGGGCTGTACGACGAGACGGTTCGTGTACCTCTGCTCATTCAGCCACACAATGGGAACGTTGTTCACGCGCGGGTGCCGGCTCAGGTGCGCTTGATGGACGTGCTGAACACGATTTTGGCCATTCTTGGGATGGACACGGAAGACACCATCGAGTCGGGTGACTTGTCGGCGTTCTGGACCGGCACACAAGACCGTGACTATGCCAGCTTTCTCATGGGGCAGCACGGTAACCGCGTAGATGAGGGCGTCCTGTTTGGGTATCGCGCGGCCAAAACAGATGCCGATCGCGGGTCAATGCTGAAGTACATCTGGAACCCCGATGCGTCTCAGGCATGGCTCTACGATTTATCGAGCGATCCCGATGAGAATGTCGACATTTCACTTTCGCAGGCTGCCGTTGTCGAGGCCCTCGAGCGACAGGTGCGCAAGGAACTCGGTACGGCGGCGCCGGAGGGGTCACGCGTTCCAGCAGACCACCGGACGATTGCCGAGGCGATCGACAACTCAAACTAAGGGGTGACCGCCGTTTCGGACTCGATTGGTGCGGAGCCCAATGCCGATGGTTGCGGCCTTAGAGCCAGCCGCAAGTTCCCTCGATGCATGCCTTCACAGCAAACTCCGGGCAATCGCCGGGGGTGATGAAGCTCATGTCGCAGTCGATGGCGTCGGCTTCGTCGAGCATGTCGTAGATGAATCCGTCGCCGAAATCGTACCGTGCTCGAATAACGAGGTCGTCTGTTGGGCAGACGCCGGTGTCGTCGAGCACTGCGTCGCATTGATCATCAGATGAGCAGTGTTGGAGGGTGCGCAACTCGACCCGAGTCATCAACTGAATTTCATCGCAAGTCCAGCCCGATGGGCTTGTTACCTCGCTTGCCGGTTCGGGCGATCCGCCTCCACACATGGCAGCGACGAGGAACATTGACGGGCTGAGTTCTTGAACAAACATGGGATTCTCCTGAATGCCCATCAGAGTTAATCCCGTCCGTCACGGCGTCTGTGACAGTTGTGTGTATCCAGTACGGTCAGACCCCTGTCGGGTTCCGTGATGCACCATGGCCGGTTGTTCGAGGGGACTGGATCAGTCGATTCGTCGGTTGAAGTTGGCCGTGACTGGAAAGAACAGCACGCTGGCCTCCGCGGAGCCTTTCACGCGCACGCGCAGCCTGTTGCCACTGATTGCGGAGAGCCCAGCGCCGAGGGCTTGGGGCATGGTGAACTGCACGTGGATGGGGATGGATGTGGGCTCGTTACGTCCAATCCAAAGGCTGCTGTATTCAACGGTATCGCTCGCAAACTCCCGGCCGGCGACCATGATGGTGTATTCCAACTCCCTGAGCTTGATGGGCAGCCACCCGCTGCGCTGGGCCTCAAGGGTGACATCAAATGATCCGCCCGTGAGACCAATCTCAACATTGTTTACGGAAGTGGGTGTGACCGACACGGGGGGTGCCGCTTCGGCCACAGACAGGGTGAGTGCAATGGCCAGCATTGGGGTCACGAGGCAATAATTCCCTTGGTACGGATGGTGTGGCTGAGGTGGAGTGTGTCTGCGCCTTCGAGCGAAACGTCCAAGAAGTCATCTTCATTCAAGCCTTCCCAACAGTCCCACTTACCGGCGAGCGGATCGGACTTTACGCCGAGCAACAAATACGGCACGGCGAGTGCGTAGTCTCGCAGGTGCCGCGGATTCAGGCTTCGCTTCAGCATTCGCAGCGCAAATCGGCGTCTCATGTAGAACTTGCGATTGAATCGCCGCTCGAACCGGTAGATGGCATCGGCGCTAATTTGAGGCTGGTTGACAAGGACTCGAGCTTGGCCGTAATCGTCCCAAGAGGCTGCCGTGAGCCAGCCTCGCTCGACGGCCTCTTTGTACATCGCTGTTCCCGGGTACGGAGTGGAGATGAACAGCTGCGCGAAATCAAAGTCGATATCGAGGGCCATGTTGAGGCTTTCGGTCATGGAGGCCCATGTCTCGTCAAGGTTGCCGATGATGAAACTGGCGCGAACCTCCATTCCGTGTCGGTGGGCGATCTCCACTGCTTTTTGGTAGCGAGCGTAGTCGATATTCTTACCGATGCGTTTTGCGATGTCTGGCGAACCCGTCTCCACACCAATCAAGACTTGGTGGCACCCGGCGGCCTTCATGGCGGCAGCCATCTGGTCGGAAAAACAGTCGCCACGAATAAACCCAATCCAACTCACATCAAGCCGCTCGGCCTCGAGTAGGGCACAAAACTCGAGCACCGTCTTGCGAAGCACCGTAAACGTGTCGTCGTAAAACTGAAACTGACGAATTCCGTAGTGATGGTACAGGTGCTTGACCTGCTCCACCATACTGGCCGGGCTTCGACTCCTGAGGGTCGTCTTAGCCGAGTTGCAAAAGGTGCATTTTCCAGGGCATCCGCGGGTCATGAGGAGGTTGATGGCGGGCAACTGTCTGTAGGTGGTCGCCCCTGGGTAGTACTTGTCGAAGTCAACCATGTGATACGCGGGCATCGGATACGCATCAAGGTCCATCTGCACGGGGCGCGCATCGTTGTGAATAACCCCCCCATTCAAGCGGTATGAGGCGCCCGGTATCTGCTCCACCGGCCACCCCTTTACGATCTCGACGGTTGCGTCCTCGCCGTCGCCTCGAATCACCATGTCAATCGCAGAGTTCTGCAGCATGCGCTCAGGCATTGCCTCCGCATGGACACCGCCGGCCACGACGATGCAGTCCGGCACTTCCTGTTTGGCGATTTTTGCAATCTTGTGGGCGGCCAGTACCTGGCTGGTCAACACGGATAGGCCGACCACGCGCGGCCGATGTCGACGAAGCAGCAGCCGAATGTCTCGGTCATCCAGTTGATAGGCATGCGCATCGCATACCTCAACGGAGAACCCACTTGCCTCGACATTTGAGGCGATGGAGAGCACGCCTAACGGAGGCAGTGTGCTGATCAAACGCGCGCGACCTTTGGCCGCGGGCCACGGCGGGTAAATCAGCAGCAAATCGAGGCGGTCAGGCATGCAATCTCAGGGTACCACGCCCTTGGGCGACACTCAGGGTTAACATCGAGACACGATGCGACCTTCCCTTCGAACTTCATTACTCTATGGGCTTGCGGCAGCAGCGACGGCTTTGGCAGCGGCAAAAAAAGTCCGCGATGCCTGGGTCTACGCAGAAGCGGCGGACCCCGCGTCAGCGTCCGACTCGCTGCCGCTGTATTTGGGGGCGAGGGCGGTCAGTCAAGGGCTTGACCCCACGGATCAAGCGACGTTGGAGGCGGTATACGCCGCCGCCGATATCAATGTGACCAAAGCGCTGTTTAGCGTGCTGTATCCGCCTAGCATTCATGTGCTCTTGCAACCGATTGCCGAGTTGAGTCACTACGGTTTTCTGTACTATTGGCGCCTTGCACTGTTGGGTGTTCTCATCCTCGGGATGGCTGCAGCAGGAACGGTCGGCTTGTCCCGCACGCGGGCGCCGCTGGGGGCGGCACTCGGGGTATTCGGTGCATTTGCATTCTTTCCGCTGTTTGTGGATGTTCAACTCGGACTCGGTCAGCCCAATGTGATCATCGTAGGGCTGTTCGGTTTGGCGATGGGTGCGAGCGCTTGGGGGGCCAATGCTCTTGCGGCGTGCGCAGCGGTTGTCGGTACGGCCATCAAGCTCGTGCCTGCCATTGTGTTTTGGCCGATGCTCTGGGCCCGTCGGTGGCGAGGGCTTGGCGCTGCCGCGGTGCTGGGCGCGCTGGGCCTTGGGATCACTGTCGCGCATGTGCCCATTGGACGAATCATGGCCAACTTGGCAGACACGCTGGCCTTTCAACAGACCGTTGAGCCGCACTGGCTGCATGTGCCGTCGCTGCCGGACTGGGGACGGTTTGTCGGGTACCTGCGCAGGCCGGCGCTGATGTTGATGTCGCTGGGCCTATCGGGGTACGCGGTGTGGTCGAACCGAGCCAATCCGGGGCGCCGGCGGGAGGCCACAGCTGTGAGCATCGGTCTGCTGGCCACCGCACTTGCAGCGGATTCCGCTGGTGTTGGCGCCTACTATGCCACCATGGCGATGCCCGGGATGGCTGTACTCGTGTCTTGGCCCCTTGCCGCCCGAGCAGGCCGCCTCGCGTGGCTGGGCCTTCCCGCGTCCGCCACCGTTCTGTGGATGACGGACGGCGGGTTGATTTACAACACACCGGATGTCGAACTCAAGCTCGTGTTGTCGTGCTGCGTGATGTGGGCTGTGATTGCGCTCAGGTTGCTTCTGCTTGCCCGGCCTTGGTCGCGACGTGCGATCGCTGGCGTGACACTTGCGGTGATGCTGGCGACGGCGCACGCAAGTCTGTGGACGTGGCGCCCGCCGTTCCGCGGACACAAAACCCTGCCGGAAGCGGCGCCCGGCTCGATGACCACCCCCGACGCGCCGCCGATGGCGCCGCTTCCGCACGATGGTACGCCCCGCTGAGCCGTCAGCGTGCTACACGGAATCCTACGGTAGGTGTTGCCATGCTGGTGCCGGTCCCGGTCTTCAAAATCGGAGAGGTGCGCTGAAGGGCGTTGCCTGGTGGGTTCGATTCCCATCACCTACCGCCATTTTTTGCGGTCTCCCTATGCTCTGTGAGACACTGCACGCATGCGAATCTTGATCATCTTGGTGGGGCTCTGTGGTTCGGTGTCCGCGCATGCGGAAGCCACCACAGGGCAGTTTCTAACCGAATACGAGGCGGCCTCAGACGATGGGCGCCGGTACCTCGATTCGTTTCTAAAAGGGTTGGTTGCGGCCTACACGTGGTCCAATGTGACACTGCAGTCCGAAGGTAAGCAGGCGTTGTTCTGTCTCAACACGACCGGCGGAGAAAAGATCTCTGACCCTGTGTATTTGTTGCGTCTTTCTGCCAAGAATCATCCGGGGATCGAGGCCACTCCTGTTGGAATGGCCTTGCTCGTCACGCTGAAGCGCCGCTGGCCCTGCCGTGCATCGAAAGCGGCGAAAGATAAAAAAATAAAGCCAATGGACCTGGTTCCCACACCCGGCGAATAATACGGTTACGGAAGGTACAATTCCCGGAGGACCAATGCGTCGTTTGATTTCTGTAGCCATGCTGTCGAGTCTCATTTTGGGTTGCCCCGAGCCGATCGAAGGCCCAGCGGGCGCGGTACAGGGCAGCAACCCCCCACCGGCAAATGAGGCCCCAATGGGCTCGTCGCCGGGCGCGGCACCCTCGGGTGCGTTGCCTCCGCCCAATGTCGGTACCTCCGATAAAATGGAGGCGCCTCCGGGTGCTCCTGGTGTTCCAGCCGATCAACTCCAGCGCGCCATCGGTGCACTCAACGAAGACGCCCTCTTGGTCAAGCAAGCGATTCTTTCGTATGTAGAGAAGAACGGCACCAATGGGTCCTTGACCTTTGATGACGGGCAGGGTGGCACGGTCGCTGGCCAGTACGTGCGAACCCACGACCCTGTTCGCTTTAAGGCCGACAAGGGCTACATTGCGCTGAGTGATTTCCAAGTCCCAGGCGGTGCCGCAGAGGCGTTTTACCAGCTCGCATTCTGGGCCAAGAAGGACGGCGACAAAGTCGAAGTGTTCGAGGTTGATTTGCAGGCCTTTCCAGCCCAACGCAACGGGCAATGGGTTCGACTCGAGTTGTTTACCGTCAACGATACATTTGCCAAGCCGCTTCAATAGGCGAGCGCACGGAAAGGCGGACCTCTGGCTCAGGGGTCCGCCTTTTTGTATACAGTCTACACGGACGTAGGAGTTGATTGAATGGGTAAAGTCAGTATTTTAGCCTTGATTTTGGCGGGATACGGTCCGCTTGCTTTGGCCCAAGCTCAGGACGGCACAGAGCCCTCTGTCGAGGCGCTTGCTTCAACGCTTGAGCACCTGAAAAGCCGTCACGCCTCGGCCGAGGCCAGTCGCCACGTGTTCGATCACGCACTCGTGCAGGCCGCGCTGTTGGTCGACCCCTACGCAGGCCGCGAACAACGGCAGGCGGCGGCGCAATGGCTGGCGAGCCTGCCGACGCTGGATTTGGTGCAATGGCTTGAGGCGCGAGAGGTCAATGCCGATCCCGGAGCGGACTTGGACGACCTCAAAGCACTTGGCTCGCTGGTTCACGAGAAGTCGTTCGGGTTCATCGCATCGGCAGCCCGTGACCCTTCACCTTCGCTTCGAGAGACGGTGATCACCGTTGCGCCCACATGGGGTGACCCGGCGGTGCGCATTCTGCGACACTGCGCGAGGCGTGAGGTGATTCACCCCAAGCTGCAGCGCCTGGCGCTCGACGGCCTTGGCCGCGTGGGTACTGCTGCCGCCGCCGACGCTCTGTATGACTTGGCCTCTGACCCGCACTTGCGGAATGACGCGGTGGAGCATGCTCGTGCGATTCTTGAACGCGACTTCGCGGACTATCTCTCCAGCAGGGGCGGCTTGCCGCAGCCCACCGGCGATGGGGTCGGTCAATCGGCCGCCGTGGTTGCATCGGCCGCCGCGGGAGCGGTTGTGTTGTCGTCTGTAGGCATATGGGGGCAGTCCGACATGGGTGCCGGTGTGGGTGGTTTGGGCGGAGCCGCAATCGGAGCCGGTACCGGCTACCTCTACACGCGTCAGAATCCAGTGTCTCAGGGTCAGGGGCTGCGGTATGCCTCGAATGTTGCGTGGGGCTTGGCCGGTTCTCAAATGGTCAACGAAGCCGTGTTTGGGTTTCAGTATCACCCCAATATGGAGGCCCTTGTTCGCACAGTTGGGACCGGTGCCGGTGCGTGGCTTGGATTTCGGGCGATGCAGAATGAGCCGACTGCAAGTGATGTGCTGGAGACGAACGCTGCGGGGCTACTGGGTGCCAGTACGGCCACGTCCATCTTTCGCTTAGCAACCCATCGAAGAGACTTTGACCAGTACTCTGACCGATCGATTCAGCGGCTGGATGAGGCGGACCAGAAAGAGCGGGCGATCGCTTCATTGGTGGGCAGCGCCGTCGGCCTTGGAATCGGAACGGCCGTGATGGACAAGTGGGAACCCGATGTGCCGGATTTAGCGTTCGCCAGCATGACCGCGTTTGTAACGTCCGATGCTGGCGGCAGTCTGGATGAACTGGTTGGCTTGGACGACGACAACGAACTTCGCACGGTGGGCACCAACTTGGGCGCAGTCGGCGGGCTGCTCGCGGCCCATGCGGTGAACCCTGACTGGAACATGGTGGCCATGGCCAGCAGCTATTCTGTGATCGGGAAGGTTGCGGGCATCGGAGTGGGCGAACTGAGCGGCATCGAAAACGGGTTTGAGTGGTTCAGCAGTCCCTTCAGCATTGCTGGGACGGTGGGGGGTGCGTTGGCGTCGAATGCGCTCGAACTCGAACCCGCCCACATCGGCTTTCCCGCTTTGGGGACCGCGGTGTTGACATCAAATACCGCGGCGGTGACCAACAAGCTGCGCATGAATGAAAGCATCTCCAGCCGGACCCACAGAGGCACCATTGCCTTGGTGGGTGCGGCGTCGGCCGGAACGCTCCTCGCGGTGAGCAGTGCCGTGGAACCTTCGAGCGACCGGACCATTTTTGCGGCCACCGGTGCCGGGTGGGGTTTGTACTATGGGTCCTTGGCCCAAGTGGTCATCCCGGGAGAGCTGCCACTTGAAGACGCCAGCTTGATCACCACCGGTGTCATGGACGCCGGGATTCTATCGGCGGTGTATTTGAGCTCCGATGCCGTGGGGATTAGTCCGCAGAACACGTTTATCCCGCAGCTTGTTGGGTTGGCCGGCGGTACCGTGGGCGCGTTGGGAGTAATGCTGGCCAACGACAACCCCGAGGCGATTGCGGCCGGAGCACTGGCTGGCAGCACCGCTGGACTCGTTGGGGGAGCGCTGTTCGGACCCAAGCGGGGCCGGGCCAGTTCGGCTAAGGCAAGCGGCCTTCGTCCTCAATTCGCGGCCAAAATACCAGGATCTTGGAGCGTTATTGCGGTTCCGTCCATCACTCCTGAAGGTTCGCTTGGCGGCAATGTGCAGGTGGCCGC
>Ga0160422_10002015_pt1 | contig 12719 bp, 7 predicted proteins | sample Fk160mmetaG_FD_108192 | JGI IMG/M metagenome (GOLD analysis project Ga0160422, IMG submission 108192) | Marine microbial communities from the Central Pacific Ocean - Fk160115 60m metaG | ecosystem: Environmental > Aquatic > Marine > Oceanic > Photic zone | place: The Central Pacific Ocean...
AAAAGACGTATCGAAGGGGCTGTGTGGGCGCTCTTCGTGGCGGACCAATCGCAGGCGAAATATGTGCGCTTTGCCTGAAGGCACTTCGCATTGAAAAAGAGCGGCCGCTTTGCTGCCTTCTTCGTGCGGGTTGATGGATTTACTGTCGCCGTCTATCAGGTATCGGTGGAAGGCATCTTTGCCATAGCGCGGCGTGGCGTCACCGGGGTGACGCGTCTCGTTGTCGGTGAACAGCCATTGGGGGGAATGACCCTGGTCGTCTTCGGCATACAAAAGGAAGTGGCCGAGAGAAAAGTGTTCAACGTAGACGCCTTCGTCGTTGCGGAATAGGCGTGGTTTGGGCCAGTCGCGTTCGTGAGATGAACCACTGTTCCATGTATTGCGTAGCCAAAGCGTTGGTAAAAGGTAAAGAGATGCGGGATCAGGTCCACGATTGTGGACGCTGATTTTAATAAGCAGGTCTTCAGGCGTGGACTTAGCATATTCCACAAAGACGTCGAAGTAGCGTTGCTCGGAAAAAATGCCTGTGTGCTCTACCTCATATTCTGGCTCAGACGCATCGCGTCGCGCATTCTCAGCGACTAAGTCATCGTATGGAAAGCAATTTTGTGGGTATTTATAAAGTGCTTTCGCATAAGAATATGTTGGCGTGGCGTCGAGGTAAAAATAACTCTCTTTAACGTCTTCTCCGTGGTTGCCCTCAGGGCCGCTTAGTCCAAAAAGACGCTCTTTGAGAATAGGATCGCGTCCGTTCCAGAGAACGGGAGAAAAGCACAGTCTGCACTGCCGGTCGCAGAAACCAAGCAGACCGTCTTCGCCCCAGCGGTAGGCACGCGAACGGGCTTGGTCGTGCGGGAAATGCTCCCAGGGGCGTCCATCTGCAGAGTAGTCTTCACGCACTGTTCCCCACTGGCGTTCGGCTAGGTATGGCCCCCAGCGTTTCCAGTTGGCGTCTGGGTGCCGCGTCACTTCCTCATCTAAGCGATATTTTTCTGTGCGATCTAGCATGATGCGGATTTTTCTCAATATAAGCCGTATGAATTGGTTTTCGATTAAACCTCACAGCAAAATGTATGCGATGGGGAGCGCGGGGGGAAGAGGGAGCATCTATATGTTTAAAGCACAGGACTTTGCGTAGGGGAGAGGATTTTCTTAAGTGAACTAACTTATTGCACATTTGTAACTAAGTAGATGCAAAAAGACACATAAGTGTAATAATACACCTTTTTAAACTCCTTTTTTTCTTTAAAGGTAATTAAAACAGATGTTTATGATGTAAAAGATGAATGTGGAACTTATTTTGCGACTCACGAGAAGTATATGTCGTTTTTTCATACTACAGCACGGACAAGTGTAGCCATAGGAGAGTAAATATGATGGGAAAGAGCGCGGGGAAAAAACGCAAAGTGTTTCAACTGGTCGCGCCCGGTGCGCGGGCGGTTTATTTAGCAGCCGATTTCAATAAATCGGTTCCTGACGGCTGGCCATTGAATGCGGGCAAAAACGGTGTTTGGAAAACTACGGTGACGCTTGCTCCAGGCGTGTATCAGTATCGCTTTGTCGTAGATGGCATGTGGTGTGACGATCCGCGCTACGCGGAAAAAATGCCCAACGGAATGGGAGAAGAAAACTGTTTAGTGTATGTCTAAGTATTTCCGCTCTGCACAAGTGCTGGTCTACTGATCGACGACCGGATAGAGCCGGCGTGCGGGACTGCGATGTTATCGCATGTGATCTTGACACTCAAAGGGACAGCATCTACTCTAGATGAGTCCATTGCAGCATCCGTGACCTGTTTTACCCACTAAATAAACAGGGCTTTTATGCTGCTTCGGGCCTCGCATAGAGGAGCCCTATATTGAGCGATACTGAATCATCCGAAACAAAACCTACAGAGCTGCCTAGACCTGAGGCGCTTGCCATTTTACAACTGCGCAACAACGTGGTGTACCCCTACATGCCCCAGCAGTTAACCGCCTCTCGAGCCCATTCTATACGCGCGGTTGAAGCGGCTCAAGCGGACGGCGATCTCATCGCTATTTTTGCCCAGCGGAGTGCGGAAGCCGAACGTCCGTCGGGAGAAGATTTACATGGCGTCGGCACTGTGGCGAAAATCCATAAAGTGTGGCGTATGCCGGACGGTTCTATGCGGCTCATTGTGCAAGGAATGGATCGAGCTCGGCTCGGAGAGATTGTTTACGACGAGCCTTTTATGTGCGCCAAGGTAGAGGTGATGCAAGACGAAGAAGACGGGGACTCCATGGCCATGCAGGCGATGAGTCGGACTGTCTCGCATCAGTTTCAGGCCATCGTCAAGATGATGCCTCATTTGCCTGATGAGCTTCAGGTAATGGTCGTCAATATCGATCATCATGGCCGCCTCTGCGATTTTGTCGCATCGAATCTCGATCTACAGCTGGTCGAACACCAGCACCTGCTGGAAGCGCTCAATGTCAAAGAGCGTTTGCAGTATCTGACCGAACTCTTGGCGCGCGAGATAGAAATCCTCGAAGTAGGAAATCGTATTCAGAGCCAAGTGCAGGAAAAACTCGGTAAATCACAGCGCGAGTATTTTTTGCGCGAGCAGCTGCGACAGATTCAAAAAGAGCTGAGCGGATCCGATCCGATGATGGCAGAAGTGGACGAACTGCGCGATCAGTTGGACGCGGCTAATTTACCTAAAGAGGCCATGGAAGCGGCTACGCGCGAGTTGGGTCGCATGCAGCAAATGCAGCAAAGCTCACCCGAATATTCTGTAGTGCGGACCTATCTGGACTGGCTTATCCAATTGCCCTGGTCGCATGGGACTGAAGACCACCTGGATTTGGCCAAAGCCGAACATATTCTCGACGAGGATCATTTTGGCTTAGAAAAAGTCAAAGAGCGCGTGTTGGAGTATCTTGCCGTGCGCGCTCTGCGCAACGATATAAAAGGTCCCATACTGTGTTTTGTTGGCCCTCCCGGAGTGGGAAAGACTTCACTAGGCCAGTCGATTGCCCGCGCATTGGGTCGCAAGTTTGCTCGTATTTCTCTCGGAGGCGTGCGCGATGAATCTGAAATTCGCGGTCACCGACGGACTTACGTGGGGGCCCTTCCAGGGAGATTGATTCAGGGGCTTCGCAAGGCCGGCAGCAACAATCCCGTTATCATGTTGGATGAGATCGATAAACTCGGCATGGACTTTCGCGGAGATCCCGCCGCTGCGCTCTTGGAAGTTCTCGACCCCCAGCAGAACGACACCTTTGTAGATCACTATCTCGATGTGCAGTTCGATTTGTCGCAGGTTGTATTCATAACGACAGCTAATCTCTTGACGCCGGTTCCCGCACCTTTGCGGGATCGCATGGAGGAAATAGCAATTCCCGGATATACGCCTGAAGAAAAGGTGCAAATTGCGCGACGTTATTTGCTGCCGCGTCAGCTTGCCGAACACGGAATAGGGGATAAACACTTTCGACTAGAAGACGATGCGTTGGAACACGTAATTGCAGACTACACTCGCGAGGCGGGACTGCGAAATTTGGAAAGACAACTGGGCGGTCTGAGTCGCAAGGTGGCTCGTCAATTTGTCGAAGGACGGAAGCGCCGAGTGAATGTTGGACGTAAACAGGTAGAAAAACTGTTGGGGCCGGCGCCCTTTTTTTACGAGGTAGCCCGTCGAGAGCCAGCCGTTGGAGTGGTTACAGGTCTCGCCGCCACGGCGGCCGGTGGCGAGATCCTACTTATAGAGGCTACGCGCATGTCGGGGCGTAAGAATCTTATGCTGACGGGGCAGTTGGGCGAAGTGATGAAGGAGTCCGCGCATGCGGCGCTTAGTTATTTGCGTTCGCAGGCAGATGCGCTAAAGATATCGGCCAAGCTGATAGACGATTCGGACGTTCATTTGCACGTGCCAGCAGGCGCGACACCCAAGGAGGGACCGTCAGCTGGAATTGCGCTTACGGCCGTTCTCGTCTCGCTTTTTACCAACAGGGTTATTGACGCACAGGTTGCTATGACGGGAGAGATTACGCTGCGTGGACGTGTGTTGCCTGTGGGCGGGATCCGCGACAAGGTGTTGGCCGCACAGCGAGCGGGTATTCGCACGGTCGTGTTACCCAAGCAAAACGGAGTAGACTTAGAAGAGGTGCCTCATACTATTCGTCAGCGGTTAAATTTTGTGTTGGTCGATCACATGGACGAAGTCTTGCACGCTGTGTTGGGGCCCAAGGAAAAACGGCCGGCTACAAAGCACGCTCGAAAAAAAGCTTCTTCTACGCCGAGGAGTCGGCGTCCTGTTGCGCGCGTTATAGGTGCAGGGCGATCGCGTAAAACTGCCCGATGAGTACTGTAGATACTTGGAAAGAAGCACTAGATAACGCCGCTACGGAAGCGTGGACGGACGTCGCTCGCACAGTGCATGAGCAGGCGCTGCGTGGAGTAGAGCGAGAGTGTCTTGACGACAATGGTTTCGAAGTGGCGCGGCGTCTAACCGAGTTGTCGGATGCTATTGTGAAGTCAGCCTACGATCGATCGATCAGTGAAACCATGAGGCCACACGCGCTCGTGGCGCTGGGTGGGTTTGGCCGCCGGGAAATGGCGCCCTATTCCGATATCGATTTGCTCTTTCTGTTTCGTAGAGAGGTGGACAAGTCGCCGGAGTTTATTTCTGGCGTGCTGCATCCGCTGTGGGATGTGGGATTTGACGTCGGACATAGCAGTCGCACTGTAGCGGAAGTAGTGGAGATGGCGCGTGAGGACGTGGAGTCGTGTACTGCCATGATGGACGGCCGTTTGCTAGCGGGAGATAGCGATCTATTTGCGGAGTATGCGAAGCGTCTCTTTAGGCGGCTGCCGAAAAGTGTGCCAACCCAGATAAACAAATGGCGTCAGGCGCGGATTGACAATAAAGACTCGGTGCAGCTTCTCGAGCCAAACGTTAAAGAGAGTCCCGGTGGATTGCGCGATATTCAGGCGCTAGAGTGGGCAATGAAGGCACAGACGCAGCAGGCCGATGCGACGAGCCTGTGGTCCAGCTATTTGGAGAGTAGAGACGTCGAGACCATAGAGCATGCTCGCGCTTTTTTGTGGCGCGTGCGCCACCACATGCATTTTGCCGTTGGACGTAAGCGAGACGTGCTTGAGCAAGAGCTAAAAATGGAAATTGCCGAATCGCTCGGGTATCGCGACAGAGAACAAGAGCTCGGCGTTGAGCGTTTCATGCACGATTATTATCACCACGCGCGCGCGGTGTTTCATCTGGTTGACCTGGCTTTTGAGCGACTGACTCGTAAACCGCGGCAAAGTGCGCGCAGCATGTATATAGAGCGCAGCATGCTATCGTTAGACGGTGAAATTCTCCTTTCTGATGGAGCAGATTACTTTGTCGAAGATCCCGTGCGCTTGCTGCATATATTCTTTGTGGCTCAAGTTAAAAATCTGAGACTGAGTGAAGAAGTAAAGCGCACAATAAAGAACAGCTTATATCTCATGGATGATGCGTTACGCACTTCCCAGGAGGCCTGCGCGGTTTTCATGCGCGTACTCAAGCGCAAGACGCGCGTAGCTAAGACGCTGCGCTCGATGCACGAACTTGGGGTTCTAGGAGCATACCTGCCAGAATTTGGAGGTCTCGACTGTTTAGTGCAATACGACATATACCACATCTATACCGTAGATGAGCATACGCTAGTCGCGTTAGAGAACCTCGAGTCACTCGGCGGTGATCAGGCGCCGGTCATGTTGGCGCAGGCCTTTGCCGATTTTGAGCGCAAGGACCTGATTTATCTTTCCGTATTGCTCCATGACGTTGGTAAGTGGAAGCGACAGGAGCACATCTCCTGTGGAGTCGAAATGACCAAAGAGCTCGTTGAGCGTTTGGCACTGCCCGAAGACGAGTGCCGCATGCTGGTGTTTTTGGTGCGACGTCATCAGGATATGGTCATGATTTCGCGTCGTCGGGACTTAGACGACATCGAAATGATCCGCGATTTTGCCAGTGACTTCGCCAATATGCAGTGGTTGAGTGCGCTGTATCTCTTATCCTATGCAGATCTGTCCGCCGTTTCACCCGATGCCTGGAGCGAATGGCAGGGTGCGCTCCTCTGGGAACTCTACTACAAAACAGCCGAACAGCTTAAGTCGGGTATGCAGGCGCTAGAAGAGCGTCAGCGCGCTCGCCAGATTCTTGACGGACACATCGCATCGGCGACGGGGCGTTGGCCGAACAACAAAATTGCCGCGCTGCAGGCGCACGTAGAACAGCTGCCGCCGCGTTACTTAGTGGCCTATGATATCGAGCAGGTGGAAGCACATTTAGATCTGATCCAAGCACTGGGCGATACGGACGCATTTGTCACGGCGTTTGTCGAGCGCGTCGACTTCACAGAGATTATGGTCTGCACGCGTGACAAACCGCAAATACTGGCCAAAATCTGTGGTGCGCTGGCTGTTAACGATCTAAATATACTGCGGGCTGACGTAAATACGCGCGACGATCGCATCGCACTGGACATTTTTCAAGTGCAAGACATAGACGGTACGTCAATTTTGGCGGATTGGAAAAAGGAACGAGTTATCGAACGGCTAGGGGACGTGCTGGAACGTGGGCAGAAAGCGCGCGAGCTGATACAGCAGCATAGCGCACATTGGAGTCAGCGAAAGCGAGGGCACTATGTACAGCAGCCGCAGGTTGAATTCGAGAACCGAGTTTCAGGTCAATACACGGTCATAGATGTACGCGCTCAAGACGACGTCGGCTTGCTATACCGAATAACATATGCTCTCGGCGAAGCGAATCTCGATATCCACATGGCTCTCGTCGATACGGTGGCGTCGCACGCGGCGGATGCGTTTTATGTGCTCAACGCAGAGGGAGCGAAAATAGAAGATTACGAAATCTTAGAAGATATTCGCCAACGTCTCTCTAGTACGTTGGGTACGACTTAGACATTTTTTATCCTAGTTCTGGACCTCTACACCGCGTTTCCGCAGCGTCTCTACTTCCTGGAGCGCCGTGGCAGATAGTGGATTCCCCCATACTTCAACAATCCGCAGGGTAGGGAGTGCCAAGAGCGAACCTAGCTCTGTTAGGTTGTTCTTCGCTAGCTTGAGAACCTCGAGTCGAGGCAGGGCCTCCAGCGAGCTAATGTCGCTTATGGAATTTTCATTGAGGTCGAGCACCGTCACATGGTCTAATTTTGTTAGCGGCACCACGTTCTCAATTCGATTTGATCCAAGGCGTAATTCCGTTAAGTTGACTAGGCCGGCCAGTGGTTCGACGTGCTCTATGCTATTGTCCGTAAGGCGTAGCGTGCGTAGCCGACTCAGCTGGGAGAGTGCGCTTACATCCGTGATGCGGTTGGCCGATAAATTGAGATGCTGTAGACGAGAAAGTGCAGCCAGAGGCGTCAGGTCATCTATCTCGTTTTGCCATAGATTGAGCGACGCTAGCTGAGTGAGCTCACGCAGGGGTTCCAACTCGGAGATGCGGTTGTTGGCCAGATAAAGTTTTTGGATTACACGGAGTTTGGCTAGTGGACTGATATCTCTGATGTCGCTCTTTCCCAGAGAGAGCTTACGCAGCCGGTGCATGTGTACTAAGGGCTGTAAGTCGAGCTGTGCGTTGCCGCTGAGCGAGAGTTCAATAAGCTTGGGTAGTGCGCTGATGGGAGCTAGGTCGCGCACGTCTGTATTGCTCAGGTTGAGGTACATTAGCTGGTTGAGTTGACGTAGCGGTGCGATGGACTGCAGCGGATTGTTGGACAGGTGTAATTCGCGTAGAGCAATCAGCGATTCGAGTGGCTGTATGTCTATGATCTCGTTATGAGAAAGCTGCAGCAGGCGGAGATCGAGCAGCTGCTCCACGCCCTCTAACCGTTTAATTTCAGCCCGTTCGGCGGTAAGGAAGTGCATGTGTGCGCAGTCTTCTGCGCGTAGATCTCCCTGCAGTTGGTCCAGTTCTATGCGCACGTACTGCTCCAAGTGTTTGTCGGCAAAATACGTCAATGCCGATGCGGTCTCAATCAGCGCGAAGACGATAGCTGCAATATGTGAGGCAAGCATGAGAAAAGTGGTGGCCTTTGTCTTAGTTCGTTTGGAGATCGTTTCTGTTGCAGTGCAAATGATAGGGTACAAAAGGCCGATGAGCCAAACGGCATAGGCGTGCCGATGGATTAGAGAGACCAGCGAAGCATACAGCCTTCTACAATCGAGGAAAGCTGCGCTGTCCATGTGCGTTCGCGTCCATCTCGCTGGGCGGATGCGTTCTGCACTATTTTATCACTTGTTTCCAGATTCAAGCGCTGCGGCGTGTAGTAATGCGGCGAATTAGTTCGTCGGCTGTGACTCCGGTGAGAATAACGATGCCAATGATGGCAAACTCTAGCTGAGTCGGTATTCCTAGCACGTTAATCGCATTGTATAACACGCGCATGACAGCGGCTCCGATAATAACGCCCAGTATGGATCCCTCGCCTCCCCGCAGCGAGCATCCACCGAGGACGGCTGCGGCAATGGCGTAGAGTTCATAGAAGTTTCCCTGACCTGCTGGCTGAACGGAGTTGACGTCGAGTGCGAAGAGAATACCGCCCAAGCCCGCCGTGCCTGAGCAAATAACGTAGGCCAGTATTTTCATGCGTTCGATGGGGACACCGCTGTAGCGAGCGGCTTCTTCGTTGCGGCCTAGGGCCAAGAGATAGCGCCCCCAGATCGTGCGGTTGAGAAAGGTTGCTGCCGCCACGCCTAGCCCAATCAAGATGAGGAAAGGAATGGGAAGCGAGAATCCGCCGAAAAGGGCGACTTTGCCTATCGCTAAGGTGCGTAAATGTTCGTATGATGACCCGAAACCCTGCACTTGGTCGTGCGTAATCCAGCGACCTAATCCGCGGTACAGCAGCAGGCCGCACAGCGTTACTACAAAGGGTTGCAGCTGGACACGGGTGATGAGTAGACCGTGAAGTAGCCCAACGCACAGCGACAGAGCGCATACGGCCCCGATCGAACCCACCGGTGAATATCCCGCGCTGAGCAGCAGGGGTAACGTGCAGCCGACTAGGCCGATAAGCGAGCCAAGAGATAGATCTATTCCCCCGGTAATGATGACGAATGCCGCACCGATGCTTATGATGCCAAATAGAGAAGTCCAGCGAATGATATTTTGCAGATTGTACGCGCTGGCAAACTTCGGCTCAATGGCCCAAGTAAGTACGAAGACGGCGACGAGAAGGCCAAAAATTCCGAGTATTTTTTTCATCAAGCAGCCCTTCCCGTTGCCAGATGCATGATGGATTCTTCGCTCAGTTGATCGCGCTGCAGTTGGCCTGTGATGCGGCCTTCATGCATGACCAGTGCCCTATCGGCCATGCCGAGAATCTCTTCCATTTCACTCGATGCGAAAAGAATAGCTACGCCTTCGCCAGTTAGTTGCTCCATGAGTCGGTAAATTTCCTCTTTAGCCCCGACATCGACGCCGCGCGTCGGCTCGTCTAAAAGAAGGACTTTCGGGCTGAGAGTGAGCCACTTGCCAAGGACTACTTTTTGCTGATTCCCGCCCGATAAATGGCGCGTCTTTTGGTCTATATGCGGTGTGCGAATGGATAACTGCTTTACGGCTTGTTCGCCGTCAGTCGCTTCGCGAGTCTGGTCGATAAAAGCCTTACGGCGCGCGTGCATGCGCAGACCGGGCAAGCCAATATTGTGGCGTATGCTCATTTCCGTTATAAGTCCTTGTAGCTTGCGATCTTCTGGCAAGAGACCCAAGCTTGCTCGAATGGCGTCCTGCGGTGTGCGCGGTGCAAGAGGTTTTCCTCCTACGCTCATCGTACCGCCAAGCGCTGGCTCAATGCCGAATAAGACCTGCAGGAGTTCGGTGCGACCGGCGCCTACAAGGCCGGCGATGCCGACTATTTCTCCATAGCGTATGGAAAAGCTGAGCGCGTGCTGTGGCCAGGCTGGAACGATTAAACGTTCTACGCTCAAGGCGATATCGCCTGGCAGGCGTACAGCGCGTGTGTAGAATTGGTGGACGTCGTGTCCGACCATGAGCGAAACCATTCGTTCGCGGTCAATCTCGTTCCGTTGTAGTTGCCCCGCATTTTCTCCATCGCGCAGAACGCAGACGCGGTCTGCCAACTCGGACACCTCGCCAAGCCGATGGGATATGTAAATGATGGATACACCTCGCTGACGGAGTTTGCCTATTACGGAAAAAAGAGCAGTAGCCTCCTCGTTGGTCAGACTTGAAGTGGGTTCGTCCATGACGATAATGCGTGCCTGCGTCGACAGGGCCTTCGCTATTTCCACCATTTGCTGTTGGGCGATAGAAAGTGTCGACAGAGGAATCGAGGGATCGACGTTGAGGCCAATTTGCGCCAGTGCTTCGCGGGCTCCCCGTTCAATTGCGGGTAGGTCCATGAAGCCGCGTCGGTTCGCTTCGCGACCAAGGAAAATATTGGCAGCAACGCTCAGGTTGTCGCACAGATTGAGCTCTTGGTGAATAAGCGCGATGCCCAGTTTGGTTGCACGGCGCGGAGAATCAATGCGAACTGGCATGCCTTCGACGGATATTTCACCCTCATCTGGGAGCTGGATACCGGCGAGTATTTTCATTAGCGTGCTCTTGCCCGCTCCGTTTTCACCGATAAGGGCCAGAACTTCTCCTCGATCAATATGCAAGTCTACGGAGTGGAGTGCGCGCACGCCGGGGAACGATTTGCCGATCCCACGTGCCTGTAAAAGCTGCATTAATCAACAGCGCCTGTGAGCGTCTTTAATTCGCCCCAAAATTCTTTGACGTTATCTACGGTGATGCGTCTGGCTGGAACGTCCAAATAGTTGTTCGGGGGAAGGACAGAGCGATCACTGCGCGCTAGAGCGGCTAGGATGCGCACCGATTCGTATCCGTAGCGATAGGGGTTTTGCACGACGGTGCCATAGATATCACCGTCGATGATGCCCTGCAGCGTTTCATCATCTTCGTCGAATGCTATGATTTGTATCTGGCCGGCCTTGCCTGCTTCGCGCACGGCTTTAAGCGCCATGGGAGGGTTGTAGGCAAAGAGGCCGACTACGCCACTGAGTTCGGGATACTTGGCGATGGCGTCTTCTACCTGGGCCTTCGCTTTGGCGTAGTCGAACTGGTCGGTGCGCGTATCGAGAATCGTAAACCTATCGCCGACGATAGGACCACTGTTGGGATCCAAACGTGTCGGGTCGTTGGAGCGGTCGAGCAGTTCGTCTATGACGCCCTGACGTCGCTGACGGGCGTTGAGCTGCTCTAAACGACCGACAAAAATCATAATTTGTCCGCCCTCGGGAAGCGCTTCCTTGACGAGCTTCCCGCATTTGCGCCCTGCTGAATAGTTATCTATGCCGACAAAGCACAGCCGGTCGCTGTCCGGGGCATCTGAGTCGTGCGTTATCAAATGGGTGTTGGCTGCGGCCTCGTTGAGCAGGTCGAGCTGGTTGTCTGGATCGATGGGACTAATTGCTAGGCCGTCGACTCCGCGAGCTATCAGGGCTTGGACAATCCGCTTCTGATCGGCTACACCTTCGCCGGGCATGTGTACTTCGGCGTCTACGTTAAACGTTTTCTCGGCCGCTTCCACTCCCTTTGATGCAATAACCCAAAAAGACGCTACGCCGTTGGTAACAAAGCCCACCTGGGGCTTTGTTTCTGTCGTGCCGTCGTCGCTCCCGCTGCAGGCGCAAAGCGAGATGAGCATGTATAGAGATAGCACGCGTTTCATATGAGATACCTCTCAAAAGGGGTTGGTATGACAAATTTGACTTCTTATTTTACGTTCCACAGAGAGGCCGCGCAAGCGCGAGAGAGGAGTGTTATTCATGAGAATATGGGCATATTTAGTGGCATTGGTTAGCGCATGGACTCACACGGTGGAGGCAACAGTGGAACAGGCGTCTTTTGGCACGACAGGTGACGGACAGGCAGTTGAAATCTACACGCTGAGCAACGAGAACGGCGCGCGCGCGCGTGTGATGACTTACGGAGGCATTCTCACCGAGCTATGGGTGCCCGACCGCAATGGAGCGCTGGAGGATGTCGTGCTGGGATTTGACAACCTTGCTCAGTACGAAACGGAAAACCCTTACTTCGGCTGTATAACGGGCCGCGTCGCCAATCGAATTTCCGAGGGGCAGTTCACTCTAGATGGAACGACCTATAGCGTGGCGGTAAACAACGGACCGAATCATTTACACGGGGGAATAAAAGGCTTCGATAAAGTCGTTTGGGATGCCGACGTCGTTGAGCAGCCCGACGGCGAGGCGCTGCGCCTGCGCTACACCAGCCCTGACGGTGAAGAGGGTTACCCGGGAACGCTCTCGGTGGCAGTAACCTACGTTCTGACGCGCGAAAATGCGCTGCGCATTGAATATGAAGCGACGACCGATCAAGCCACGCCTATAAACCTGACCAACCACTCGTATTTCAACTTGGCCGGCGGGGGTGATGTGCTGGATCATATCTTGACGCTGCACGCTCGATACTACACCGAACCAGACGAAACGCTCATTCCGACGGGACGTCTGCTGCCGGTGGCCGGCACGCCGCTCGACTTTACGCTTCCGGCGACGGTGGGGGGGCGAATCGGCCAGATCGATATAGGCGGTTACGATCACAATTACGCCTTAGACAACGGAGGACGTGCGGAGCCTGGTTTGGCTGCCGAGCTCTACGAACCGGACAGCGGCCGCGTGCTGACGCTCTATACGACCGAACC
>Ga0160422_10002016_pt1 | contig 12718 bp, 11 predicted proteins | sample Fk160mmetaG_FD_108192 | JGI IMG/M metagenome (GOLD analysis project Ga0160422, IMG submission 108192) | Marine microbial communities from the Central Pacific Ocean - Fk160115 60m metaG | ecosystem: Environmental > Aquatic > Marine > Oceanic > Photic zone | place: The Central Pacific Ocean...
CTTTTACCATGGTCGATATGTGCAATAATGCAAAAGTTGCGAATGTGTTCTTGTTTCATCATTGCAAAATTACATTATTTGATGATAATACGAATTGCTAATGCAGCTAAAAAAAAGTTATATTTGTTGTTTTGGTTGGTTAAATCTAATTTGTTTTTTAATAAAGTATTCTGACCTTGGAATTTGTTTTATGAAAAAGATATTATTTCTCTTTTGTTTAGTTAATGTTTTGAATACATCTGCTCAGGATCTTCTTGAGATAGATGATCGTTTATTATTTCGTTTTACTCAAAGTCAATTAGATGATTTAGCTTCTGTGAATCCAAATCAAATTAAGTATTTAAATTTTTGTCTTAATAATTCTTATTATTTCCAAGACGCAAACTTTATTCCTGATCAAAAGTTACAAGATTATCAAGATGTCTTCAAACATCTTTCTTTGCCTCAAGATTACCAATTAGAACAGCCTATAAATAAAGATAATTTTAACATTCTTATGTTTGATGTTCCGTTCTTCGAAAATAAGAGTACAGCTTATTTGTTTGGAGAAAGTAATCTTTTACTCGTTTTAAGGAGTAAAAAGGTGATAAATGAAATGTTTAATCAAAATCAATACTAAAGTGAAGCAAGTATTAAGAATTATATTTGTTGTTCTTGTGACTTGTTCAAGTTTTGCCCAAGAATTTACTACTTGTGAAAGTGGAGAGGTTGGTGTGTTTGTTTCAATGGAATATACTGATGTTAATGTCCCTGCTGGACAAGTTTCTTGGGATATTCAAGACGGCGATGGAAATGTTCTTGAAGATCTAGATTATCTTCCAATTGCATCAAATTTCATCTACACATCTGATGAAATTTGTTTGCCTGAGGGTGAGATTTATACATTTAATACTTATGATTCAGTTGGAGATGGCTGGGGTTTTGGTTCTTGGTATGAGCTTTCTATTTGTGGAGGAAATACAACAATTATTAATAACAGTGGGAATGCACCTTCTGGTTCTGGTGGTTCTGAATCATTTTCTCTGCCATTTATAACAGATAATTGTTTTTGCTTCAGTCTTGACCTACAGCAATCAAATGCATCTTCTGCAACTGCTACTGATGGCTCTATAACCACTACTTCGTATGCAGGAAATCCACCCTTTACATATGAATGGTCTAATGGATCTACAACACAAAACTTAAACAATGTTTCACCAGGAGTATATTTTGTAACGATTACTGATTCTTTAGGTTGTCAATTAACAGAGATGGCTGAGGTTCAAGGGCCAAATATATACATGGGACCTGGAACTGATAATATTTGTACAGGTTATTTTTATGATTCAGGAGGTCCAAATGGTAGCTTTAATTCTAATGAGAATTTTGTTTATACCATCTGCAGTGATTCCCCTGATTTGAGTTCAGCGATTAGTTTTTATTCATTCGATTTAGGAGGATTTTTTTGGTCATCACCGGTTATGATAATATATGATGGTGAAACTACTGACTCACCTATATTGTATTCATACAATGGACCAGGAGACCCTCCACCAGGAAACATAGTTGCTACAGACAATAATGAAAGCGGTTGCTTAACAATCTCATTTAGTTCTGGGAATAATCAGTCAGCTGGTTGGTTTGCAGAGATTGATTGTCAGTATCCTTGCCAAGATTTTACAGTTCAAATTGAGTCTAGTGATTGGATAAATGCTCTAGGTCAATTAGAAGCTTGCTATGACATAGATTTAAATGCACTAACTGATTATCCGGAAAATAACCAATATTACTTCCAAGAAGACAATACAACTTCGTTTAATTGGGCCTTTGGTGACAATCAAGTTTCTGATGACCAGTCTGTAACCCATTTATATGCTGAGTTAGATACATTTAATTTAAGTTTAGTTGCTACCGATGTTAATGGATGTTCAGCAGAGACATTTATTGAAGTAATTAATGATGCTCCTGGAGTTATGACTTCTATTGTTCCTCCAGAAGATAATGAAGTGTGTCCTGAAACAATTGTTGAAGTAAGTTCTTCATTACCCGGAACAGATACTGTGATTAATTTTTTTAGTCCTGTAACATGGGTTATTACAGAAGAAGCTTTGAATGTAGGTGAAGATTTTGGTGATCCAATATATCTGCCTGATGGTAGTGGTGTTTCATATGAAACAACGGTAAATATTCAAGCATTTGATGCTACAGCCACTTTAGATGATGACGATTTCGAAGAAATTTGTATTGAAATTGAACACTCTTATCTAGGGGACCTTCAATTAGAACTCACATCACCAAATGGATCAACAGTTATACTTCATTCCTATGGAAGTGGGGGTACAAGTACTTGGTTAGGAAATGCACTTGATAACGATGCTACTGAAACACCAGGAGAGTGTTGGGAATATTGTTGGTCTACAGATGCTGAATTTAGTACTTTTGGAAACTCCTTATCAAACACTATCATAGCTCCAAACGGTTCACCAGCAATGGCTCCTGGCTCCTATTCACCAGAAGGAGATTTCTCAGATTTTGAAGGTTCATCTGCTAATGGTGTCTGGACATTAACCATCACTGATAACTTATCTATTGATAATGGCTTCATTTGTGCTTGGGGAATAACTATGAATGTAGTTGGAGAAGAAGAAGAAGTTATTGTAGATTCTTTGGTGCCAGAAATACTTTCTTATGGATGGTATTGCGAAGAAGAGCCTTCTTCCATTGTTACTTTTGATTCAACTATGGTCGTTGTTCAACCCACTACGCCGGGTATTCATACTTATGTGATGAGCCTCTCTGATAGTTACGGCTGTGATTATACAGAGGAATTTATTTTAGATGTTTATAGTATACCAGAAACTGGACCTAATTTAGTTTCTGAATGTCAAGATCAATTTAATCTAGAGGTGACCAACGTTCCGCCAGGTGGAGGTTATTGGGAGTGGGTTGGTGGTCCAGATGATTCATCTCTTTCATTTGACCCAGATACTAACTCTCTTACTCCAGAAATTACCGTTAGTGAAGTTGGAGACTATACTTTTGTTTTTACAGATTATGATTGTGGTTTGTCAAATACTGTTTCAGTTGATGTTCAAGTAGTTAATCCAATAGTTGAAGAATCAAATGATGTTTTATGTCTTTTAGATAATTCCATAAGTGTCATAGATCCTACTGGAAATGGCGGAATTTGGACAGTATTTTCTAATGATACTTCTATAAATGCTTACTTAGCTGATTCTAGTATGCTTGAAACCAATATTAGCGTAGATGATTTTGGGACTTATCAAGCAGCCTTTACTATTGATTTTTGCTACGGAACGGATACTATAGATGTAAACTTTATTACTGTAGACCCTACCATATATAATCCTGGAATTCAGGTTTGTGATTGGGATGTTGAGCTTGAAGTAAATAATCCTTCACCAACAGATGGTTTCTGGGAACTATTAAGTCAACCTAATCATACTTCTGCTGATATTTCAAGTTATGATAATCCAATGATAGAAATGGAAGTTGACAATTTTGGAGGCTATGAGATGTCCTACACAATTAATGGTTGTGAAACATCAGATACACTAATGGTTCAATTTGCTCAGGCAATACCACAACTTAATATTGAAGAGCTTGTTCGTTGTAATTTAGACGCCACATTAGAGGTACAGTCTTTTGGTATGGAAGAAGGTTGGGGTTTCGTCGATGGTCCTGCTGTTCCTTTTTTCAGTGATCCACTTTCATTTGAAATTGATTTGGATGTACCTGAGTATGGGGATTATACTTTAATGTATACCGGGTGTGATACTTCTGTGTTATTTAATGTGCTGTTTATGTGCGATTTAGAGCCACCTAATACTTTTAGTCCTAATGGAGACGGATATAATGATTTGTTTATCATTGAAGATCTTACTTATGAGTATTATTCGTATAGCAATATGAGTGTTTATAATAGATGGGGAGATGAAGTGTATAAAAATGGACATTATGGATTAGATGGTTCATGGTGGGATGGAAAGAATACCCATCATTATGATAAGTTGGCTGCAGGTGTGTATTTTTATGTTTTAAAAGTTGGTAATAAGGTGACTCAAGAGGAAGATATTTACAAAGGAGTTGTTAATCTATTCTATTAATTACAACATTTTATCGATTAATTTTTGTTTTGAATCTTCATCATTCGTGCAATATATTTTCCAATGATATCAAATTCTATGTTTACTTGACTTCCTTCTTTTAAGTACTTAAAAGAAGTGTTTTTAAACGTATAAGGAATAATACATACTGAAAATTCAGACTCATTTGAATCTACAACAGTTAGACTAACTCCATTTATTGTTATTGAACCTTTTTCAACAGTTATTTCCGTAGTAGATTTTTTGACGTAATTGAATTTAAATATCCATGAACCATCTAAAGTTTCAATTTTTGTACAAGTAGCTGTTAAGTCTATGTGCCCTTGAACAATATGACCATCTAATCTGTCTCCTATTTTCATGCATCTTTCTAAGTTAATTTTGTCTCCGGAGATAAGATTGCCAAGGTTTGTTTTTTTAAGAGTCTCTTTGATTGCAATTACACTATATTGATTGTCTTTTATAGAAATTACAGTTAAACATACACCGTTATGAGCAACACTTTGATCTATTTTGAGTTCAGGAGTAAATTTTGCTTCAATTGTAAGTTGAATATTACCATTATTTTTTTCTACCTTCTTTACTGTTCCTAATTCTTCAATGATACCTGTGAACATATTGCTTTTTATTTTCTATTATTGTGGTAATAAATTTAAATGGAATTTTATTAATAATTAATTACTTGTTCCTCCATGATTTTAGGTAATTCTCTATACTCATATTCTTGATTTCTCAATTGAGGCTTAAATCCAGCGTCTTTGATAGCTTCTTGAATTGTTGTGGATGTAAATCTATGAGGTGCGCCTGCAGCTGAAACCACATTTTCTTCAATCATAATTGAACCAAAGTCATTTGCACCTGCATGTAAACATAATTGTCCAACTTTTTTACCAACAGTAAGCCATGATGCTTGAATATTTTTTATGTTTGGTAGCATGATTCTAGATAAAGCAATCATTCGGATGTATTCATCTCCATATACATTGTTTGAGATTCCTTTGACCCGTTTTAGTAATGTCCCATCATCTTGAAATGGCCAAGCAATAAATGCAATAAACCCATTTGAGTTTTCAGGTTTTTCAGATTGTACTTGTCTAATTTTTACCATGTGTTCAAAACGTTCTAATGGCGTTTCTATATGTCCAAACATCATGGTAGCAGATGTAGTTAGACCTAATTTATGCGCTTCTCTCATGATATCAAGCCATTCTTGAGCACCACATTTTCCTTTAGAAATCATTCTTCGAACTCTATCATCAAGTATTTCTGCTCCTGCTCCTGGTAAACTATCTAATCCGGCTTTAATCAATGCTTTTAAAACTTCTTTGTGACTTTTATTGTCAATTTTACTTATGTGAGCAATTTCAGGTGGTCCTAAAGCGTGAAGCTTAATATTGGGGAATTTATTTTTAATATTGCTAAAGATATTGCAATAGAAATCTAATCCCAAGTCAGGATGATGTCCACCTTGAAGTAATAATTGTTCTCCTCCATATCGAATGGTCTCCTCAATTTTTTCAGTGTATTCTTCTAAGGTAGTAATGTAAGAATCTTTGTGTCCTGGAATTCTGAAGAAGTTACAAAATTTACAATTGGCATTACAAACATTTGTTGTATTAGCATTTCTGTCTATTATCCAAGTAACCACGTTACTTGGCACCTGTTTCTTACGAAGTTCATTTGCAACAAACATCAAATCTGATGTAGGTGCATTTTTAAAAAGAAAAAGCCCTTCATTTGCATTGAGGAATTCAAATTTTAGTGCCTTATCTAATAGCTTATGAGTCTCCATTAAAATGTGTATTTTTACTCTTCAAAATTAAGAAAAAATGCATAGTATTATACATAAAATAGAGGCAACTTCAGAAGCTAGACATTTAGTTGTTTTGGGATCTCTAGATTCTGACTTTTCTAAGATAGGGTTAAGTAAGTTTGAGTATGATTTTGTAACATCTAAATTAGGGGTAGGGGAGCATTCTATATATATCAATCAATACTCTCGGAGTATATTTATTGAGTGTCTACAGAAGGAATCCACAAAAAGTAATAATCTCGAGAAAGCAAGAGAGATAGGTGCTAAATTAGTAAAAAAAATTAATGAGGCTAAGATTGAAAAAGTAGAATTAATAAGCTTATCAAGTAGTGATATGAATTTATATGTCGCTGAGGGTATGGCTCTAGCAAATTACCAGTTTTTAAAATATTTTAGTAACCAAGAAAAAAAACAAAATAGTTTAAAAGCAATTTTTGTTAATGCTGAATCATCAGCTATTCGTAACATGAATGCTGTTGTTTCGGGAACTTTATATGCTCGTGATTTTACTAATGAGCCCTTGTCTTATTTAACAGCTATAAAGTTTTCTGAAGAAATATTGGCTTTAGGAAAGAAGGCAGGCTTTAAGGTAGAGGTTCTTCATAAAAAGCAAATAGAGTCCTTGAAAATGGGAGGCTTACTTGCTGTAAATCAAGGCGCTTTAGAACCTCCAACATTTAATATTCTTACTTATAAACCAGAAAATCATACTAACTCTAAGCCAATTGTATTAGTGGGAAAGGGAATCGTTTATGATACTGGTGGATTGAGTTTAAAGCCTACTCTAAATTCTATGGATATGATGAAGTGTGATATGGGTGGTGGTGCTTCAGTGCTTGGTGTTTTGTATGCTATAGCAAATGCTAAATTACCTGTTCATGTTGTCGGATTAATACCTGCTACTGAAAACCGTCCAGGAGGAAATGCTTATGCGCCTGGTGACGTAATTCGTATGATGGATAACACCTCTGTCGAGGTTCTTAATACGGATGCTGAAGGTCGTTTGGTTATGGCTGACGCCCTTTGTTATGCAAAGAAGTATAATCCTGAATTAGTTATTGATTTTGCTACATTAACTGGTGCTGCAGTTAGGGCTATCGGTAAATATGGTATTGTTGCTATGGGAAATGCAGATAACAGAGTTCAAAATGAATTGCGTGAAAGTGGAGATTTTACATATGAAAGATTAGCAATGATGCCTTTTTGGCAAGAATACTCAGAATTATTAAAATCTGACATAGCAGATATGAAAAATTTGGGTCCCGCTGAAGCCGGACAAATAACTGCTGGAAAGTTTTTGGAACATTTTACTGATTACCCTTGGATTCATCTCGATATTGCTGGGCCTGCTTTTTTGACAAGTGATGACCACTATCGAACAAAAGGAGGGACAGGTACAGGCGTTCGTCTTCTTTTTGATTTCTTACTAAAGAAATGTGTTAATGTAGAACAATAAATTTTAGAGATTTAAAAGTTAATTTTCAATAAAAATCATGGAAATTTTAACATAAACTTTATATGAGAAAACAATTAAAATCCAAGAAAGTTCGTTTAGGAATTTCTGTTGGAGATATTAATGGAATCGGACTAGAAGTTATTATGAAAGCATTCTCCGATAATCGTATTTTTGATTTATGCACTGCTGTGGTTTATGCTTCTTTAAGTTATGTCAAAGCATATCAGAAAGAAACAGGAATAAAAAATGTTAGTTTTAACTTTGTGAAGACCAACTCCAAAATCATTCCTAATAGAATAAATATTATTAATTGTTGGGAAGAAGATGTTAATTTGAATTTGGGTAAAGAAACTGATAAAGGTGGTGTTTATGCCTTAAAATCTTTGAATGCTGCTGTTGATGCTGTAAAAAAAGGTGATGTTGATGTATTGGTTACGGCACCAATAAATAAACATAATATTCAGTCTGAGAAATTTAATTTTCCGGGACATACAGAGTATTTTGCAAATGAGTTTAATGGAGGAGAGGCATTAATGTTTATGGTTTCAGATTCTTTAAAAATAGGTGTGGTTACTGGTCATATTCCTATTGCTGATGTAGCCTCTTCTATTTCAGTTGAAAAGATTTTGAAAAAAGTTGATCAAATAGAAAAATCTTTAAAGAGTGATTTTAATATTCGAAAACCGAAAATAGCAGTTTTAGGTCTTAATCCTCATAATGGTGACAAAGGCGTTATTGGAAAAGAAGACGATACAATAATATTACCAGCTATTGAAAAGGCTTTTAATTCTGGGAAATTAGTTTTTGGCCCCTATTCTGCAGATAGCTTTTTTGCTTCTGATGTTTTTACTCAGTTTGATGCTGTGTTGGCTATGTATCATGATCAAGGTTTAATTCCCTTTAAGAATATGTCATTTAATAGGGGAGTAAATTTTACTGCTGGGATATCTGTTGTTAGAACATCTCCAGATCATGGGACTGCATACGATTTAGTTGGAAAAAATAAGGCTCAAGAGTCTTCATTTCGTGAAGCTGTTTACCTTGCGATTAAGCTTTTTAAGAACAGGTTAGAATTTTCATATCTTAATGAAAATCCATTGAAAATAAAGTCAATATCTTAGAATAATTTGAGTTGTACTTAAAGAAAAGCTATTGAAAGTTTAATTTTTAATGTTGTGGCTACTATCTATTCTGTTCAATTAAGAAAAATATTTTATCTTTGCGGACCGAAAACTAATATTAATGGATGCGCTCACAGATTTCGTTATACCAATAGTTGGGCTCAAGTTTGGTGAGTACTCTTATAAGTTCAAAGTTAATCGGAAGTTCTTTCAAGAATTTGATAATACTGATATACAAGAAGGAAGTCTTCAAGTAGATTTGATTTTAAAAAAAAGATCCAATCATATAGAGTTAATGTTTCGAGCACAAGGAATTGTTCATTGTCTGTGTGATAGGTGCGGCGGTGATTTAAATTTACCTCTTGATCATCAAGAAATGAGAATTGTGAAATTTTCTCAAGAAGATTTTGATAACACAGATGATGTTATAGTTATTGGGCGTGAAGATCACCAAATTAATGTATCTCATATTGTATATGAGACTATTTTTTTAGGTTTGCCGATTAGAAGGTTTCATAATCAAGAAACAAATGGACAAATATGTGATGAAGAAGTAATAAATAAACTTAAAGAATATCAAAAAAAAGAATCAAATAAAGGTGTTGACGATAGATGGTTAGCATTAAAAAAAATATTAACGGATAAAGATTAGTAAAAATGGCACATCCAAAACGAAAAATTTCTAAACAAAGACGCGACAAGAGAAGAACCCATTATAAAGCTGAAGCCCCTACTGTGTCTGTTTGTTCTAAAACAGGTGAGGCACATTTATACCACAGAGCATATTGGCATGAAGGTAAAATGTACTATAAAGGTAATGTGGTTTCAGAATAACATCCTTTAAATATTAACACTCCTGGTATTTATATTTATTCTTTTTTACTGTTTGCGTATTAAGTATTTTATGTAGATTTAAACCCGTTTTTAATTGGTCCTAAATCTACATTTTTATTTTAAAAATGCTGAGCTTGTAATTTGTTATGGAAATGATTTATATTAAAACCTATACCCCAAAAGATTTAAATTATAAAGCTACTGCAATATGCATTTGATTGTTATAAATGTGAGATGTGTAATTATTAGAAAAAGTTAAATAGGTTGTCAAAAATGGGTAAAATAACAGCAGCTATTACAGGAGTCAATGGTTGGGTGCCAGAGTATAAACTAACAAACCATGAGTTATCTACTATGGTAGATACAAATGATGAGTGGATTGTTTCTCGAACAGGAATAAAAGAAAGAAGAATCCTCAAAGGAAAAGGTTTAGGTGCTTCAGATTTAGGCGCTAATGCAGTTGAAGGGTTACTAAAGAAGAAAAATTTAAATGCAGATGAGATTGACCTTATTATTTGTGCAACAGCGACACCTGACATGCTTTTCCCTTCTACCGCATGTATTATTGCTGATAAAATTGGAGCAAAAAATGCCTTTTGTTTTGATTTAATGGCAGCTTGTTCAGGCTTTTTATTCTCGCTATCTACTGCTTCAATGTATATAGAGTCTGGCGCTTATAAAAAAGTAGTTGTAGTTGGAGCAGATAAAATGTCTTCTATTGTTGATTATGAAGATCGTACAACATGTATTATATTTGGAGATGGTGCTGGTGCAGTATTGTTAGAACCAAATCAAGAAGGCTTAGGTATCCAAGATGCTATTTTGAAAAGCGATGGATCTGGTAGAGATTATTTGAATATGAAAGGTGGAGGTTCTGTTAATCCTTCCACACATGAAACTGTTGATGCGAAGGAGCATTATATTTATCAGGATGGTAAAACAGTATTTAAGTTTGCTGTTACAAATATGGCTGATGTGTCTGCAGAAATTATGGAACGAAACAACTTAAAAGGAGATGATGTAGCTTGGTTAGTACCACATCAAGCTAATAAACGTATTATTGATGCAACTGCAAGAAGAATGGGCGTTGGGTCAGAAAAGGTAATGTTGAATATTGAGAAATATGGTAATACAACAAACGGAACAATTCCTTTATGTTTATGGGAGTGGGAAGATAAATTAAAGAAAGGAGATAACTTGGTATTAGCTGCTTTTGGTGGTGGTTTTACATGGGGGTCTATCTACCTTAAATGGGCATATTAAAAAAGAAAAGTAACATTAATAATTGTTATGGCATTAGATATTAAAGAAATTCAAGAACTTATTAAGTTCGTAGCAAAATCGGGTGTTTCCGAAGTAGATTTGGAAATAGGAGAAATGAAAATCTCAATTAAAACGCCACCTAAAAAGGGTAAAGGACAAATAGAAACAGTTGTTCAGCAAATTCCTGTTGCAACAGCCCCTGCAGTTACTCCAGTAGCAGTTCAGTCTGCACCTTTGGTGGCACCTCCTGCTCCTGAAGTGAAAGTAGAATCTCCGGTTACTAGTTCTGATACTGACGATTCAAAATATGTTACAATAAAATCGCCAATGATTGGGACATTTTATCGAAAGCCTTCACCAGAAAAAGAACCTTTTATAAATGTAGGAGATGAAGTTAATATTGGAACTGTTGTTTGTGTTGTGGAAGCAATGAAATTATTCAATGAGATTGAATCTGAAATTTCAGGTAAAATAATAAAAGTATTGGTTGAAGATATGAGTCCAATTGAATTTGATCAACCATTATTTCTGGTAGATCCTTCATAATTTTTATTTCATAAAAAATTTCCATGTTTAAGAAAATTTTGATTGCCAATCGTGGTGAAATAGCTCTTCGTGTTATTCGTACTGTTAGAGAAATGGGTATTAAAACAGTGGCAGTATATTCTTCTGCAGATGCTGATAGTCTTCATGTTAAGTTTGCCGATGAGGCAGTGTGTATAGGACCTGCTCCCAGCACTGATTCATATTTAAAAATACCTAATATTATTGCAGCAGCTGAAATAACAAATGCAGATGCAATTCATCCTGGCTACGGTTTTTTAGCTGAAAATTCTAATTTCTCTAAAATTTGTCAAGAAAACAATTTGAAGTTCATTGGTGCATCACCTGAGATGATAGATGGTATGGGAGACAAGGCAAGTGCTAAAGCAACTATGAAAGCTGCTGGTGTTCCAACAATACCTGGATCTGAAGGAATTTTAGAAACTTATGAAGAAGCTGAAAAACTAGCACTTGAAATAGGTTTCCCTGTCATGTTAAAAGCTACTGCCGGTGGAGGGGGTAAAGGTATGCGAGCTGTCTTTGAACCTGAGCACTTTCAGGCAGCTTGGGATTCTGCTCGTCAAGAGGCAGGAGCAGCTTTTGGTAATGATGAGATGTATATGGAGAAGTTAATCGTTGAACCCCGTCATATTGAAATTCAAATTATTGGAGATTCATCAGGTAAGGCTTGTCATTTATCTGAAAGAGATTGCTCGGTTCAGAGAAGACATCAGAAACTAACAGAAGAAGCACCTTCACCATTTATGACAAAGGAGCTCCGTGAAAAAATGGGACAGGCGGCTATAAAAGCTGCTGAAGCAGTAAAATATGAAGGAGCAGGTACTGTCGAGTTTTTAGTTGACAAGGATCGCAATTTTTATTTTATGGAAATGAATACTCGTATCCAAGTCGAACATCCAGTTACAGAAGAGGTGATTAATTATGACTTGATAGCTGAGCAAATTAAAGTTGCTGCTGGAATTCCTATATCAGGTAAGAATTATGAACCATCTCTTCATGCAATTGAATGTAGAATTAATGCCGAAGATCCTATGAATGATTTTAGACCTTGCCCCGGTAAAATCACGAATTATCATGCACCCGGAGGACTCGGTGTTCGAGTTGATACTCATGTTTATTCTGGATATGTTATCCCGCCATATTATGATTCTATGATTGCTAAGCTTATAGTTGTTGCTCAAACTAGAGATGAAGCGATAGAAAAAATGAAACGGGCACTAAGAGAGTTTACAATTGAAGGTGTTAAGACGACTATTCCATTTCATTTGCAATTAATGGATAATGAAGATTACAGATCGGGTAATTATACAACGAAGTTTATGGACGACTTCGTCTTAAAGAGATAAATTAATATTTAAACATAAAATGAAAGTCCCAATTTTTTGATACATTTTGGGATTTTTATAATACTTATACAGCAAGTTTTAATTTGCTTTTGATCTGTTCTATTTTATTTCTAAGACTTTTTTTATCATATCCACAATAAGCGTGAAGTTGAGTTTGTGATCCATGTTCAATGAATTCATCTGGAATTCCTAATCGGTATACTGACGAACTGTAC
>Ga0160422_10002017_pt1 | contig 12715 bp, 10 predicted proteins | sample Fk160mmetaG_FD_108192 | JGI IMG/M metagenome (GOLD analysis project Ga0160422, IMG submission 108192) | Marine microbial communities from the Central Pacific Ocean - Fk160115 60m metaG | ecosystem: Environmental > Aquatic > Marine > Oceanic > Photic zone | place: The Central Pacific Ocean...
AATTTGGAAATTCTAGAGTACCACATCCACAACTCCTTGGGTGAGGAAATCACGCCCGACTGAGGGATTCGTGACTTGCTCAAAAGCGAGGCCATCGACTCAATCGGAGCGCGTGGGAACGTTCAATTCTTTGGGGTAGCATAGGAAGCTCTTTTCGACTGGTCGACTCAAGAGCTGCATGTGTAGGTGATCATTTGCTTCTGCGAAATCACGGACTGAGCCATCTTTGTACAACACGTGAATTCCTTGGGGAACATAGGCCTTGTTGTCGATTCGGGCATTGCTCACCAAGAACGAGGCCTCTTCCATGGAGAACCCCAGAGCGTCTGCGGTGGCTTTTACTCTCTCAGCTACATCGGCCTCGGTAAAAGGCTCTGGTCGCAATTCGATGCGGAACAACCCACGATCGAGCAGGCGTTGACTTAGCAAGGCAAGAACCCGATCGTCGTGCTGTCGCCAAGACTTCATGGCTACAAAAATGTCGCTGTCGTCTAAATCGCAAAATCGCTCGAGGACGTCCGGGTTGGCCAAAAATTTGGCCCGATCAAGGTCGTCGTGCAAGAACAAAGAGAGCGCAGGAGAGGCAAATACAGGTGTCCCTTGGCGGGCGAGATGCTTGGCTCGATTGAGCACAAGCATGAGCATGTGCTCAGCACTCAGGACGGTCCGGTGCAGGTAAACTTGCCAATACATGAGCCTTCTAGCAACGATGAATTTCTCAATGGAGTAGAGGGCCTTTTCTTCGACACACAGTTGGCCGCCCACAACGTTGAGCATTTTTAAGATGCGTTCACTGCCAACTTTCCCTTCGGTTACACCACTGTAAAAGCTGTCGCGTGCGAGGTAGTCGAGGCGATCCATGTCGAGCTGACTGCTGACCAATTGATGCAGAAATGGTTTGGAGTGATGGTCATTGAAGATTTCGATGGCCAAATCCAAGGCCCCTCCCATTTCCTCATTTAGCCTTCCCATAATGAGGGCACTGATGTCCTCATGGTTCACGCCCTTGACGATGCTGTGTTCCAAGGCATGACTGAACGGTCCATGGCCAATGTCATGCAGAAGAATGGCCAAACACGATGCCTCAGCTTCACCATCGGTGATGACGACCCCTTTGTTTCTGAGGCTGTCAATGGCTTCTTGCATGAGATGCATGCAGCCTACTGCGTGATGAAATCGATTGTGCACTGCCCCAGGGTACACCAGGTGGGACAACCCCAATTGTGAAATGCGACGGAGCCGCTGCATGTACCGATGGTCTATCAGATCGAGCGCCTTTTTGTGGCGCAACGTGACGAACCCATATACCGGGTCATTGAGAATTTTGTTGCTGCTGAGGGTGCTCATTCAAATACGAAGTCGCCCGTCTCGACGTTACTTTGTCGATTGACAAGAATCTTGGCGAGAGACGCCGCAAGATACAAGTCGAGCCGACGCTCGGAAAAGAGCCTGGTACTTGAATGCGAATTGAAATGGGAAGACCACACATTCTTTGGGCTGATGATGAGATAGAATTGCTCAAACCACACATCTTGTTCTTAAACGAGAAAGGGTATGATGTAACCGCAGTGAACAGTGGGGTAGAAGCTTTGGATGAGGTGGGCGCTCGCCCTTTTGATCTTGTGTTTTTGGATGAAAATATGCCCGGTTTGAACGGGATTGAGACACTTCAGCGGATCAAAGACAATCATCCAGACATCCCTGTGATTATGATCACCAAAAGCGAGGAGGAACGGATTATGGAGGAGGCAATTGGGTCCAAAATCAGCGACTATTTGATCAAGCCCGTCAATCCTCATCAAATTTTGTTATCCGTTAAAAAGATTCTCGACAACAGGCGATTGGAAGGGGAGCAGGCACAGTCGACTTACATGAGAGAGTTTCGTGAGTTGGCTGTGAAATTGGGAGGCCGGTTGAATGCGGATGAGTGGTCAGACGTGTACCGACGATTGATGCATTGGCATGCCACGCTTGGGGAGTCGGGAGATCGAAGCATGTTGGAGATTCTCGACAGTCAGCACGCCGAGGCCAATCATCAGTTTGTTCGGTTTGTTGAAGACCATTACGAAGCTTGGATGACGGGCCTCGAGCAAGGGCCTGTCCTTTCGCATAAAGTCCTGCCCAAGTGGCTTCCCGATGTGCTCGAAGGCGCGCAAGGTCGCCCTGTTTTTTTGGTTGTCATCGACAACTTGCGTTGGGATCAATGGCGCAGCATTGCACCCACACTGCGACCCAAGTGGAATGTGGTCGAAGAATCCACCTATTTCAGCATTCTTCCTACGGCGACACAGTATGCCAGAAACGCCTTGTTTGCCGGAATGACCCCTGGAGACATCGCGCGTTTGTTGCCCAACCTTTGGATTGCGGAAAATGAGCAGGGTTCCAAAAACGCCAATGAAGAGGCACTGCAGCAAAACTTATTTTCGCGATTGGGTGTGACCGGGAAGACTTCTTACCACAAAATCACGAACCTGCAATCAGGAAAGCGTTTGGCGGACCGTTTTCACGAATTAAAAGGACAGTCAGTTGTCACTGTGGTGTACAACTTTGTCGACATGCTGAGCCATGCGCGATCGGAAATGGAGGTCATCAAAGAATTGGCAGATGATGAGGCCGCCTACCGCAGTTTGACTCAATCTTGGTTTCGTCACAGTCCGCTGAAAGAGATGATGGATGCGATGGCTGACATGGGAGGACGAATGATTCTCACGACGGACCATGGCACCATGCGCGTCGATCACCCAGTCGAAGTCCGTGGTGATCGCGAAACGAACAACAACCTCAGGTACAAAGTGGGCAAGAACCTCGGCTACAATTCGGATGAAGTCATGGAAATCAGAAACCCGGAGAACGTTGGTTTGCCCCGGCCAAACGTGTCGAGCAGTTATATTTTTGGAAAGGGCAAAGATTTTTTGGTCTATCCCAACAATGCGGCGAAGTACACCAAAACTTTTCGTGACACTTTCCAGCACGGAGGAATCAGCATGGAGGAAATGATTGTTCCGTGGGTCATCTTGGATCCCAAGGGAAGTTGAGATGGCGGCTCTGATTGAAATCAAGCGTTGGTGCATGGTTGATTTAAGCTTCCTCCCTGAAGTAGCTCAAGAACTCGGAAAACTCTTACCTCAGTCAGGTGTGGTGGCCATTCATGGCGCCATGGGAGCAGGAAAAACCACCATGGTCAGGCAGCTGCTCAAGGGCTGGGGTGCCACAGAGGAGGGAGCAAGCCCGACGTTTGGCCTGGTGCATCATCATGCAATTCATCACCAAGGATACGTGCAGGAGGTGCGACACATGGATCTTTATCGTGTTGAGGATGAAGATGAGGCTGAGCGTTCGGGCATCGCTGAAATGTTAGCTGATGACGCGCTGAATCTTGTAGAATGGCCAGAGCGAATCCCTGGATTGATGCCTGAGGATGCCTGGTTGATTGAAATTCAAGTGGAGGATAACCAGAGCCGAACATGCATTTTATCGCAGTTGCGCGGTTGATTCTCTTCCGCTTGGCTATTTTGGGCCCGAATGGATTCAGGACGTAAAGCCATCAAAGCACTCGCCAGAGAGGCATCACTTCTTCCGCAAGAAGAGCTGTTGCAGGCTAAAAAAGGTCAAGCTGAGCTCACAATCGGCATTCCTGCTGAGACGAGTCTTCAAGAAAAAAGGGTTGCGTTGGTGCCCGAAGCCGTAGCACTGCTTGTAGCTCATGGTCACCAAGTTCTCGTAGAAACGCAAGCCGGTGCCGAGGCTCAATTCTCTGACAACGATTACAGCGAATCTGGGGCGAGGATTGTTTATGACCGACGCCAAGTATTTCAGGCGAATATCGTCTTGAAAGTAGAACCGCCATCCCTTGAGGAAGTCGAGTTGATGGGCATGCGTCAGACATTGATTAGTGCGCTTCAGTTGAGCATTCAGCATGATGGTTTGCTCGAAGCGCTCAGTGCCAAAAAAGCCACAGCCATCGCATGGGACTTTGTTCAAAACGAAAATGGCATTCAGCCACTGGTGCGGGCGATGGGTGAAATTGCGGGTAATACGTCCATTTTGTTGGCTGGAGAGTTGATGGCAAGCAACAGCGGTCAAGGCAACATGCTTGGAGGCGTCAGCGGCGTTCGCCCGAGTGAGGTTGTGATTCTCGGTGCGGGTACGGTGGGTGAATACGCCACGAGATCTGCCCTGGGTTTGGGAGCAAGTGTCAAAGTTTTTGACAACTCAGTGCACCGTCTGATTCGACTCCAAAATGCTGTGGGCCAAAGGCTTTGGACTTCTACGTTGCAGCCATCAGTTTTGGAGGAAGCACTGCGAACAGCAGATGTGGCCATTGGCGCCGTTCGGGGCTCTGGTCCACGTGCACCAATGTTGGTGAGTGAGCCGATGATTGCAGGGATGCGAGAACGCTCGATTGTGGTGGATGTGAGCATTGATCGCGGTGGTGTTTTTGAAACTTCTCGATTGACGAGTCACGAGCGCCCGACCTTCATTGAGTGCGGCGTGATTCATTATTGTGTCCCCAACATCCCGTCCCGCGTTTCACGAACTGCGAGCAAGGCGTTGAGTAACATTTTCGCCCCCATGCTTTTGGGAGTCGCCGGAGAAGGAGGGGTTGTTCCCGCCATCAAAGATCACAACCTCATTGCGACTGGCGTGTACATGTTCAACGGCACTCTTACGCATGAAGAAATCGCGGCGGAGCGCAACTTACCTTGGAAGCCTCTCGACCTTTTGGCTGCAGCGATTTAGTATTTTGAAGCTGTTACAGCTTGACTCCTTCCGTGGAAGCTTTTCCAGTCAAAGTAGACTTGATTTCGTGCAGTTTCATTAGAGCCTGTACGGGGGTGAGGTGATCTATGTCTACCTCCATGATTTGGTCACGAATGGCCTCCACTGAAGGGTCATCGAGTTGAAAGAAGCTCATTTGTATTCCTTCGGAGGCGCCCAAGTCTGACAAATCGAGCGAGGAATTCGTGGATGCTGAGCTGCGCGCTTCCTCAAGCGTGGTCAAAACTTCTCTTGCCCGACGGACCAACGAACGGGGCATACCTGCGAGTTGGGCGACGTGAATGCCAAAGCTGTGGTTTGATCCGCCTTGGGCAAGTTTTCGAAGGAAGACAATTTTCCCATTGACTTCTTGGACGCTGACATTGACGTTCACAATTCGGGAAAAACGTTGGCTCATGTCATTGAGCTCGTGATAATGCGTGGCAAACAAGGTTAAAGGATGTGCATGTCTTGATTCGTGCAGGTGTTCTGCGATGGCCCACGCAATACTGACGCCGTCATAGGTGCTCGTTCCCCTGCCAATCTCGTCAAGCAAGACGAGGCTACGGGGGGTCAGGTTGTTCAAAATGGCAGCAGTTTCATTCATTTCGACCATGAAAGTCGATTCGCCACTGCTGATGTTATCTGAGGCCCCAACTCTGGTGAAAATGCGATCAAGGATTCCCAAGTCTGCGGCCTTGGCAGGAACGAAAGAGCCAGCTTGAGCCATTAACGAAATCAAAGCTGTTTGACGCAACAAGGCACTCTTGCCTGACATGTTGGGGCCCGTCACCATTAAGATTTGGCGTGTTTCTGGATCAAGTTGAATGTCGTTGGCGACATAAGTCTCTCCGGGTGGAAGTTGCCTCTCAATGACGGGGTGTCGGCCTTCAGAAATTTGAATTCCCTGCGACTCTCTCATTCGGGGTCGGGTGTAGGACAATTCTGTGGCAGTTTCGGCATGACTTGCGAGCATGTCCAACAAGGCGAGTGCCTTCGCATTCGCCATCAGTGAAGCCACTTCGGCGACGCAGGCAGCCACTAAAGCAGCAAATGCAGTCAATTCGAGGGATTCGGCTTGTTCCTTGGCATTGAGTATTTGTGCTTCTAATTCCTTCAATTCTTGGGTGATGTAGCGCTCCGCTTGTGTCAGGGTTTGTTTTCGAATCCAATCCGAGGGCACCTTGTCTTTGTGTGCATTGCGGACTTCGAGGTAATACCCAAAAACATTGTTGAAGGCAATTTTTAGCCCACTTATGCCTGTGGCAGCTGCCTCACGATCACGGATGGCATCGAGCGCCTCTTGACTGTGAAAGGCCAATTTTCGAACCTCATCCAATTTTTCGCTGACACCCGCGGCAATCACTTCGCCCTTACCAATGGCGGCTGCAGGTTCCGCCACCAATTCTCGATCAAGCCTTGAAAGCAGCTCAGTGCATGGAGAAAGTTCCACGAGATAGGTGATGAGTGATTCTTCACCGGCTGTGGCATCTGCGACATTTTGAACCGCATGCAGCCCACGTCGAATGTGTCCCATCTCACGTGGATTGATTCGGCCGGAACTGGCTTTGGATGTCAATCGCTCCAAGTCCCCAACACCTTTGAGAATTTCCCGAAGTTCATGCCTTAAGCTGACTTCCTCGGACAACCTTCCTACGGCCTCATGTCGAGATTGAATGGCTGCCAGGTCTGTCAAGGGAGAGACCAAGGAACGCCTCAATGCTCGCCCCCCCATGGGCGTGCATGTCCGATCCATTACATCAACGAGCGTTGTGCCGTCAGGGTGATTGGGATGTAAAATTTCAAGGTTTCGAACGGTAAATCGGTCAAGCCACATGCCATCTTCAGGCCGAAGTCTGCGAATCCCTTGGAGATGTTTCAATTGGCGGTGGTGAGTGGCATCGAGATAATGCAGAATGACCCCTGCTGCTATCGTGGCGAATGGCGCGTCATCCAACCCAAAACCCTTCAATGTTCCCGTCTTGAATTGATGTTGGATAAGATCATGAGCATGGGCCTCTGTGAACATCCAATCCTCCAAAGAGGTTCGTGGAACGTCATCCCCGAACAACGCTCGGATGTCTCCCTCACATTTCCTGTTGATAAGCCACTCTTTGGGTTCGAGGCTTCGAAGGATGCGGTCAATCCATCGCGGATCTCCTTCGGCAGCCTGAAATTCACCAGTACTCAGGTCGAGCAGAGCGAGCCCAACCGATTTCATGGTCCAGTGAATGGCAGCAACGTAGTGGTTGGCTTTGCTCTCGAGAACGTGGTCATGCATGACCAACCCCGGCGTGACCAGTTCTGTGACGCCACGCTTCACAAGGCCTTTGGCTCGTTTTGGATCTTCCAATTGGTCGCAAACGGCGACTTTCAATCCAGATTTGACAAGCTTGGGTAGGTATGTGTCGAGGCTGTGGTGAGGAAACCCCGCCAACTCGATTTCAGAGGCACTTCCATTGCCGCGTTTGGTCAGGACAATGTTGAGCACTTTGGCCGCTGCCACGGCATCTGCTCCAAATGTTTCATAGAAGTCTCCCACGCGAAAAAGCAGCACCGTGTCCGGATGTTTGGATTTAATCCGGTTGTACTGTTTCATCAAAGGGGTTTCCTTGCCTGCCACGTCGGTGAAGTGTTTAAGGTTCTCCTGTTTTGCGGGTGTTTTCGAAAATAGCATAGACGCTTGTAAGCCTCTGGAAATTCGAAGAATCCGTTATTCACAAGGGGTCAACAGCACCATTGAGCTGTTGGGCTTGGACGAGAAGTCAGTCGGCCTTTGAAGGACCCGTGACGACAGGATAGCCCTCTTCCTGCCAGCCCGCGATGCCTTCTTCCAAGTTGTAGACCTCTTGATGTCCTCCGTCGACCAACTCTTTGGCAGTAAGTCTACTTCGGCCCCCTCCGGCGCAATAGACCAGAACGACTTGGTCGCGAGGGATGGCATTGATGGCAGCCTGGAATGCGGCCTCGTCTCCCCAGTAATCTGCATGAATGGCGCCTTTGATGCGTCCTTGGTCCCACTCCTCTGGGGTGCGAACATCCAAGAGGACTGCATCATCACAATCGGCAATCAATTTGGCGAATTGCGCGTTGTCTGCATCTTTTAAGATGGGCATGGAATCCTGAAGACGAACTTCCGAGGATGATTGTTGCGAAGCTTTCTTTGTTTCACCGCACCCAAACATTGTGGTGAGACAAGTCCAGACCATGCATGTCCTTATCAGTGCTGGACGATTCATGAGGTGGTTGTCACTTCTTTTGTTTTTTCTCGTCGTCGAAGGATTCGTGCTGGGCGTTGATTTGCGTTTGCGCATACTTCGCCGTGACTTTCAAGGTCGAGGTTTGACTTCCGGGCAAGTCAAACATGGCATTGCGTAAAATCACTTCGCAAATGCCGCGAAGTCCTCGCGCTCCGAGCTTCCGCTCGATTGCGTGATCGACAATCAAGTCGAGGGCTTTGGAATCGAAGCTTAAATCAATTCCGTCCATGGCAAAAAGCTTGATGTATTGCCTAATCAGGGCATTTTTGGGCTCGGTTAAAATTCGCCTGAGAGCGTTTCGTTTGAGAGGTCTCAATGCTGTTAGAACTGGAAATCTGCCGATGAGCTCGGGTATCAAACCAAATGCCCTTAAGTCGGAGGGGTCCACATAGGCCAATGCTTCGTTCTCGTCTACCACATGTCCTTTAGAGGCATAGCCGATGGTGCTTTTGCGAAGGCGACGAGCAACAATTTTTTCCATGCCCGCAAATGCCCCTCCGCAAATGAAGAGGATGTTGCCGGTATTAACTGTAATGAGTTTTTGTTCGGGGTGTTTGCGTCCGCCTTGAGGTGGAACTTGAACGTCGGTTCCTTCTAAAAGCTTTAACAAGGCTTGCTGAACACCTTCACCACTGACATCACGAGTAATGGATGGGTTGTCACTCTTCCTCGCAATTTTGTCGACTTCATCGATAAATACAATGCCACGTTCAGCGGTTTGAACGTCATAATCTGCAGCTTGGAGGAGGCGTGAAAGGACGCTTTCTACGTCTTCCCCTACATAACCGGCCTCGGTCAAAACAGTGGCGTCAGCGATGCAAAAAGGAACATCCAACATGCGCGCAATGGTTTTGGCGAGGAGCGTTTTGCCTGTTCCCGTCTCCCCCACAAGAATGACATTGCTTTTGTCCAACTCCACTTCGGTGACGTCTTCCATGCTTTGTTGCGTGAGCCGCTTGTAGTGATTGTAAACCGCCACGCTCAACGTCCGTTTGGCTGCCTCTTGGCCAATGACGAAATCATCGAGATACGCCTTGATTTCAACTGGACGGTGAAGTTTGAAGTCCAACTGAGATGGCGGGGATTGTTTGGCCGTTGCTTCTTCTTTCACAATGGTTTCTGCTTGTTCAACGCATCGGTCACAAATGTGGGCACTTGCACCTGCAATGAGGAGCTGTACGTCGTCTTTGCGTCGTCCGCAAAACGAGCATTGTATGTCTCTTTCGGACATGGGCGTGCGTTCATTTCTGAGCCCTTGAAATTACATTGACTCAACTTGGGCGAACCAAGACTTCATCAATCATTCCGTATTCCTTGGCTTCTTCTGCAATCATCCAGTAGTCACGGTCGCTGTCTTCCCATACTTTGTCGTGGGACTGGCCGCTGTGCGAGGCGATGATGTCGTAAAGCTCTTTCTTGAGCTTTTGTATTTCACGAGCAGTGATTTCGATGTCTGATGCCTGACCGCGTGCACCCCCAAGAGGCTGATGAATCATCACTCGGCTGTGTTTCAACCCCGTTCGCTTGCCAGCGGCACCGCCGCAAAGCAAAACAGCACCCATCGAGGCCGCCATGCCTGTGCAAATGGTTGCCACATCCGGTCGGATGTATTGCATGGTATCGTAAATCCCCAGTCCAGCGTACACGCTTCCACCTGGGGAGTTGATGTAAATCTGAATGTCTTTGGCGGGGTCTGTAGATTCAAGAAACAGAAGTTGCGCCTGGATGATGTTGGCGATGTAGTCATCCACACCCGTTCCAAGGAAAATAATGCGGTCGGCCATCAATCGGGAGAAGACATCCACTTCGCGAAATGGCATGGGACGTTCCTCGATCACTGTGCGCGTCATGTTGTCCGGGCCAGACACTGGACCCTGCGTGGCGGAAATGTAGTCTTCCACGGTGTGGCTGCTCATGCCACGGTGATGCACGGCATATTTCAGGAATTCTTTGCGGTTGTTCATGGTTTGATTCTTGAGGGCAAATTACACTCCACACATGCTCATCACAGTTCCCTGTGATTAGGGTTGTTCACAACTGCGGGGGTAGAATCAACGGACTGCGTCAGCGAGTTTTCCGAACTCGTCAAAGCTGACCTGCTTCTCAGAAATTTTCACTCGTGTTTTGAGGTCGTCAACCACCTTGCGCTCGACCAAGACATCGGTAATACGCCGACGCTCCTTTTCGTCGTTGAGTACGTTTTTCGCCACGTTGGTCAGGGTGTTTTCATCCATCGGCATGCCGTACTGGGCGTACTGAGCTCCAACCATCCGCTTTGCTTCTTCCTCCAAATCTTCGGAACTGATCTGCAGGTCTATGGCTTCGGCAACCGTTTGTTGAAGGATTTGCCAACGCAACGACTCCGCGTAACTCGGGTATTCTTCTTCCACTTGATCAGGGGTCAGCGGATTTTCATTGGTCAACGCAATCCAACGTTTGAGGAATGTATCTGGCAAATCAATCTTCATGTGGTCGATGAGATCTACAACAAAACGTCTGCGAAATACCCATTCTGCGTCGCGATCAAAGTGTCCATCGAGGTCATTTGAAACTCGTTCACGAAACTCTTTGTCGTTGGTCACCACACCTTCTCCATACACCTTGTCAAAAAGGCTTTGGTTCACTTCATGAGGTTCAAGTCTCTTGACTTCTTTCACAGTGAATTGAAATGCCCCATTGATGTCGTGAGCTTGATTTTCCGAAATGCCCAACATTCGGCTCAAATCCTGATTGTCTCGGCTCACTTTGTGAACATCAACAATGACTTGGGAACCAGGTTCCAAGCCAAGGAGCGCTTTCTTCGTTTTCTTATCCTCAACACTCTCCAAACTGATTGTGCTTTCGCTGCTGATGCCCCCTTCAAGCACCTCACTTTTGGCATCAAGCTGAGTAAATGAACCCACCAACATGTCGTTCTCATCGCTTTTGTCTGGGTCGGTCATCTTTCCGTGGCGGCGCTGCAAATCCTTGACTTGGTTCTCAATGGCCACTTGATCGACTTTGATTTTGTGTCGAGTGAATTTGGCCCTTCTGCCAAAGTTCAAATCCAATTTTGGGGCCAATCCCAACTCGTAGTGGAAGGTAAAAGCATCTGGGTTTTGCCAATCACCGGTGTCCTCTTTGTTCTCGCTTGGAATGGGGTTGCCCAAAACGTCGAGCTTGTTTTCTTGAATGTGTTTCTGCAGTTGCTCGCTTAACAGCTGGTTCAATTCTTCAGCCAGTACCGATTGGCCGTACTGTCTTTTGATCAGTTGCATAGGGACCTTGCCTTTCCGAAAACCAGGCATTTGAGCGTTTTTCTGGTGACGCTTCAGATTGCGTTCTACACGCGGTGTGTAGTCTTCAGGTGCTAAAGTGACGGCCAATTCGATGCGGAGGTTGTCGAGGGAAGTCTGGGAGACGTTCATAAGCAGAGGTGCTGATTGCCGATTTGATTTCCTCGAAGATGTGCGGGTGGAGGGACTCGAACCCCCACGCCGAAGCACCAGATCCTAAATCTGGCGTGTCTACCAATTTCACCACACCCGCGTCCTTCGAGGGCCGCAAAGTTACGCGGTTTTTCTCGCTAGTCAACCCTGAATATGCAACGATGAAAACAGCTAGCTCTGACGAGCGAAGTCTGGTGATTTTGCAATGTGATTGGAAAAACGGATGCCTGCTTTTATGCGACGATGTGTTTAAGTTTTTGGTCAATGACTTCGGGGCATGCTTTGGGACAAATTCTCGTGTCCGATTCAACATGGCTCGATGAAAAGGCTACAACGGTTTCTGGAGGTTCGATACAGGCGGGACAAATTGTCTTTGGATTGCCGTGGCATGAATTTTCTATGGGAGTTTGGAGAAGAAATGATGATTCTGAATGGTCTGTGGGATGTCAAACCTCTGGGAACCTCGTTTGGCGTGAAACAAGTGGATGGTTTGGTTTTGACAAGACTGTAAATCCCCAACATCGTGCGACAGTTGTGTTCGACCTGGGCTGGGTGTCTTGGCCTGAAGTTCGAAGGCGCGTGGCCTTTATGGACATGAGAGGTCAAGTCAGTCATCGCGAAACATGGGGCCAAATCCAGTTTGAAGCACTGGCTACTGTTGGTCTTGGTCAAAGGATTTCCGGGCTGACAGAAAATGGTCTTGTACGCACCGCAAATGGTCATTTCGGTTGGGCTGTGTGGTGGCGACCCAATCTGATTCGAGAGTTTGTCGGGCTTCCTGCTTTGGGATGGGCTCACGGCGGGCGTTGGCAGGTTGCATGGGGGTTGGATTCGGGATGGTGGGAGCGCATGCGCCCGTGGAGGCCACTGCCGGGTCGTGTCTTTCTTCGGTGGTCATGGCCGGAGGGGCAATTTGAAATGAGTTGGACGGGCACCCTAGGGCCGATTTCAAGGTCAAAAAATGAAAATACCCAAAGAGTAGGCTTGGCCGAAGCGCTGCGACGCAATGCCTTTGGTGTTTTTTTACGTCGAGGCTCTGGATTGCAGGGAGGTCGTTGGTGGTGGGTTTGGGAGCGAGGAGACCTTGGCTTAAAGTGATGCCCTTTTACAAACTCAATGAGGCAATTCACATTGGTCAAATCGTCGTTTTGTTTTGCTTTGGTCATGGTGTGACCCGCTGCTATTCGCAACAGGGAATTACGTCAATTGCAGAATGGGAAGTTTGGCGGTTTTTGTCGCATGCAGTTGAGGATGGCAGATTGACGCAGG